>Ga0208568_1000958_pt1 | contig 9997 bp, 8 predicted proteins | sample DeeseametaMP2969_FD_184165 | JGI IMG/M metagenome (GOLD analysis project Ga0208568, IMG submission 184165) | Marine microbial communities from the Deep Atlantic Ocean - MP2969 (SPAdes) | ecosystem: Environmental > Aquatic > Marine > Oceanic | place: South of Funchal, North Atlantic Ocean... | reverse complement strand
CTGTTGATACGGTCGAAGAAGCGGATGATCTTGGCTTCTACCTTGGTATCCGGTGCAGACGGATACAGCACTGCGCGCACGCGACGATCTTCCGTGGAGAAGATGCGGTCATCGATGCGAATGTCTTCGGTCGAGCTGGTGACCCGCAGGCTCAGCATCTCGCCTTCGTGGTTGGATACGCGGCTCAGGCCTACCTGGCGGGCTTCGTAGCCCAGCACTTCATTGGTGTCCGGGTCCACATATTGCTCGCCGGTACGGTAAATGCCATAGCCCTGATCCAGCTCTTCCCACTGGGTACGGCTGTCACGGGCATAGACCGTATCGCCGTCACCAAACACCACGCGGCGGTCACGTCCACCGACAATGTAGGGGGCTTCCTGGATTTCCTGACGGGTAACCACCAGGCCTTCCTTCAGGTAGGCCGCAATGGCACTGGCAGGAATCGCCGGGATCGCTTCGTCGTTGGCAATCTCACGCACCTTGGGGGTGAGCTTGACCACACCGTTGTCCATGACCTGCTCCTGCACGCCACGCTCAACGCTCAGCCGGGGCTCACCGTTTACGTAGGACAGGCGGATCTCATCGCCGGGGTAGATCAGGTGAGGATTGCTGATCTCCTCGTTGATCTGCCAAATTTCCGGCCATTGCCAGGGTTCTTCGAGAAAACGGCCACTGATATCCCACAGGGTGTCACCGTTTTTCACGTAATATTTGTTGGGATGCCCCTCTTTCAGGGTGACGGCGGCGGAGGCCAGAGTGGCAACCGATAGCATCAACCCGACAGTGAAGGCGCGCTGGACCGATTTCATCATCATCGGATTCCTTTTATCATTATTGGACTCATCCCCAAGAGCTGCCGTGCGTCCTTGAGGTAGGCACGGTTTCTTTTGGATATTAGCAATGCGATCATATATTTAGCAACCAAATTTCGAGTGCTATCGCAACTGCCGAGAACGTACATGGCCAAACTGGAAATACTGGAATTCCCTGACCCCCGGCTACGAACCGTAGCAAAGCCGGTGGAAAAGGTGGATGACGAGCTTCGCAAACTGATCGACGACATGTTCGAAACCATGTACGACGCCCCCGGGATTGGCCTGGCCGCCACCCAGGTGAACGTACACAAGCGTGTCATCGTCATGGACCTGTCCGAAGACAAGTCCGAGCCACGGGTGTTCATCAACCCGGAAATCACTCCGCTCACCGACGATCTTGCCCCCTACGAGGAAGGCTGCCTGTCGGTCCCCGGCTTCTATGAGAAGGTCAAGCGCCCGGCACGGGTGAAGATCAAGGCGCTGGACCGGGACGGTAATGTTTTCGAGGAAGAGGCCGACGAGCTTCTGGCCACCTGTATCCAGCATGAAATTGATCACCTGGAAGGCAAGCTGTTCGTGGACTACGTCTCACGCCTGAAGCGCGACCGGATCAAGAAGAAGCTGGAGAAAGTGCACCGGCTGCAGGGATGAAAAGCAGCTGACAGCTTCGAGGCGCGATCGCACTCCTTCATTGATTCACCTCAGTGCCCGCGCCCAACCCGCAAACGCGGCTGATTCGCTTCAGCCTGCACACATCATCAATCGCGTAGAGGCTCGCAGCTCATAGCTCGTAGCTCACCGCTCTAAAGAGGCCGTTCATTGAAACCCCTACGTCTCGCCTTCGCCGGCACCCCGGATTTCGCCGCCGCCAGCCTGCAGGCCGTACTCGACAGCCCGCATGAAGTGGTAGCCGTACTCACCCAGCCGGACCGCGCTGCCGGCCGCGGCAAGAAGGTCCAGATGAGTCCGGTGAAACAGCTCGCTCTGGCCCATCACATAGACGTACTGCAACCGGAAAACCTCAAGGGCGAGGCCATTCGCCAGCAGCTGCGCGACCTGAATCTGGATGCCCTGGTGGTGGTCGCCTACGGCCTGATCATTCCCCAGGCCGTGCTCGACATCCCGCGGCTGGGCTGCCTGAACGTGCACGGCTCCCTGCTGCCCCGCTGGCGTGGGGCAGCGCCAATCCAGCGCGCCATCAGCGTGGGCGACACCGAAACCGGCAACACCATCATGCAGATGGAAGCCGGGCTTGATACCGGCCCCATGCTGCTCAGCGAAGCGCTACCCATCGGTGACAGCGAGACCGGCGGCGAGCTGCACGACCGGCTGGCTGCCCAGGGCGCTCGCCTGCTGGTCAACGTACTGAATGATCTGGAGCCGTATCTGGCCAACGCCACCGTGCAGCCTGACGACGGTGTCACCTACGCCCACAAACTCAGCAAGGCGGAAGGGCAGCTGGATTTCCGCCTGCCCACGCGCGCCCTGTATAACCGCATTCGTGCCTTCAACCCCTTTCCTGTCGCGTGGGTGCCTTTGAAAGGCCAACCCATGCGCATCTGGAAAGCCAGCGAAAGCCCCCTGCCCGGCAAGGATGACGACGAGCCCGGCCATATCCTCAACGTGGATGACAACGGCATTCAGGTAGCCACCGGTGATGGCATCCTGACGCTGGAAGAGCTGCAACTGCCCGGCAAACGGCGCATGGCCGTAGCGGACCTGTTGCGTGGCAACCCCGACCTGTTCCAGGTGGGCGAGCCTCTTGGTGATCCGCTGGATACAGACCGTGGCGACGCCTGACCCGCGGCTCAGCGCCGTGCGTGTCCTTGACCGGGTGATTCCCGGCAAGGGCGACGGGGAAAGCCTGCGCGAGGTGCTGCGGGACTTCCCCCTGGCGGGCAGCGACGGCGGCCTGATGCGCGACATCAGCTTTGGGGTCTGCCGCCATTTGCGCCCCCTCAACCACTGGCTCAACCAGCAATTATCCAAGCCCCTCAAAGCCAGCGCTCAACCCGTACGCCTGGCCCTGCTGGCCGGACTGTACGAGCTGTGGTTCACCGAACGTCCGGCCCATGCCATCGTCAACGCGTACCCGGCCCTGTGCCGCAAGCTGAAGGCCCCCTGGGCCGCCGGGCTCAGCAACGCCGTGTTGCGTAAAGCCAGCCAGCTACGTGCTGAGCAAGCGCTTGCCGACGCCACCCCGAATATCCGCCTGAGCCTGCCGGACTGGCTGTACAAACGCTGGCGCCAGGACTGGCCGGATCAAGCCGACGCTATCGCCCAGGCCAACCTGCACACGCCGCCCTTTACCTTGCGGGTCAATCGCCAGCAGCAACAGCGCGCCGGCGCCATTGCCGCCCTGGGTGAGGGCGCCCGCCCCGGTGAACTGTCCCCCTGGAGCATTTATGTGACGCCGGCCCGGCCGGTGTTCGATCTGCCCGGCTTTGAGCAAGGCGCCCTGTCGGTACAGGATGAAGCCGCCCAACTGCCCGCAGAATTACTGCAGGCACCGCCCACTGGCCGCATTCTCGATGCCTGCGCGGCCCCCGGCGGCAAGACTGGCCAGCTGCGCGAGAAATTCCCCAACGCCGAGCTGGTCGCGCTGGAGCTGGAAGGCAAACGGCTGCGCCGTATCGAAGAGAATCTGGCCCGCCTCAACGCCACCGCCACCCTGTTGCAGGGCGATGCCAGCCAGCCCGACAGCTGGTGGGACGGCAAGCCGTTCGATGCCATCCTGCTGGACGCTCCCTGTTCCGCCACCGGCATCCTGCGCCGCCAACCGGATGTAAAGTGGCACCGAAAGTCGTCGGACATTCCGGTACTGGCCGATTTACAAGCCCGCATGCTGGATGCACTATGGCCGCTGCTCAAACCCGGCGGCATGCTGGTGTATGCCACCTGCTCGGTACTGCGCGAAGAGAATGATCACCAGATCAGCGCCTTCCTGCAGCGCCAGCCACAAGCCCGGGATGTGACGCCGCGGCCGGAACAGGCCACAATGGTCGACGCGGGATGGCAGTTGTTTCCGCAGCAAGACGGACCGGATGGCTTTTATCTGGCTTGCCTGCGCAAGGGGGCTCAGCAGGATACATGAAGATCATTATTCTCGGTGCCGGTCAGGTGGGGGGCACCCTGGCGGAAAACCTGGCCAACGAGCGCAACGACATCACCGTCATCGACACCGATGCGGAGCGTCTGCGTGAGCTCGGCGACCGGCTCGACATCGGCACCGTGCGCGGCATGGGCTGCTACCCGGCGGTATTGAAAGAGGCCGGCGCCGAAGACGCCGACATGCTGATCGCCGTAACCAACTCTGACGAGGTGAACATGATCGCCTGTCAGGTGGCCTACTCCCTGTTCCGCACCCCCTCCAAGATTGCCCGTATCCGCACCGCCCACTACACCAGCCGGTCGGAAAAGCTGTTCAACGAAAACGCCCTGCCCATCGATGTGATCATCAGCCCCGAGCAGGTGGTCACCGATTATATCCGTCGCCTGATCGAACACCCCGGCGCCCTGCAGGTGGTCAACTTTGCTGGCGGCCGGGTACAGCTGGTGGCGGTGCGCGCCTATTATGGCGGCCCCCTGGTCGGCAACGAGCTGCGCGAACTGCGCAAGCACATGCCCAATGTGGACACCCGCGTGGCGGCCATCTTCCGTCGCGGGCGCCCCATCATTCCGGAAGGCAACACCGTTATCGAAGCCGATGACGAAGTGTTCTTTATTGCAGCCAAGAACGACATCCGCGCCGTCATGAGCGAACTGCGTCGTCTTGAGCACAACTACAAGCGCGTGGTCATCGCCGGCGGCGGCAACATCGGCTACCGCCTGGCCAAGACCATCCAGACTCGCTACAACGTCAAAGTCCTGGAACGCAATCCGGAACGCGCCGAGTGGCTTGGGGAAAAACTGCACCAGACCGTGGTACTGCAAGGCCTCGCCACCGACCGCGACGAACTGCTCAAGGCCAACATCGAAAACACCGATGTATTCTGCGCCCTGACCAACGACGACGAGGCCAACATCATGGCTTCGCTGCTGGCCAAGCGGCTGGGCGCACGCAAAGTCATGACCCTGATCTCCAACCCGGCCTATGTGGATCTGGTGCAAGGGCACGACATCGATATCGCCATTTCGCCCCAACAGTCCACCATCGGCAGCCTGCTCAGCCACGTACGCCGTGGCGACGTGGTGAACGTCTACTCCCTGCGGCGCGGCGCCGCCGAAGCCATTGAAGCCATTGCCCACGGCGACGCCAAATCGTCCAAGGTGGTTGGCCGTGCCATTGAAGATATCGATCTGCCCGAAGGCACCACCATCGGCGCCATCGTGCGCGGAGAGAAAGTGCTGATTGCCCATGATGATGTGGTGATCGAACCTGACGATCACGTCATCCTGTTCCTGATCGACAAACGCCGCACCCGGGACGTGGAAAAACTGTTCCAGGTCGGATTCACGTTCTTTTAGGGCATCCAATGATTGCAGCAACGGACAGCTTGGCAGTTTCCATCCCAGGGCCGGACACCGGAGGCCGGATCTCGAGTACCGACAAGCCCCTGCGGCAACATGATGTACTCACTCCAGACATCCGACGCCAGACGTCCGGGCAGGACGGCTAATCATGCACTTCGCGTTGATCTCAAAGATCCTTGGCCTGCTACTGGTGGTATTCAGCTTTACCATGATGCCCCCCGTGGCAGTCTCGTACTGGTACCAGGAGGGCAGCGAAGGGCCATTTCTGATTTCTTTTGTGATCACGCTACTGCTCGGGCTCGGGTTGTGGTTGCCGTTCTTCCGCAACAAGGCGGAATTGCAAACCCGTGACGGCTTTCTGGTCGTCACCCTGTTCTGGTCGGTACTCGGCGTTATCGGGGCACTGCCGCTGATCATCAGCGACGATGTACCCGTAGGTTTTACCGATGCGGTGTTTGAGTCCGTCTCCGGGCTTACCACCACCGGCGCCACCATTCTTTCCGGCATCGACTTTTTACCTAAATCAATTCTGTTCTACCGTCAGCAGCTGCAATGGCTCGGCGGCATGGGGGTGGTGGTCTTGGCAGTGGCGATTCTGCCCATGCTTGGGATCGGGGGCATGCAGCTGTACAAGGCCGAAATTCCCGGCCCCATGAAAGACGCCAAATTGACTCCCCGCATCGCGGAAACTGCCAAGGCCCTGTGGTTCCTTTACCTGTTTATTACCGTGGCCTGCGCGGCACTGTACTGGGCTTTCGGCATGAGTGTTTTCGACGCCATTTGCCACAGTTTCAGCACCGTTGCCACGGGCGGCTTTTCCACTCATGACGCCTCCATGGCGTACTGGGACAACCCACTGATTGACTGGACCGCCACCATTTTTATCCTGATCGGCGGCCTGAACTTTGCGCTGCACTTTGCGGTATGGCGGGGCCGCTCCCTGTTCGCCTATCTTCGCGATCCGGAATTCCGCTTTTTTATTGGCCTGTTTCTGATGTACACCGCCATCATCACGGCAGGACTGTTATTCTTCCATTATGATTTTAATTTTGCGGATGCATTGCGGCATTCCGCCTTCCAGGTTGCATCATTCAGCACCGGGACCGGGCTGACCAGCACCAATGCTGCCGCCTTCCCCGGCTTCATCCCCTACCTGTTGGTGTTCACCAGCTTTATTGGTGGCTGTGCCGGTTCCACCGGTGGCGGCATGAAAGCGGTCCGTGCGGCCCTGGTTTTCCATCACAGCATCCGGGAACTGCGCCGCCTGATTTACCCTAATGGCATTTTCGCGCTGCGCTTTGGTCGTCAATCCGTTCCGGATCGCGTACTGCAAGCAGTGTGGGGTTTTGTGGGTGTGTACATCACCATCTCGGTGATTTTTACCCTGCTGTTCACCATGACCGGCATGGATCTGACCACCGCGGTCAGCGCGGTTGCCGCCAGCCTGAACAATCTGGGCGTCGGCATCGGGCAGGTAGGGGGAGGCTTCATCAATATTACCGATAGCGCCAAATGGATGATGACCGTTCTGATGATTGCCGGGCGCCTGGAAATTTTCACCCTGCTGGTTCTCTTCACCCCCATGTTCTGGCGCCAATAAACGGCTCTCCCGCACGCCAGCGCAACTCTGTGCCTGCGCGGACCGACTCACTTCACCTGACAACAAGGAAAAATCATGTCCTGGCTTTCGCAACTGCTTATGCAGCTGCCAGCATTTTTGATGGTATTAAGCGGGTTTGTACTCGCCGGCATTTTCTTTCAACGGGCGCGCACCGCGGCCATTCTTGTCATCCTCGCCAGTGTTCTGACGTTGCTGCAAAGTGCCTTTTCCATCTTTACTCATAAGGTATTGCTGGAACGCATGATTGATGGCCAGCTAAGCAATGATATTTACAGTCTGATTGCCGCGGGCAGCTACACTTTTTTCTATATCGCGATCAGTGCCCTGCTACTGGCCGCGGCGTTTACCGGCCGCCGACCAGAACCTTCGCCCACAGATCACGAGGTGGCGATTCCCGCTCCTCTCAACGAGGCAAGCCCGACCCTGGCGCATCGTGGCGCACTGGTACTCATCCTTGGCCTGCTGGGACTGCTGATGTTTGCCCCGCTCGGCATCGCTGCCTGGATCATCGGCAGCAAGGATCTTGCCGCCATTCGCGATGGCCGCATGGACAAAAGCGGTGAGGGCATGACCCTGGCAGGCAAGGTACTCGGCATCATTGCCACTGTCCTGATGCTGATTGGGGTACTGGTCCTGCTCGCCGTGATGGCTATCCTGGCTAGCGAATACAGCGGTTACTGAACGGCTAGCCGCGAGTTCGCCCCATCCGTGCCAGCGACTTTCGCAGCCCGCCCCTCAACAAAAAGCCCCGGCATGGCCGGGGCTTTTTGTTTCGCGGTTAGTGATTCATTGTTTTTCAGGCAATGTTGTTCACCCGCTTCGCCTCACGGAACAGCTGGTCCATTTCACCCTCGTAGTAGGCTTCCACTCGTGGGTTCATGACTTTCTTCCACAGCGGCGGGAACAGAGCCAGAACGTACATTGCGGCATAGCCACCCGGCAGTTGTGGGCTTTCTTCGTAGTGACGCAGAACCTGGTAACGACGCTTGGCGTAAGCGTGGTGGTCACTGTGTCGCTGCAGCTGGAACAGGGCAATATTGGTCAGCAGGTAGTTGGAGTTCCAGCTGTGCGCCGGGGTTACTCGCTCGAAACGCCCTTTGTCGTTCACACGACGGTGCAGACCGTAATGCTCGATGTAGTTGATGATCTCCAGCGCCAGGGCGGCGAAGAAGCTCTGCCCCAGGAAGAACACCACACCCTGCCAGCCCCACAGGGCACCAAAGGCCACCGCGAACAGGGCAGAAATGCTGTACCACCAGATCAGCTCGTTGGACAGGCTGATGTTTTTCTTGCCCTTGCGCTCCAGGTACTGCTTTTCCAGTCTCCAGGCGTTGATGAAGTTACGCACGAACGCCTTCGGCAAAAAGTCATACAGACCCTGGTTGTACTGGCTGGACGAGGCATCATCCGGCGTCGACACGTGCACGTGGTGCCCACGCACATGCTCGACCTTGAAACCGGCATAGGTCACCGATGACAGCAGCAGGCCACCCATCCAGTTTTCAATTTTCGGATCCTTGTGGATCAGTTCGTGGCCCAGGTTAATGGCAATGATCCCACCCACGGTACCGATGGAGACGATCCAGCCGATCTTGCCAAGCAGACCGTAATCGTTGGTCATAAAGATATGGCCGGCATAGAACAGCACCGCGATCCACACAAAGCCCATCAAAATGGTGAACACCCGGTAGATCACTTCCTCGGTCAGGGAAGGCACCTGCACTTCTTCATCCGGATTGGAGGGGTCCTTGCCGATGATGTAATCGGCCACCGGGATAATCCCGAAGATGACGAAGTACATAAACCAGGCCCAGTAATCCTGGGTCCCGCTCTCTACACCGATGTACGCGGAAAACGGCACCAGCGGCACCATGGTTCCCCAGAACACCACGTAGCTCCATTTTTTTATTGTCAGCATCCGGTCCGGATTCACATTCTCGAACATGGCCTTGTCCTCGCTAGTTCAAGCCAACAGTAACAGTCATCGATGACAACATTATGCCTCATTTCCTGAATTGTCAAACAACTCAATTCATGACATAGTCACCCTCATGCCGGATAATGCCGCCATCAACGGAAAGGACCCGTCATGTCACTGAAAGCCGTCAGCCTGAGCGAACAGATCGCCTCCCATCTTGCCGAGCGCATTATCAAGGGGGAGCTGCCCCCGGGGGCCCGCCTGCCGGAAAATGAGCTGGCCAAAGAGCTTGATGTGAGTACTAACTCACTTCGGGAGTCTTTCAGGCTGCTGGAAAAGCAGCATCTGATTGAGCTGCAACCGCGCAAGGGCGCGCGGGTGTGTGAGGTGACCGATGACCAGGTGAAAGACCTGTACGAATTCCTGTTCCTGCTGCTGTCGCAGCTGGCAGAACGGGCCGCCATCGTCTGGCAACCGGGGCAAATTGAGGATTTGATGAACATGCTGCCGCAGCTGGAGCAGCATTTTATGAACGATGACCTCCCCGGCGCACACCAGCTGGCCTTCCGCTTTGTGGAAATCGCCACCGTCCGCTTTGCCGGCAACCGCTACCTGCAAACCGACATTCAAGACCTGATTCCCCTGCTGAAGCGGTTTTCTTACATGGCACTGCAGGAAGATACCTCGGAATTCGATGTCTCCCTGAAAATTTTCAAACGCCTTCTGGTCAACATCGTGGGACGACGCCAGAAAGACGCCGGTGCCGATATCCGCGAATACGGGGAAAATCAGTGCCAGATCGTCCTGCGCGCCATCGCCAAGCGCAACGCCGCATAAAGGACAGTGAACCGTTAATAGTGAGGAGCAGAGCGCCCAACGCCCCTCCGTAGGAGATTCTATGTTGTCTACCCCTTTTATGAGGCTGGCATAGATACGTAGTCGGTACGGTTCTTCATCAACGCGAAGGCGATACGAACCAGCTTACGTGCAAGGATGACCAAGGCCTGCGTTTTCGCCAGACCACGGTCGAGATACCCTTGGTAGACCCCCATCCAGCGGGCGCTTTTGCAAGCGGCCATGGCCGCACAGTACAGCAGTCTGCGGGTCTCTGAGTCGCCTTTCTTGGTCAGCTTGCGCTTGCCCGTTCTCGTGCCCGAGTCTTTGACATGG
>Ga0208568_1000953_pt1 | contig 10056 bp, 7 predicted proteins | sample DeeseametaMP2969_FD_184165 | JGI IMG/M metagenome (GOLD analysis project Ga0208568, IMG submission 184165) | Marine microbial communities from the Deep Atlantic Ocean - MP2969 (SPAdes) | ecosystem: Environmental > Aquatic > Marine > Oceanic | place: South of Funchal, North Atlantic Ocean... | reverse complement strand
AGTGAGATCATCTCCCCAAGCTCCTTGCTTGAATCTTGAGGTGTCCAGTCCCCCGAGATAAGTTTAAGAGTTATCGGGTCTGTCGAGACCTCATCTTCCAAAGATTTGCCCTCTTCTATTAGCTGCTGATATATTATTGGCTTTAATGAGCTTCCAACTTGGTGTCTCTCATCATAGATAGCTCTATCCAGCTCTCGTTCATACTTGTTATAATAAAGAAATTTGTCAGGGCAGTTAAGGTCTTTGCAGCTTGCATCAATGACTAGGGACTTAATACCAATATCAACGCCCTTTATTCGTTCCTTTAATTTCTCCCTAACTTTTTCTACCGATTGATAGAATACAAACTTCTCGTATGGTTCCAAATTTGGTCCATCACTTTTACCAACCAAGTAAATGCTAAGAAGTGCTGAAGATTTGTTTTTTTTCTCTAAGGCTTTTTTCCACGCACTCCAGTCTTTCTCACTCCAGGGTGTTTGCTCAGAGCTTGATACAAGCTTTAACTCCTTAAGCCTTTTAAATACAACCGAAGTTCTATTTTTAAGTCTCTCTGTTTTATTTATGGGGTGATAATAATAAGGTCCCTTGAGCATTCCAATTAAAATTGAGGACTCATAATCACTTAACTGTTCTGGACTTTTATCAAAATAAATTCTAGAGGCCATACCAATTCCCTTGATATAAATTCCCCCCACGGTTCCCCAAAACACTTCGTTAAAATACATTGTAATTATTTGTTCTTTGCTGAAGGTTTTTTCCAAATACAAAGCATAAATCATTTCTCGAAACTTTCTTTCAAGTTTTTTCTCATTCGTTAAAAATAAGTTTTTTGCAAGCTGCTGAGTTAATGTAGATCCGCCCTGAACCAAACTCATTGCCTTTATATCCGCCACAACTGCGCGAACAATAGATATAGGGTCCACGCCCCTGTGTTGTAGAAACCTATAATCCTCAATGCCTAAAAGTCCCTTCCAAAGCTTTGATGGCAACTCCATAAAGGAAATTCTATCTTGTAGGCAGCGATATCGTTGGCATGAATTACCTTTAATAGGCCCAAGTTCAATATCCTCCATAATAAGAACATTTTTTCCACTATATGAGAGCATCCCCTCCTCCCTAGCATCACTTAAGTTAAGTGGGCTCTCTAAGAACTTTGAAAAATATAAGAGGTCATTTTGTGTGGTAATAGATCCTTGTTCTAGTAGGGAAGCTCGGGATTGCGAACCTTTTGGCCTCACCTCAAGAGATGTAAGCTTCACCTTCAGCTCGGAGATGAGTCCAAAAATGTATACAAAAGACAACGCAGTGAACAAAACACCAACACCGCAGAGGGCCTTTAGCGTTTTCTTAAATGTATGAGAGCTTAAGCTAAGTTTCATTGTTTGCCAGTTTACTCAAGAATGATTACTATTTTCACAATTAAATATACATTATAGTCCATTCTTTAAGGAGATTTTGTGCGTTCTAAAATATTACCTGTTGCAATAAGTTTGTTTACTCTTTCACCTTCGGCACAAGCTTTGCCAATTGATTGGAACGGTACAGTTGGCTTTGATACCAATATTATCGAAAATGTAAGAAGAACTGACGACTCTTGCTCCCAAGCTGATGAAAGCTATTGTGCTGGGGAAGACAATGATCATGCAAGATATCAGTCATATGTTTTAAGACTTTCTCCGACAATAATTGTCAATGACAGTGCAACCATCAAAGGTGAAGTTTCAACGGGTGCCATTAGAGGTGGTTTTATGGGTGATGACTCTGAGTCCCAGTCCTCATTTTATTCCCAATCTCCAAACGGCAGTCAACAATTAGCAGTTAATCAATTCTACGCTGAGCTATATGCCGACACAGCACTTTTTAAAGTAGGTAAATTTGCAAAAAACTTTGGTCTTGGTGCAGTCATCAACGATGGAAGCGACACTTGGGATAGATTTCTATCTGTCTACAATGGTATTGAAGCAAATTTTATGCTTGGCAAATTTAGCATCGCACCTTTCTGGGCAAAGATAGATTCACCAGCAAACGGCAGTACTAATCAATTTCAAACAGGGAAGTATGACTCAACTGAAACAGGTATCGTAGCCAACTACGATGACAAAAATAAAAACTTCGAGTTTTCTGTCTATTATGGTGTACGTGATATCGAAACCAACAGTGATCTTTATACTACAGGCACTGGTCCAGCAGAAATAACTCTTATAGATGTTTACTTTAAAAAGTCTTGGGAGAAATTTTCACTGGGACTTGAAATTCCAATGATGAGTGGCGAGGCTGGGACAGTCTTTGGCACGACTGACGAAGTTGATGTTGATAGCAACGCATATATTCTACAAGCGGCCTACAAGCTTAATCCTAGATGGGAACTTGGACTTGATGCTGGTATGGTAAAAGGCGAAGATGGTGAAGACCAATTCAACGCTATGTACTTACATCCAAACTTTAAAATTGCTCAATTAATGTTCGCTTACAACTATCAGGCGTTCCAGGCCAACGACCAAGGCAATATTTTTAGCTCTTCTGTTACGAACTCAACTTACGCCAAGCTATTTGCAAATTACTCTAGCGACGCATGGACTTGGAGAATGTCCTTGATTATGGCCACAGCTTCGGAAACCGCTTCAAATGGCGATTCTTTCTACAACCATGAAACAAACTCTGTTACAACTGCAAACGCTGATCAAAAGGATGATCTTGGAATGGAAGTAGATGTGGCATTTGACTACCAGTGGAATCCAAACATTCTGGTTACTGGATACTTTGCACACTGGCAAGTTGGAGACTATTATGGATTTACAAACAGTGGTGATGGGGTTGAGACCAGCGACGTAACGGCCACTGGCCTTAAACTTTCATTAGACTTTTAATTACATACCAAAACTAAATCCACCTGACGCTCCACCACCCATTGGGGCGTCATAAAAACCAGGTGTTCCACCAATATACATTTGTCCTCCACCAGAATTCACTGGATTAAAAGAGAACCGACCTCCAGGCATTGTATGTGGTTGTTCAAAGTGCCTCAAAGCAGGATTTCCATACTGAGCTCCATACTGGGAATAATCGAAGAATGGCTGAGAGTGGTAACTTGGCTGTCTTCCGTAATTGTAACTTCCCCCAAATTGGCTACCCCATCCCCAACTAAATCTTGGAATCTGCATGTTAAAATGGGCATTTGCCATAGGCACTTGAAATTGTTGTCCCTGCATTTGCCTTCTCATCATTTCTAACTGCATGCTGAAATGATTATCCACATTTCTTTGGTGTGGAGGCGTGGTTGGTGTTGTGGGTGTGAATGAGAAAGATCTATCTGACTTTCTGGATGACTTTCTTTTTCTATCCACTTTTCCATGAGCTTCGTCCCAGTCTGCAATCATGTCATCGTATTTTTCAACTATTCCACTTCTTTCTCTTAGTAGGGCCTGAATTTGCCTTGAGCAGGCCATGAGCTTCATTCTCGCTTCCTCGACACATGACTGCTGATTTATCCAATACTTTTGACGCTTTTCCACAGCACACATTGTTTGAACTTTCCACTGCGCCTCTTTCATGTTCTCTTTAAGGTTTGCGATTTTTTCATCAATCTCAGAGACAATTATGTTTTTGGTTTTTTCATATTTTCTGCTGTAATCCACATCTGGGTTACTTGCTACGTGATAGACTCTATTAATTTTTTCCCTTGTAGTGTCTAGTTTTGCCTTAATTTTTTTATCTAGATCCGCAGCCTTTGCGTATTGTTTTGCATTCTTATATTCTGGATTTCCTTTGTAGTGGCTGTCGAAAAAGTCCTTTGAGTATCTACCATAATTAAATGCGGTAAGCTGTGCCTCATAAAGATCTAAAACTGCACCTGTCCATGTCTTGTCATCAAGAGGAGCACCAGCGTCAGAGTCCGTCATTTTCTTAAAGTCATCCTTGGTTAAGTATGGCTTTCTTGCATAACTTACAAGCTTTGAGGCCAACTCATCCATCTCATCTTTAAGAATACTCTTTAGCTCTCTTGTATCCTTTCCTAGCAATGCTTGTGCTTTTTTAGGTCCAAAAATGCTTTTCAATATATCTTCTTTTTGGCTATGCCCCGGATTGGCATAAAGTCTCTGCATTTGAGTCAGGTCCATTTTAATTGGATTTATGACATATTCAAGAAAGTCTGACGTTACTTCCTTAAATTTTGGAACGTCCACTTCTTCCAAACTTTCCGAGTCGTTTACAATGTCATGTAAGGCTTTAACTTCTTTTAAAATTAATTCGTTTCTTATTTCTCTAAGACTTGTTTGAAAAGCATCATTGTCCTCAAAATCAGCAATGTGAGAGTTAATTAGCTTGTAGTTTCCTGAGTTACAAACTTTCTGATACAGATTCTCCATATCAAAGTTTTCAATATCATCGACCGAATAGGTTTTAAAACCACCACTTTGAATGTCTTCAAAATAGTAGCAACCTTGAAATTCAGGAAGTTTATTTTCTGAAAATTTACCTGAATATTGTGTGCCTTTAAATCCACGATTGGCATATACTAATTCGCTAGTTTCTGTAACATCCACCTCTCGGTGGAAAAGCTGAACAGGAGTGACCTTTGATTTATCAATATTTTTTCCACTCATTACTCCTGTTTCTTTTAGGCACTCTACAAAGCCATAAAAATTGGGGGCAAAGTTTTTTGTGATGGTTTTATTGCGGCCATTCTCAACTGTTTTTACATCATAACTGCATTTGTCACCATTACAGCTGCTAGGCTTTCTAACGCTCATTTGAAATGTATAAAATGGTGAAGATGATTCCGGCTTTGAAACGAAGGGCTCAAGCATGTCTTGGCAATTGCCTATCATCACACCTCCGTCTATTTCTAAAATTCCCTCATGTTCCTTGTGCCTGATATCAAGCGATTTATTAGCCAAAAGGCCCAAAAGAAATTTATACGGAATTGATGTTTGGTCATCTGGATTATTACAATTTAGATTTTGATAGCTTCTTTTACCTTTTAATTCTAAAGGCTTATTGTTTTTCGGGCTTTGTTGTTGTCCAGATTCATCTCTTTGATAATCGCTTTCCCATGAACTACCATCAAGAACCTCGACAAGATCATCAACACTTTGTGCGATCGCAAAGCTGGATAATAGTAAAACGGCCATAAATGCTTTCATATTCACCTCTAATGAGAATTCAACTTCTCATCGGAGGGTGAATAGAAAAACTTTAATTGATTTTATTGGTCAGTATTAAAGGGTAAAGCTCGGTAAGACCTCAGGTCTTTGAAGCTCATTTTCAGAGATATGCTCTTTATATGTAGTAATTCTTTTTATGTAATTTTCTGGAGTATCTTGAAAATTAGTCATCTTCTTCATATTAAGGATGTACTCATCCCCTTTTAAGTCCTTAAGCAGTATCATTTCTGGAAATTGCATCTCTTTACCATATAATATGTAATTGAAGCATTTAGCACTAAGAATGCCTTGTTCTGTTTTAACTTCTAATTCCAACAACTTATGGTCGTCGTGTGAAAATCTGGCAAAAACCCTATCTGTCTTTAGCTCCCAATAGAATTCTTGTCCTTCTTTAACTCTTTTAACCATTGGTGATGGTGTTAAGAAAGGTCTTTTCATAACTTCTTTTATCTTTTCTCTGGCATCAGACGATTCTGGTTCAAGAGGATTTTTACCTGGCTCCTCTTCTGTTGCTTCCTTTAGAAACTTCATATACTGGCCAAGGTAATACAATTGCTCTTTATCAACTCTCTCAGTGTTTGATTGAATTTCAACCCCTATTTTTTTCAGAAACTTCACCATCATCTGGCCTTGATTATTAATTAAGCTCAACATCAAAGAATAGAAAAAGCTTTTTTCTAGATCTTCATCGCCCAGTCTTAGACCTGACTCGCTCACTACCGGGTAATAATTAACTTCAAACATTTTTTTAGGTGTGATTGTCATCCCCAAATAGCTTGCCTGTACAAGCTTTGGAGCCTTTTTCTCGTTACCAAAGATTAGTTTAAAACTAAATTCACTTGGTTGTGCCTTGAACATCTCGCTGGAGTCTTGTGCTTGGACTTCTTTTTTCTTCAGTACAAAGTTTGCAACAACTGAGTTTTGTCCAATATCACCATTGCTACCATTTCTAAAAAGCGATTCAACTGTTGGCCGGTATGCCAAAACCTGCATAGAAAAAATGATTGTGGCAAGAAGTGAAATTTTCATTTTTTAACCTTTATATCTGTTTAACTTTTCCTTCATTATCTCGATAGCGTATGAGCTTAATTCTGGGTCTCTCAAAGCGAACTCCATTGTAGCATTTAAATATCCCTTAACACTACCAGTATCAAAGCGCTCACCTTCAAATGTGTATGAGAAAACACTCTTCCTGGTTGCCAGAACATTTATTGCATCAGTTAATTGGTATTCTCCACCAGCTCCTCTTGGGATTTCTTCCAGAATATCAAAAATCTCTTTATTAAGTATATATCGTCCTGGAGTCGCCAAATTGGTTGGAGCATCTTTAGGCTCCGGCTTCTCAACCATTTTAGTCATCTTTAGGGTTCTCTCATCTATTTTGTCACCAGCGACTATTCCATACTTCGAGGTTTCTTCATTAGGAACCTCCATCACAGCGATTACTGAAGAGTTGTCCCTTTCCGCAGAAACTTCCATTAGCTGCTTTGTTGCTGGCTTTTCTGAAACGATTAGATCATCACCAAGAAGCACTGCAAAACTTTCTCCCTCAGAAATTCCAGACTTACCCATCAACACCGCATGTCCAAGTCCTAATTGCTCTTTTTGTCGCACAGTCCTAATGTTAACCATTTGACCGATATTTTTTATCAAATCCAAATAATCATGCTTTCCAGCCTTTTCCAGAAACATTTCTAATTCAAAATTTCTATCAAAATAGTTTTCTATCGACTCTTTTCCACTTGAGGTTACGAAGATAATCTCTTCTATACCGCTATCTACAGCTTCTTTAACAACGTGGTGGATCATAGGAACATTGAGTATAGGGAGCATTTCTTTAGGTAATTGCTTTGTTGCCGGTAAAAATCTTGTACCCTTTCCAGCGACTGGAATTATAGCTTTTGTAATTTTCATTAGGTTCCTTGTTTTCAATACTTAAATTAAAACTTAAAATATTCTCTATTATGAATGATATCGTTAAAATTATAAAATCAATAGATTGTACCAATATTGTATTTCTTCTCTCACTTTTGGCAACCACAGGCAATGCCAAGTTAATGGATTTGGAAACCACAAGATTAATGTCCACTGCAGGAACAGGGATAGGCAGTATTCTGGTTAACGAGTCCGCTGTCTTGAATCCCGCATCGATTTATTTTTTCAACAAATCGAATATTTATTACCAGAAGGGCTCTTCCTCATTGGAGGAGGAGAATCAACTTCGAACGGATGATAGAGACGCTGAGCACCAAATGTTTGTCATTACAGATACAAGCTCACCCTTAAAAGGCTCTTTTAGTTTTCAAACTCAAGAACAAGGCGATCAAAACCGAAAAAGAATCACCAGCTCAGCCTCTACGAATCTTGGTAAAAACGCATCTTTTGGCGTTTTATATAGATATACTGAAGAAGATGTTGATGGTCATAGGGTGTACCACCAAGGGACATTTGGATTGACTTATTTACTTAACGAAAAACTTTCAGTAGGTGCAATTTTGGTAGATCCATTTTTATCCCACAAAGAAGACACCAGGGTTGCAGCAGGTATTCAATACAGTTTTGTACAAAATTTTTTAGTAATGGCAGATGTCGGCACAAACTATACAGATCAGCCATCTACCGAAAACTATATTAGCGCAGCTCTTCAGGCACAGTTTTTCAGAGACCTTTTTTTGAAGTATGGCCAATTTAAGGACAAAATTGAAAAGCTTGAAGGAGTCTCTTGGGGACTTTCCTGGATTGGCCCAAGGCTTAGCTTGGAATACGCTATAAAGGAATCTAGATCCCTGGAATCAACTAAGTTGTTTTTTAAGGATGAAGAAGTGAAAGAACAATCCCTTGCCATCTCTATGGTATTCTAATGGATGAAAAAGATTTAGATAATAGACTCGCAAGGCAGGGCGCCAAAGACGATGCCAAGGAGAAAGCAAGAAAAAAGCTAGCTCTTCAGAACAAGTATGTTCAAAGAATTACAATTGCCAAACATGGGCGAGAAATGTTTTTGGCCAAAGACTACATTGGTGCAACTCGCAAGTACACTGAGTATTTGACAATACTCTCTGAGCTTAATGAAAAAGAAGATATTTATGAGCTCTCTCCTTCAATGTTTGATTCTAAAAAAGATCTAACAGAGATGCTACTTATCTCCCATGTATATTGGGAGTTGTCGCGCATCTATGAAATGACTCCAAAGCTTCAAAAGAGCTATGAATTATCCTTGAAACAATTCATTAAGTTTACAGTAAATCAACCCTATCAAGTTCTAAATTCTGAGATGTTGAGAAAATACATTAAAATGAACAAGCACAGATCAAAACAGATTTTAGCCTTGGAAAAAGCGTTTTCACAAATTCAAGTCCAGTCAAAAAAATGCTTTATAGCAACCTGTGCCTACGGAGAATCTCACTGGGTAACAAAAGAACTAAGATTGCTTAAGAGTAGACATCTTACTGGTCAGTACGGCATCAAATTTGTCAGCACCTATTACTCAGTCTCTTCAAGGCTTGTAGAGTTTCTAGAGGGCCGTCCATTTATCACAAGATTATTTTCAACCGCCACTCGGCCACCTTTATACCTTCTGGCGCTCATAGTTAGCAGGGGAATGAAAAACTAAATGTATTTACTATCAAAAATCATTGCCAAAGAGTGGTTTAAATATCTATTTGGCTCCATCACCGTTCTTTTTCTACTTGTTACCGTAGGCGACATTGTTAACGGTTTTATGAGAAATTATTCCGCCAATAGAGTGATCTTGGAATATTTTTTAAAAATGCCTAACTTAATGGGTAAGATGCTGCCAATATCTGCACTGCTTGCTTCATTATTTGCGTTTAATAAATTAAAAAGCCATGCAGAGCTAATAGCGATTCTTGCTGGCGGGTTTGACGCCAAGAAGATCTACTCTTTAATTGGTATGTGTGCTGTCACAGTTGGACTTCTTCAATTTATAAATCTAGGTTTTTTGCTACCAATGGCAAATAAAATCAAACGTAAAGAATTCGAAAAGAGCCGCAGAAATGAAAGTAAGTATTTAGCACGTAGTAAGATCGGTGGCTCAGGCCTTCTTTGGTATAAGTCAGACAACTATTTTACTTCTTTCACTGCTTATGACACACAGGCCAAGCAATTAAAAAATGTCACTGTATACTTTCAAAATCCAAACGGAAGGCTTGAGAGAGTTGTTAAGGCAGAAACAGCTAGGTTTTTGAGTCCAGGGCTTTGGAGCTTCGACACTGCTCAAGTGTTAAATTTTCTAGATGGCAGGTCTTTTCCAGATACTCAAATAACAAGCACAGTTCAGCTTGAGCTTAAAGAAGAGCCAAGCGATTTCAATCAATTTGAGTCAGACATTACCACTTTAAACTTTTTCGACTTAAGTGGTTTCATTAACCGACTGCGAAAAACCGGTATTAACTCGGCAGAATACCAAGTGATGCTATTTGAAAAGGTTTCACTATCATTCATATGCTTACTCTTTGCACTTTTTCCAGTCTCAACTATTTTTACACCTAATCGAAGGGCCAGTGGCTTTGGCAAAAGTATAGTAGTAACCCTAGTTTTCAGTGTGGTTTTTTGGCTGACCTACTCTTCTGTCATTTCTTTTGGAGCTTCAGGTAGGATTGACCCAATTACTGCAACAATGGGTATACCGGTTATTTTCACTCTATTTATTGCCTGGGTTTATAATAAAAACAAGGCCCTTTGACAGTTATCAACTCATATTTAATGCGCTATATATGAGTCATGGAAAAAATAACAGAAAACTATGCCTTAGAAGGCGAATTATTAGACATTTACACCTACCCAGACCCTGTTTTAACCAAGGTTGCTGAGGAGGTTTCACCAGAAGAGTTTAATCAAGACCTAAAAGATCTTTGCAAGAACATGCTTT
>Ga0208568_1000942_pt1 | contig 10118 bp, 9 predicted proteins | sample DeeseametaMP2969_FD_184165 | JGI IMG/M metagenome (GOLD analysis project Ga0208568, IMG submission 184165) | Marine microbial communities from the Deep Atlantic Ocean - MP2969 (SPAdes) | ecosystem: Environmental > Aquatic > Marine > Oceanic | place: South of Funchal, North Atlantic Ocean... | reverse complement strand
CACCACGCTAGGCACCTGCCCAATTGCTTGGTTTAATTCATCTAAATGCGTTTGTGTTACCCAACCTGCTGGTGTCGGGCCTTTTGAGTTTGCCAACAGCAACTGCCCACCTAAAAAAGTAATACATTTATTGCTTAAAATTTGCGGACTCGTAAGCTTTTCATATTCGGCAAGTTCATCATGATTGCCTGGCAGCCAAAACACCGGACAACTGATCGCTGAGTTATCAATTAATTTAGCAAAAAGTTGATATGACTCAGTGCTGTGATCTTGTGTTAAGTCACCACCAAACACCAGACAATCTACATCTAACTTAGCAATAGCTTGTAAGCAACGCGCAAAATACGCCGCCGTATTCACGCTAAAGTATTCACCCGTTGTGTCTTTTGATAAATGGCAGTCAGTGATATGGGCAACTTTCAGTGCTGTTTTATCAAAATGGTAGGCGTTCCTAAACCAAGCCATTATTTACATCCCAATTTAAAACTGCTCGGCCGTTTTCAACACAGGCCACCAGCCAGTCATATAAAAAGGCGTTAAGCTGATATTTTTCATCTTTTTGATGCATATTCGGATTGGGGTAAGCATAGGAAGGCTTGATGCGCTGATGAAAATCATGATGCACAATTTCAGCGACTTTCGCATCATGATACATGCGCACGGTTAAATACAATGGCTTAACCGAAGGTAAATTACCGGTATCTTGTTTGATAGAAATATCTGTGGTGTATTTTGCTGTATCGTCAACTTTAACCGTAAAAGTACTGTGACCTAATTGCACTTTACGCTCCTGACCGACGCGGCGTTCATGAGGTAAGAGCTTAAGCGCACGCACGTAATTATGCTCACACAAAGTTAAATACTTAGGTAAGCTTTGAATATAACGCTGCTGGGCACTGACGTACGACAAAATTATCCCCTATGAGTTTTTCCAATCAGACAGTATACGTTGCTTATTCAGTGCTAACCACTGTAATGAGATAACTGTCGCTGCATTGTCTATTTCACCCTGTTCTAAGCGCAGCATAGCTTCATCGTATGACATTACATGGGTTTTGATATCTTCATCTTCATTATCTAAGCCAAAAATACCGCCTTGATACCCTGCTAAGTCAGTACGTGCTAAATATAAATACAAACGCTCAGTGGTGCCGCCGGGGCTTGAAAGATACGACATCATAAATTCCAGCTCATCAAGCTCAATACCCGCTTCTTCGAATGCTTCGCGCTTAGCAACCTCTTCATAATCAGTACTGCCATCTGCCATACCAGCAATACACTCAAGTAACCAAGGTGACTGCTTTGATGCGAGCGCCCCGATTCTAATTTGTTCGATTAACAAAACTTGGTCAGTCGCAGGGTCATAAGGAAGTACAGCAACAGCATGACCGCGCTCTAAAATCTCGCGTTTAACTTCAACCGATTTACCACCTGCAAACAACGCATGATGAAAGCGATAGGTGTTAATTTTAAAGAAACCATCATAAACACGCTCAATTGGCTTTAACTCTATGTCATCATGGCTAAATTGTGAGATTGCTGATATTTTCATTCACTATTTCCTTCACGTTTTAAGTAAATGTTACGGCCAATTATATTCTGTTACACTTGGACATGCAGATTTACGTAATTTTTTTTTGGTTATTCATTAAAAAAGAGTACCATGGTCACAGTACAAAATTGTCTAAGGACTGAACGAACAATGAAAAAAAAACTACTCGCTGCGCTGATTGGGTTTTCAAGCGCACTGACTGCAACAGCAAGTTACGCTGAAGACTTACTACAAGTTTACGAGATTGCGACAGCAAACGATCCTACCGTACTTAAAGCAAAAGCCCAAGCAGATGCGCAAGCCTTTGAGAGCGATCGCGCGTTAAGTGCACTATTACCACAAATTGGTTTAAGCCTTGGTTACCAATCAACCAAATCAGATCTTTATGACGGTACTGATGCAACGGGTTATACCGGTTATGACTATGACCCTGATGAATTCAGCCGTGGTATTAGCTTAAATCAAACACTGTTTGATTTAGGTGCATGGAATTCACTGGGTATTGCAGATAAACAAGCATTACAAGCAAATGCACAATATGATTATGCTCGCCAAGACTTAATCGTTCGTGTTGCTGATGGTTACTTCAATGTACTCAGCGCAATCGATAACCTTGAGTTTGTTCAAGCTGAAAAACGCGCTATTGAGCGTCAATTACAACAAACTAAAGAGCGTTATGCAGTAGGTTTAACTGCAATCACTGACGTACATGAAGCGCAAGCGCAGTACGATAACTCAGTAGCACAAGAAATCGTTGCTAAGAACAGCGTTGAAACAGCCCGTGAGCAACTTCGTGAAATCACAGGCAAATACCACGCAAAACTAGACATGTTGAATACAGATACGTTTTCAACAGTTGCACCTAACAAACAATCAACTGACTACATTGAAATTGCAAAAGACAACAACTTAAACCTGCAAGTTTCAAAAGTAACGGTTGATATTGCTAAAGATCAAATCGACTTAGCAAAAGCTGGCCACTATCCGAAGTTAACGTTAAGCGCTTCATACGGTGACAGCCTTACTGATCTAAACAGCAACTCACATCAGCCTCGTGAAGACAGTGCGAGTATTGGTGTAAACTTCAGCCTACCTATCTACTCAGGTGGCGCGACTACAGCAGCGACTGATCAAGCTCGCGCATACTATGTTGCGGCAAGTGAAGATTTAGAAGCAAGCTTACGTGCAGTAACCCGCTCAGTGATCACATCGTATAACCAAGTGGTATCTGACATCGCGACTTATAAAGCGCTGCAACAAGCTGTTGTTTCTGCTGAAAGTGCACTTAAAGCAACTGAAGCTGGCTTTGAAGTTGGTACACGTACAATCGTAGACGTATTGATCAGCACGCAAAACCTTTACAATGCAAAAAGTAACTTAGCAAACGTTCGTTACCGCTATGTTGTTTCAACATTACGCTTGAAACAAGCTGCTGGTACGCTTACTAGCGAAGACCTTGTTGCAATTAACCAAGGTTTAAAAGAAATCTAAGTATTTCTTCTATAAAGTCCTTACTCGAAAGCCAGCCTCGTGCTGGCTTTTTTGTATTTTTAAGGACATACAGTTAAACTAGCTTTTTTATTTTTAGAGATTTTTTTGTGGTTAGTTCATCTCCTTTTAAAGCGTCTTTTTTAGGCCCTCGTTACTGGTTAACTTGGATTGGCGTGTTCTTTTTATACCTTATCTCTTGGTTACCACATAAATTACAACTTGTACTTGGAAAACTGCTGGGCCGTTTAGTCCATCGCTTTATGAAGCGCCGCCGTCATATTGCAGAGGTCAACATTCGCTTATGTTTTCCTGATATGCCTGAACATGAACAACGCGAATTAGTCCGCAAAAACATGGAAAATACCGGTATTGCAATGATGGAAACCGGCATGGCTTGGTGGTGGCCAAACTGGCGTATCAATAAAGTGTTTGGTTCTGTTAAAGGCTTGGAGCACTTTGAAAAAGCTCAGCAATCAGGTAAAGGCGTGCTATTACTTGTGCCACACTTTTTACACTTAGAAATGGCGAGCCGTATTATGGGCGTAAAACACCAAGGCATTGGCTTTTACCGTCCTCATAACAACCCTTTGATGGAATATTTCACGACTAACGGCCGCCTTCGTTCAAACGAATATTTAATTGGCAAAAAAGATGTCAAAGGCTTATTGCAAGCACTTAAAAATAAAAAGGTTTGTTATTACTTGCCAGATCAAGATTACGGTCGTAACCGCTGTGAGTTTGCCCCTTTTTATGCGGTAAAAGAAGCAGCCACAACAACGGGAACGCTGTTATTTTCAAGTAGCCGTAACTGTGAAACGGTAAGCTTAACAAGTCGTCGTGATAAGGATGGTCGCTACCACCTAGAAGTATTACCTGCTCTTGAAAACTTCCCTAGTGGCGATGACCTTGCAGACGTTACTCACGTAAATCAGCGTATGGAGCAAGCCATCGATTTAGCACCTGAGCAATATATGTGGCTTCACCGCCGCTTTAAAACTCGCCCTGACAAGAACGCACCTTCTTATTACAAGTAGAGTGACATTTTGCTGTTTATATGGTTTTATTAAGCTAATTAACAACAAGAGTATTAGAAATGTGGTTTTGGGTTAAGCATTTATCATTAGCTTTCATTTTGATTGCTGCTGCTATTTACTTTTTATTTGGTAGTGGTCCTGTATTGGACATGAAAGATACCAAAAATGCTGCAGCACAAGGTTTATCGCGCTTTTATGCAGCGCTACGTAACCAAGTGAATGACAAAAATAATGAGCGCGATAAATACGTTCTAAAATTGCCTACGCCTGAAACCAGCTTAGATGTCGCGCTTTTTGAACGCGAAAAAGTCGTCGAGCCTTCATCACCAAACTGGACTGGTGACATCCAACCTCGCCGCTTTGAAAATGGCAATACTTTAAAAGATGTACTGTCTGACTATGCCCGTCACGAAGACATCGTGTTGTACTGGTATTTAAGCAAAGACTATGTTGTAAAAGATCATTTTCGCGTTGATAGTAACTTTGTTTCAACACTTTACCAAGTTGGTCGCGCCATCAACGATGATTTCGAAAATGAGGTTTACACCTATTTTTGCTTTAAGCAAAGAGCAGCGGTTATCACCGAGCTGCCCTCTGCTTATGTGCGCGAAAACTGCCGTCGCTTAAAAAGCTAGCTAATATCTAAAACACCTGTTGCCACGCCTGACTTACTAAGTTTATGTGCTGAGTTAACTCAGCACGTGGCGCACAACGTCCCTGCTGATTCAAACTCATTACGTGATAACGTGAACGATAGGCAATATACGCAGCCACTAACTCTTGCTGCATTTGCACAGTAATACAGCCTAAACGGGCAGCATCAGCTAAAATGCGCACATTATCAGACCATGTCGTTAGCTCAGGGTACTGCACTGCATTGTTCAACACCAAATATTGAGTGATAAATTCAATATCTGTGATACCACCTCTATCTTGTTTTAAATCAAACAACTCATCATCACCTTTAGCAAGGTGTGTACGCATTTTTTCTCGCATTTCAACGACATCGGTTTTCAATTTTTCGTTATCGCGAGCTTGGCATAAAACGTCTTTGCGAATTTGAGCAAAGCGCTCACTCAACGAGTCTTGTCCGTAAATCATGCGCGAGCGAACCAGGGCTTGATGTTCCCAGGTCCAGGCTTGAGTTTGCTGATAGTGGTAGTAACTTTCTAAATTAATAGCCAATAAACCCGACGCCCCTTCAGGACGCAAGCGCGTATCTAGCTCATACAAAATACCTGACGCAGTACGGGTATTGAATAAGTGCATTAAACGCTGCGCCAGTTTTAAGTAAAACTGCCTAGAATCAATCGACTTATCACCATCGGTATAACTGCTGCCATCGTGGTTATGCACAAATACCAGATCAAGATCTGAATCATAACCTACTTCAAAGCCACCCGTTTTCCCGTAAGCAATAACCGCAAAGCCCTTTTCTTGCTCTGTCGTATTGGCAGGTTGGCCAAAGCGCTCAACACACGCATGCCATGCAATATTGACCGCTTGCTCTACAATAGCCTCAGCAAGTGCAGTGAGGTGATCGCTTACCTTCATCACACTCAACACACCGGTTGCATCGGCTGCGGCAATTCGTAACTGATGCGTTTGTTTAAACTGACGAAGTGCTTCCATTTGCAGCTCTAAATCGCCATGTTCGATACGCAAGAAATACTGCCTGATTTCATCTTTGTAAGCGGATAAAGGTGTCGGTTTATAGAGCACCTGCGGATCAATCAGCTCATCAAGTAAAATTGGGTAACGAGAGATATGCTCGCCTATCCATTTACTATGACAACAAAGTGCAACCAGCTGATTTAAGGCCCCAGGATTTTCGTATAACAGCTCTAGGTAGGCGGTACGTGAGATGATTTTATTCAACACTTGGCAAATCATCGTAAAGGCATCACTGCTCGCTTTCGTCACGGTTAACTGTTTAAGTAAAAGTGGCATTAATTTATCGAGGATATCACGACCACGGCTGCCAATTTTCGCTTTTGTTAGACGCGCTTTAAAGTCTTCAAGCGCCGCTTGCCAATCAAGATTAGGTTCACACATCAGGCTCACATCAGTCATTTCCCAAGCGCTAATATACTCACTTTCACATGGATCCGCCGTTTCACTTTCAAAGCCAATCACTTGCTCGAATTCACCATGCACTTGCGCCATGGTCTGCTCAATACTCGTTAAACACTGTTTAAAGTCATCTTTGTTGAGCAAATAACATAAGCGTTGTTGGTTTAACTCATCATCAGGTAGCGTTTGCGTTTGTTTATCTGCAAAAATTTGTAAATATTGCTCTATTTTACGAAGGTCTAAATAGTTCTGTGTTAATAAACCGGCCTCTTTACTCGACATCACTTGATTATTAACCAGCTCTTTTAAAGCAATTAGCAGTGACTGAGTTTGCAAGTTAGCTTCACGGCCGCCTCGAACCATTTGTAGCGCTTGCACCACAAACTCTACTTCTCGAATGCCACCTGCACCTAATTTAATATTGTTTGTGAGGCGTTTTCGGCGTACCTCTTGGGCGATCATTTGCTTCATCTTACGTAGCGATTCAATCACCGAAAAATCAATATAACGTCGGTAAACAAACGGGCGTAGCAATTCATAAAACTCCTTCCAGTAAGGGTTTTCAGTGCCAATTAAGCGCCCTTTGAGCATCGCGTAGCGTTCCCATTCACGCCCTTGCTCTTGGTAATAATCTTCCATTGCATGAAAACTCATTACCAAAGGTCCGCTTTCACCAAACGGACGCAAACGCATATCAACGCGAAACACTTGGCCATTCACTGTGGTTTGGTTAAGCGCCATTATGAGCTTTTGCGCCACTTTGGTATAAAACACTTGGGCTTCTACTGAGCGACGACCGCCTTGCGTTGCAACATCGCGAGGATAAGAAAAAATTAAATCAATGTCTGATGAGTAATTGAGCTCTCCCCCACCAAGTTTACCCATCCCTAGCACTAACATGGCAATTGCATTGCCTTCATTATCAAGTGGCATACCACTGACTTTTGCGACCTGCGCAAACGCCCACTGGTTTGCACTATCAATGAGCTGGCTTGCAAGGGCCGAGATATAAGCAATGCTATCGGCAATTGGGTTTGCACAACACAAGTCAAGGTAAGCCACTTTCAACCAGTACTTTTCTCGATACAAGCGCAACTTTGCCATTGCGGCACTGTCGTCCAGCTCGTTAATCTCAGTACTGTTTAGAGGCAGTTCAACAGTCCGGTTAGCAAGTTCATTGTCATCAAGTAGCCAGTCTTTTAAGTCAGGTTGAGATTGTAAGCAATTCCACGCAAAGTCACTTAAAGACAACAAGTTAATAATTTTCTGTTGTTCAGCTTGCCCCTCATACAAGCTCGCAAAGCGGGTTTGCCCTAATTGATAGAGGGACTCAGGAAGCGCGTGTAAATTACTCATTAAATACTCTCTTTTAACTTGCCAATAACCGTACTAGAATGATTATCAAAGAATTATTTAGCAGGGACCTGCATGTCATATTTATCATTATCTAACACTAGTTTAGTCGCGATTGCTATTAGTTTCGCTGTAATTTGCGTCACCATAGTACTGCTACGTATTCTAACGCAAATTAAAGCAAAACAAGCGCTTAAAGAAGAGCTTGCGCAACATGATAATTTTGCCATGGGGATCAGCTTTGCCAGTGAGATCCTGGTGGTCATTACCACCATCGCCTATATTTTTGATGAAATCAGCTTAAGCGCCGCACAGTCTAATCCACTCAAAGTACTTTTACTCATTGTACTTTTGTTTACCTTTATCAAAGTCGGTCATTTAATTCACCGTAAATGGATTTTGCATCGCTTTAACGAAGAAGCAGCCATACTCAAGCAAAATGTGTGTGCCGCCTTGGTCGATTCAGGTATGTTAATCGCTAACTGCATAATATCTTTAGGTCTTTATAACTGGTGTCATACCCAAGGCTACAGTAGCTTACTTATCGCCACGGTGAGCTTTTTTGTGCTGCAGGGGATGTTTGCTCTTGATAGTAAAATTCGTGAGTATCGTTTTGCAAAAGCCAACCAAGGCGCATCACTGCAAAGTAATTTTAATCTCGAAAATACTTCTATTGGGATTCGCTATGCAGGTAAGTCTATTGGCCTAGCACTTGCGGGCTATGCTGGTCTTGCCAGTGCATCATTTATTAGTGGTAAGATGGTAGAAAATTTATTCACTCTCGTATCTCATTGCGGGGCGATGTGGGTATTGTTGTATGTTTTGAGCTACATTATTAAATATATCTCGCTACCTAATATAGACACATCCTTAGAAGTAGATCACCAAGATAACATTGGTATAGCTTGTATTGAGTTTGCCGTTTTCGGTGCAATAGGCTATTTACTAATAAGTATGTTTTCAATTTGATACGGAAGTATTTGAATCGTGAGGCATTATGCCCTTTAAAGTTAATAATTATTTATTAGTTGATATAGATGATGAGTTTAGCCGCGCATTTGCTCAGCACTACTTTGCAAATGCCGAAAATTCGACTCTAGTTGTGGCTGGCGCTAATAGCCGCCACATGGTTAAACTCATGTTCGATCAACTCGTTAAAGATTATTGCTATTGCGATTTTAGTAACGAAATTAGCGTTTCAGAGCTCGCCAGTTATCTACACGAACATCATGATATTCAAGGTGTGCTGATCAATCAGACCGACTATCAACTGGCGAATGATGCACAAAAGTTTATTTATAATTCGCTACACAAAATACGTTACTTAGTGCAACAAGATGGGCATAGCTTTAGTTTTATTCCCTGCCCTGATCCTGCTCATATTAATCACCTTTCGTGTCAATCTGAGATTGCTGAAACCACCGCTCATGCTTTAACTGCTAAAGACGAATTTAAATAACAAATAAATAATTGCACCTAAGCCGCTGTATACTTACCATATTGCTAAAATTATTGAAAAGTGACAGCCATGCGAGTTCCTCATATTTACCAACCTTCAGCGATTACTTTAAACACCCCGATAGCACTTGATGATGATGCCGCAGGTCATGTGGGCCGTGTGTTGCGTATGCAAGTCGGTGATAAAGTTTCCATTTTTAATGGTGAAGGAGGTGAATACCTCAGTGAAATTATTGAAGTAAGCAAAAAAAATGTGCTGGTTGAGCCACAAGAGTTTATTGATCATGATGTGGAATCACCGTTAAAAATTCACTTAGGACAAGGTATATCACGCGGCGATAAAATGGATTTTACAATTCAAAAGTCAGTCGAGCTTGGTATCACTGAAATCACACCTATTTTTAGTCAACGCTGTGGTGTCAAACTAAGCGGTGATCGATTACAGAAAAAACACCAACAATGGCAAAAAATTGCGATTGCAGCTGCAGAGCAATCAGGCCGTAACTTTGTGCCTGTTGTGCACCCGCCTATCGATATAAAAGAGTGGCTAGAGCAAGCAAGTGATGCGATTAAACTTACTCTGCATCCACGTGCTGAGCACAGCATTAAAACGATTCAAGTACCCAGCGAAGGCGTGCGCTTTTTAGTTGGTCCTGAAGGTGGCTTTACCGATGAAGAAATTGACATAGCTAAACAGCAACACTTTGTTGATATTCGCTTAGGGCCACGTGTTCTGCGAACAGAAACAGCCGCTCTAACAGTATTGAGTGCATTGCAATTGCAGTTTGGCGATTTAGCGAATTGAAAACCGTAAAAACACCCATATATCAAAGTAACAAAACACAGTATGGCATACGACTCTAAGGCAAAAACATGGCAATTAAGTTAGGCATAATCTCTGATCCAATTAGTGGCTTTAATATTAAAAAAGACACTGGTTTTGCAATGATGATGGAAGCACAAAAACGCGGCTACGAAATTTACTACATGGAAATGGATGACCTGTCTCTGCGTCAAGGTCAAAGCTATGCAACAGCTGCCAAAGCCCGTGTATTTGATGATGTAAATCACTGGTATGAATTAGAAGAAAAAGCCACCATTGCTTTAGCTGATTTAGACGTTATTTTAATGCGTAAAGATCCGCCTTTTGATACTGA
>Ga0208568_1000940_pt1 | contig 10147 bp, 7 predicted proteins | sample DeeseametaMP2969_FD_184165 | JGI IMG/M metagenome (GOLD analysis project Ga0208568, IMG submission 184165) | Marine microbial communities from the Deep Atlantic Ocean - MP2969 (SPAdes) | ecosystem: Environmental > Aquatic > Marine > Oceanic | place: South of Funchal, North Atlantic Ocean... | reverse complement strand
CCCTACGGATTAAACAGGCATACATTGTGAAAAAGCAAAGACCAGTAAATTTAGAACTCAATACTATTAAATTTCCGCCCTCTGCTATTTCGTCAATTCTCCACCGTGTAACCGGTGTTGCAATGTTCTTCGCGCTACTTTTTGTTATCTGGGCATGGGCAGTTTCTGTTCATTCGCCTGAAGGTTTCGCGGACGTACAAGCAATCATGGACGGTTTCTTTGGAAAATTTGTCGCAATTGGCACAGCTTCAGCGCTGACATATCACATTCTAGGCGGCCTAAGACACGTTGTTATGGATTTAGGTCACTGGGAAGAATTAGAGTCGGGTAACACAAGTGCAAAAGCAGTAATCGCACTTTGGGTTGTACTGACCGTAGTATTGGGAGTTGCATTATGGTAACCAACCAAGCAAGCATTAAGCGTGACGGCGTACAAGACTACGTTTCACTTCGCGCTACAGCAGCAATTATTTTCGCGTACTCGGTTTTCATGGCGTGGTTCTTTATTACCACCGATAACCTAACGTTTATCGAATGGCGAGGGTTGTTCTCTGGCCTGGCTATGAAAGTTTTCACATTGGCAGCACTAGTAGCAGTGATGATCCACGTGCGCATCGGCCTTTGGCAGGTGCTTACAGACTATGTTAAATCAGCAGGTCTGCGTGCAGGACTACAATATATCTTAAATATCATCGCATTCGGCTATGTAGCTGTTGGCCTATTCGTATTGTGGGGAGTGTAAAATGAGTTTACCCGTTCACGAGTTTGATGCAGTAGTAATTGGTGCTGGCGGTGCAGGTATGCGCGCAGCACTACAGATTTCGCAGTCTGGTAAATCATGTGCACTGTTATCAAAAGTATTTCCAACCCGTTCTCATACTGTGTCTGCTCAAGGTGGTATTACTGTAGCACTTGGTAATTCACACGAAGACAATTGGGAATGGCACATGTATGACACCGTTAAGGGTTCTGATTATATCGGTGACCAAGACGCTATCGAATACATGTGTAAAACTGGTCCAGAAGCAATTATCGAAATGGAAAATATGGGTCTACCATTTTCTCGTTTCGAAAACGGTAAAATCTACCAGCGTCCTTTTGGCGGTCAGTCTAAGAACTTTGGTGGCGAGCAGGGCGCTCGTACAGCAGCTGCAGCTGACCGTACTGGTCATGCGCTTCTACACCTTCTTTACCAGCAAAACGTAAAGAACAAAACAAAAGTTTTCTCTGAGTGGTATGCACTTGACCTAGTTAAGAACCAAGACGGAGACGTTGTTGGTTGTACCGCGATTGATATCGAATCTGGTGAAGTAGTTTACTTCAAGTCTCGCGCTGTTGTACTTGCAACAGGTGGTGCGGGTCGTATCTACGCATCTACTACAAATGCACACATCAATACCGGTGACGGTGTTGGTATGGCGCTTCGTGCAGGCGTTGCAGTTCAAGATATGGAAATGTGGCAGTTCCACCCAACGGGTATCGCTGGCGCAGGAACATTGGTAACAGAAGGTTGTCGTGGTGAAGGTGGTTACCTTCTAAACAAAGACGGCGAACGTTTCATGGAACGTTATGCGCCTAACGCGAAAGACCTTGCTGGTCGTGACGTTGTTGCGCGTTCAATGATGACTGAAATTCGTGAAGGTCGTGGTTGTGAAGGCCCATGGGGTACTCACATTAAGCTTAAGCTTGACCACCTTGGTAAGGACGTTCTTGAGTCTCGTCTACCTGGTATCCTTGAACTTTCACGTACGTTTGCACACGTTGACCCAGTGAAAGAGCCAATTCCAGTAATTCCTACTTGTCACTATATGATGGGTGGTATTCCTACAAATGTTGATGGCCAATGTCTAACGGTTGATGAAAACGGTAACGACAAGGTTGTTAACGGTCTATTTGCCTGTGGTGAGATTGCCTGTGTATCTGTACACGGTGCGAACCGTCTTGGCGGTAACTCACTTCTTGACCTTGTTGTATTCGGTCGCGCGACTGGTTTACACCTTGGTAAGACATTGTCTGAAATGGCACCAACACGCGACGCATCAGAGTCTGATCTAGAAGCCTCTATGACGCGTTTCAACCGTTGGGAAAATTCAGAGAAAGGTAAGGGCGAAGACCCAGTACAAATTAAGAAAGACTTGCAGAAATGCATGCAGCTTAACTTCTCAGTATTCCGTGAAGGTGAAGCAATGGCGGAAGGTCTTAAAGAGCTTAGCGAAATTCGCGAGCGTCTTAAGCATGCACGCCTTGACGACAAGAGCGCAGACTTCAATACCCAGCGTATTGAATGTTTAGAGCTTGATAACCTAATGGAAACCGCGTACAGCACAGCAGTAGCAGCGAACTTCAGAACGGAAAGCCGTGGTGCTCACAGCCGCTTCGACTTCCCGGACCGTGATGACGATAACTGGTTATGCCACAGCATCTACGATCCGAACACTGATAAAATGCTCAAACGTGAAGTGAATATGGCGCCTAAGCTTAGGGAAGCATTCCCGCCTAAAGTGCGTTCATATTAAGAGAGGCAACGATCATGCAATTAACTTTTTCGATTTATCGTTACAACCCAGAAGTAGATGCGAAGCCTCGCATGCAAGACTACACTCTAGAAGTAGAGGAAGGTCAGGACATGATGGTGCTAGACGCGCTACTTGCACTTAAAGAGCAAGATCCGACGCTTTCTTTCCGTCGCTCTTGCCGTGAAGGTGTGTGTGGTTCAGACGGTGTGAACATGAACGGCAAAAATGGCCTTGCGTGTATCACTCCTTTATCTGCACTGGGCAAAGGTAAAATAGTAGTTCGTCCACTTCCAGGTCTACCTGTTGTACGTGACCTTGTTGTTGATATGACGCAGTTCTACACACAGTACGAAAAGATTAAGCCGTTCTTAATCAACGACAGTAAGCAGCCGCCAGCGCGCGAACACTTACAGTCACCTGAAGAGCGTGCGAAACTTGACGGTCTTTACGAGTGTATTCTATGTGCATGTTGTTCAACGTCATGCCCATCTTTCTGGTGGAACCCTGATAAGTTCATCGGTCCTGCTGGTCTACTTCACGCGTATCGTTTCCTTATCGATAGCCGTGATACGGCAACTGAAGAGCGTCTTAACGACCTTGATGATGCGTTCAGCGTATTCCGCTGTCACGGTATCATGAACTGTGTAAGTGTATGTCCTAAGGGCTTAAACCCTACAAAAGCGATAGGCCAAATTAAGTCTATGCTTTTACAACGGGCTGTTTAGTACTATATTCTGATAACTTCCTAAAGTTACAGATAGTGATGCTCTAAATAGCCATCCCAAAAGGATGGCTATTTTTTTATATATTCGCTGTTATAACACTTGGTTATGCTGAGAATAACCTTATAATACATCTTGATTGTTAACTAGATTTTATAAAACGTAGCAAGGCAAATTAAATGCAAGAAAGCGTGATGAAAGCGTGGTGGGATTCCTCGCACATGGCAGGTGCCAACGCTGCCTATGTTGAAGAGTTGTATGAAACTTATTTAGAAGACCCGCAAAGTGTCTCTGAAAATTGGCGACAAATCTTCGATAACCTCCCCAAAGTCGATGGCGTAGAGTTAGAAACCAATCATACAACAATTAAAAATCAATTTAGGCAACTTGCTGCGTTAGGGCCAACCGCCCGCATGTCTAGTCCGTCTGTGCCTTCTGCAAATGTTTCAGACGACAGGCAAGTTAAAGTTCTTCAGTTAATCAATGCGTTCCGCTTCCGCGGTCATCAGCACGCAAACCTTGATCCGCTAGGTCTATGGAAACAAGAGCGTGTACGCGATTTAGAACTTTCTCACCACAGCCTTTCTGAGCAAGATTTCGATTCAGTATTCAATGTAGGTTCGTATGCCATTGGCAAAGATTCAATGCCATTGGGTGAACTGTTTAAATCGTTAAACCGCACATACTGTGGCTCTATCGGTGCAGAGTACATGCATATTACCGATACTGAACAGAAACGCTGGTTGCAACAAAAAATTGAATCTGTTCAAGCAAAACCTGAAATTTCTCGCGACGAAAAGCTAGGAATTCTTAAAGGTCTTACTGCGGCTGACGGAATGGAAAAGTACTTGGGTTCTAAATTCCCAGGGGCAAAGCGTTTCTCTCTAGAAGGCGGCGATGCACTTATTCCTATGCTGAAAGGTTTAATCACCAAGGCTGGCACTGCAGGTACCAAAGAAGTGGTTATCGGCATGGCTCACCGTGGTCGTTTGAACGTGCTAGTTAACGTATTGGGTAAAAACCCATCGGTGCTGTTTGATGAATTTTCAGGTAAGCACGACGACTCACTAGGCGCGGGTGACGTGAAATACCACGCAGGTTTCTCGTCTGACTTCGCAACACCTGGCGGCAATGTTCACTTAGCACTAGCGTTTAACCCGTCTCACCTTGAGATTGTAAACCCTGTAGTTATGGGGTCTGTACGTGCACGTCTTGCGCGTCGCAATGATGACACGAATACAGTACTGCCTATCACTATTCACGGTGACTCGGCAATTGCTGGTCAGGGTGTAGTACAAGAAACCTTCAACATGTCGCAAACTCGCGGCTTTGCTGTAGGTGGTACGGTTCGTATTGTGGTAAATAACCAAGTTGGTTTCACCACATCGAAGACTGAAGATACCCGTTCAACGCAATATTGTACTGACATCGCGAAGATGGTACAGGCACCGATTTTCCATGTGAACTCAGACGATCCAGAAGCGGTTGCCTTTGTTACGCAGCTTGCGCTTGAATACCGCAATAAGTTTAAGAAAGACGTTGTAATTGATTTAGTTTGTTACCGTCGCCACGGTCACAACGAAGCGGATGAGCCAAATGCTACGCAGCCGTTGATGTACCAAAAAATTAAAAAGCATCCAGTTCCACGCGTAATCTATGCTGATCAGCTAATTGCTGAAGGTGTGATAGAGCAACGTGATGCAGATCGTTATGTTGAAGAGTACCGTGAAGCTCTTGACCATGGCGCGTGCGTTGTTGAAGAGTGGCGTCCAATGACAGAGCACAGCGTTGACTGGTCTCCATATCTTGGTCACGACTGGGATACGCCTTACGATGGTTCGCTTTCAGTTGAGAAGCTCAAAGAGCTAGGTGAGTCAATCACTACTATTCCTGAAGAGCACAAGCTTCAGTCTCGCGTAAACAAGCTTTACCAAGACCGTAAAGCGATGGTTGCTGGCGAGAAAATGCTTGATTGGGGCATGGCTGAAAACTTGGCCTATGCAACTATCGTTGATGCCGGCGAAGATATTCGTATTACCGGTCAGGATTCAGGCCGTGGTACTTTCTTCCACCGTCACGCGGTATTGCACAATCAAAAAGATGCGTCGACATATATGCCACTACAGCATATTCGTGAAGGACAGGGCGAGATCGAAATTTACGACTCTGTGCTTTCAGAAGAAGCGGTTATGGCATTTGAGTATGGTTATGCGACAGCGGAGCCTACGTGTCTGACTATTTGGGAAGCCCAGTTTGGTGACTTCGCTAACGGCGCTCAGGTTGTATTTGATCAGTTCTTGAGCTCAGGTGAAGCGAAGTGGGGTCGTTTGTGTGGCCTAACCGTTTTACTTCCACATGGTTATGAAGGCCAAGGCCCAGAGCATAGTTCTGCGCGTCTTGAACGATTCTTGCAAATGTGTGCTGACCACAACTGGCAAGTGTGTGTACCTTCAACACCCGCTCAGGTTTACAACATGCTTAGACGCCAAGTGGTTCGTCCAATGCGTAAACCACTTATCGTGATGTCACCTAAGTCACTATTACGTCATCCAATGGCTGTATCTTCGTTAGAGGAACTTGCAGAAGGCAAATTCCATAACGTAATTGGCGAAATTGATGATATCGATCCGAAGAATGTGAAGCGTGTTGTTATGTGTTCAGGCAAGGTTTACTACGATTTGTTAGACCAGCGCCGTAAAAATGAGCAAACAGACGTCGCAATCATCCGTTTAGAGCAACTTTATCCATTCCCACAAGAAGAATGCGCTAAAGTTGTGGCACAATACAGCCACGTAAAAGATTGGGTTTGGTGTCAAGAAGAGCCTCAAAACCAAGGCGCTTGGTACTGTAGCCAACACCATTTCTGGCAAGCAATTCCAGATGGTGCAAAATTAACATATGCAGGCCGTGATGCATCCTCGTCACCTGCAGTAGGTTATGTATCCGTTCACAACCAGCAACAGAAAGCCCTGGTTGAAAACGCACTCACAATTAAATAAGGAACAGTAATGACAATTGAGATAAAAGTTCCGGTTCTACCTGAGTCAGTTGCCGATGCCACCATTGCAACCTGGCACGTAAAGGCCGGTGACGCAGTTAAACGAGACCAGAACCTGGTTGATATTGAAACTGATAAAGTGGTTTTAGAAGTTGTGGCGCCAGCGGACGGTACAATTGGTGAGATCCTAAACGAAGAGGGTGCAACTGTTTTAGGCGAGCAAGTTATTGCTAAACTAGAAAAGGGTGGTGCTGCTGCACCAGCTGAAGCTAAAACAGAAAGCAAAGCGAAAGACGATTCTAAATCAGATGCGGCTCCAGCGGCTTCTGGAAAAACATCTGATGTTAAAGTACCAGTACTTCCTGAATCTGTAGCTGACGCGACAATCGCAACGTGGCACGTAGCTGTGGGTGAAGCAGTTTCTCGCGACCAAAGTTTGGTTGATATCGAAACTGATAAAGTAGTACTAGAAGTTGTTGCTCCTGCAGACGGTTCTCTTGCTGAAATTATCGCAGAAGAGGGCGCCACCGTAACAGCTGAAGAAGTGATTGCTAAATTTGTAGAAGGTGCAGCAAGCGGCGCTTCTGCTCCAGCAGCGTCAAGCGAAAGCGATGACAGTGACGAGAGCAGCGATGCGCTTAGTCCTTCTGTTCGTCGTTTACTTGCAGAAAAAGGTGTTGACGCAGCTAAAGTGAAAGGCACTGGCAAAAATGGCCGTATCACTAAAGAAGACGTAGAGAAATACCTTAAAGGCGGCGACAGCTCAGCGAAGGCAGCGCCTGCTGCGTCTGAATCTGTTTCAGCTGACTTACCAACGGGTAATCGTACCGAGAAGCGTGTTCCTATGACGCGTCTTCGCAAGACAATTGCTAACCGTCTTCTTGAAGCGAAGAACTCTACAGCAATGCTAACAACGTTTAACGAAGTAAACATGAAGCCAATCATGGACCTTCGTAAGCAGTATCAAGACAGCTTCGAGAAGCGTCACGGTATTCGCCTTGGTTTCATGTCTTTCTACGTGAAAGCGGTAACCGAAGCCCTTAAGCGTTTCCCTGAAGTTAACGCGTCTATCGACGGTGATGACATTGTTTATCACAACTACTTCGATGTATCGATTGCTGTTTCTACACCACGTGGCCTTGTAACACCAGTACTTAAAGATACTGACACACTAGGCATGGCAGGTGTTGAAAAAGGAATTAAGGAACTAGCACTTAAAGGCCGTGACGGTAAGCTGTCATTGGCTGAACTACAAGGTGGTAATTTCACAATCACCAACGGTGGTGTGTTTGGTTCACTAATGTCTACACCAATCATTAACCCGCCACAGAGCGCTATTTTGGGTATGCATAAAATCCAAGATCGTCCAATGGCTGTTAATGGCAAAGTAGAAATTCTACCAATGATGTACCTAGCGCTTTCTTATGACCACCGTATTATCGATGGTAAAGAATCAGTAGGTTTCTTGGTAACCGTTAAAGAGATGCTAGAAGATCCAACACGTCTACTTCTAGACGTATAAGACTTTCGTCTCACGGAATTGTGGTTAGGCGTTTAGCTTGTGTATGCTTGCTTTGCGCCTAACGCAACGCTGATATTTGCCCTATAATATCAGTCAAACTAATCAAGTCGCATTTGCGGCTTTTGTCTTACTAAAAATCGGATAGAAACACCATGAATTTGCATGAATACCAAGGTAAGCAGCTATTCAAAGAATACGGTTTGCCTGTTTCTGAAGGATACGCAGCAGACACTGCTCAAGGTGCTGTAGAAGCCGCTGACCGAATTGGCGGAAACGAGTGGGTAGTTAAGTGTCAGGTACACGCGGGCGGTCGCGGTAAAGCTGGCGGTGTAAAGCTAGTTAAAAACAAAGACGACATTCGCGCTTTCGCTGAAAACTGGCTTGGCAAAAATTTGGTGACTTTCCAGACTGACGAAAACGGTCAGCCTGTGAGCAAAATCCTAGTTGAATCTTGCACAGATATCGCTAACGAGCTTTACCTTGGTGCAGTAGTTGACCGTACAACCCGTCGCGTTGTATTCATGGCATCTACTGAAGGTGGCGTTGAGATTGAAACTGTTGCAGAAGAAACTCCAGAGAAAATCCTTAAAGCTGAAATCGACCCAATTGTAGGTCCTCAGCCTTATCAAGCGCGCGAAATGGCGTTTGCTCTAGGTCTTTCTGGCGTACAAATCAAGCAATTCACTCAAATCTTCCTTGGCCTAGCTAAGATGTTTGAAGAGCTTGACGTTGCGCTTATCGAAATCAACCCGCTAGTTATCAAAACTGACGGTAACCTACACTGCCTAGACGCGAAAGTAGGTATCGATGGTAACGCGCTATATCGTCAGCCTAAGCTGAAAGATATGCAAGATCCTTCACAAGAAGATGCGCGTGAAGCTCATGCTGCTCAGTGGGAACTAAACTATGTTGCGCTAGACGGTAATGTAGGTTGTATGGTTAACGGTGCAGGCCTAGCAATGGGTACTATGGACATCGTAAACCTACACGGTGGCAAGCCAGCTAACTTCCTAGACGTTGGTGGCGGCGCAACTAAAGAGCGTGTAGCTGAAGCATTCAAAATCATCCTTTCTGATGACAATGTTAAAGCGGTATTGGTTAACATCTTCGGTGGTATCGTTCGCTGTGACATGATTGCAGAAGGTATCATTGGTGCGGTTAAAGAAGTTGGCGTAGAAGTACCTGTAGTTGTACGTCTTGAAGGTACCAATGCAGAGCTTGGCCGTGAAGTTCTAGCGAACTCTGGTCTAGATATCATTGCTGCTGAATCGCTAACTGATGCAGCGCAGAAAGTTGTTGCTGCAGCGGAGGGCAAATAATGTCTGTATTAATTAATAAAGATACTAAAGTAATTTGTCAGGGTTTCACTGGCGGTCAGGGTACTTTCCACTCTGAGCAAGCAATTGCTTACGGTACGCAAATGGTTGGTGGTGTAACACCAGGTAAAGGCGGTACTGAGCACCTAGGTCTTCCAGTATTCAATACTGTACGTGAAGCGGTAGAAGCAACTGGCGCAACTGCAACAGTTATCTATGTACCAGCACCTTTCTGTAAAGATTCAATTGTTGAAGCTGCAGATGCGGGTATCGAGCTAATCGTATGTATCACTGAAGGTATCCCAACGCTAGATATGCTTTACGTTAAAGAATACGTAGAAGCGAAAGGCGTTCGCATGATCGGTCCAAACTGCCCAGGTGTAATCACTCCTGGAGAGTGTAAAATTGGTATCATGCCTGGTCACATCCACAAGCCTGGTAAAGTAGGTATTGTTTCTCGCTCTGGTACACTTACGTACGAAGCGGTTAAGCAAACCACTGACGAAGGTTTTGGCCAGTCTACTTGTGTTGGTATCGGTGGCGACCCAATTCCTGGTTCAAACTTCATCGACATCCTTCAGATGTTCCAAGACGATCCACAAACTGAAGCTATCGTAATGATCGGTGAGATCGGTGGTACAGCTGAAGAAGAAGCAGCAGCGTTCATTAAAGCTAATGTAACCAAGCCTGTTGTTTCTTACATTGCTGGTGTTACTGCTCCTCCAGGTAAGCGTATGGGTCACGCTGGTGCAATCATCGCAGGCGGTAAAGGTACTGCTGATGAGAAATTCAAAGCACTAGAAGACGCTGGCGTTAAAACTGTACGTTCACTTGCTGAAATCGGCAAGGCGCTTCGTGAGACTACAGGTTGGTAAGCTGACGCTTAACAATTTTGTGATAAAAGCCCGCTTTAAGCGGGCTTTTTTGCGCGCGTCTATTAACAATTATCCAGAAATGCATGTAACAAAATTACAACTATCTGCCGTAAAAGCCCCGTATAATCCGTTATGTGTTGTTAAATTACATAAAAGCCTGCATATCCATTGTTAACGGTGTGTTGCATAAATTTTATT
>Ga0208568_1000938_pt1 | contig 10154 bp, 7 predicted proteins | sample DeeseametaMP2969_FD_184165 | JGI IMG/M metagenome (GOLD analysis project Ga0208568, IMG submission 184165) | Marine microbial communities from the Deep Atlantic Ocean - MP2969 (SPAdes) | ecosystem: Environmental > Aquatic > Marine > Oceanic | place: South of Funchal, North Atlantic Ocean... | reverse complement strand
GAGCCAAGGACGCGTTACGTCTGGTGATGTGGTTGAAACACTTAAAAAGCGAGGTGTGAAAACGCTCGCCATTGATACAGATAAGGCGTTTAAGGTTGAGCAATTTAGTTCATCGGCCACTGTGGAAAAGCACCAAAACTCGTCTTCTGATCAACAGGTAAAATCAAAAAAGATATCACTCGAAAATGAGCTGGTAAGAGCCGCAAAGCTTCACGAGCAAGGAAAGGCAATTCAAAAGTTGTTACTTGCCAATGTACAAAAAGAGACGCCTTTTGATGCGAGTATTCCCAAAGCATTTTCAAATAAGTTAGTCGAGTCGGTAGATAGAAACCCCGATGCGTTGCTTTGTCTAACTAAAATTCGAGAAAAAGACGACTATTTACTAGAGCATTCTCTGAACGTCGCTATTTTACTCGCCAATTTTGGCAAGTATTTAGGGATGTCTGAAGAAGAGGTGCAAGACCTTTCCTATGCTGGCTTTCTACACGACTTGGGCAAAATCAAAATTCCAGATGAAATTCTTCATAAGCCAGGCCGCCTTACGGACAGCGAAATGGAGATCATGAAAGGTCATGTAAAGCACGGGGTCGACTATTTAAAAAGTACGGAAATTGCGCAGCCACTGATTCAAGCGATTAGTGAGCATCATGAGCGATTGGATGGCTTAGGCTACCCTGCTGGGACCAAAGGTGAGGATATTAGCCAAGCGGGCCGAATGCTTGCCATTGCCGATATGTACGATGCACTCACCGCGGACCGGGTGTATAAGGCCGGTATGTCTAGCCAAAAGGCATTCTCTATTTTGATGAGTGATGCGCCAACGCGTCTTGACCAGTCACTTGTTCAACAGTTTATAAAGTGTCTGGGCGTTTATCCCGTAGGGAGCCTAGTTCTATTATCAAATGATAAATTAGCGATGGTGCTTGAACAGAGAGACTCCCCGCTTACGCCACTCGTAAAGGTTTTTTATTCGGTTCGCAGTAACCACTATCTAACGCCGAAAGATGTTGACCTATCATCGGATAAAACAATCAGTATCAACAAAGCCGTCATAGCGTCTGACTATAAGATTGATGTGAACGCATTTTTTGAGCGTTCAGTTTCAATAGGCTAAAACGTTACTTTTTAGCAACACAGTGTAGTATTTACACTGTGTACCAACGCATTTTTTCTTCTTTATTCCAACGTTCATTTAGCTAACGTTCAGGTTTGATGTCCTACAATCCTCTAAACATGAAGTGCTGTAGTGCCTTTGAGTGCTGATCTTTAGGAAAAGTAAAGCAGGAAACGAACTCGTGGCGATCAGGTACTCGTTATTGCTTACATACAGCATATTTGTCAGTGGAACGCTAATTGCTATCACTGTAGTTGTTTAATGCAAAACTAACACTGAGCTTATTGAGAGTGGCAATGGATAAATGCAACTCATCAATATTAAGCTTTTAATTGAAATAAGAGGAAGTTATGAAAAAGACTCTTGCTGTAAGTTTGATTGCTGCGTCACTAACGGTAGCAGGTTGCGCAACTGATCCGAATAATACGCAAAAAGGTGCCGCTATTGGTGCGGTAGTAGGCGCATTGCTGGGTAAAGCGACAGGTGATAACGACAAAAGTCGTTATGCGTGGGGCGCTGCGGTAGGTGCAATCGCAGGTGGTGCGATAGGTAACTACATGGACAAACAGGAAGAAGATCTTCGAAATGAGCTTTCTGATACTGGCGTTCAAGTTGTGCGCGAAGGCGATAATCTGCGATTGATCATGCCGGGCGACATTACCTTTGCTACTGACAGTTCTAGTATTAGCCCTAACTTCAATCCGGTTCTTCAAGACGTTGCCAAAGTCGTAAACAACTACGAAAAAACCGTTCTTATGATCAAAGGCCATACGGATGACACTGGCTCTGAGCAGTATAATCAGTCTTTATCTGAGCGTCGTGCAGGAGCGGTTAAGAATTTACTAATTAACTATTCTGTTAACCCGACGCGTATCACGACGGTAGGTATGGGCGAATACGCACCTAAAGTACCTAACAATAGTGCAGCAAACCGCTCGATGAACCGTCGAGTAGAGATGGAAATTCAACCACTCACACAGTCAAATACCTAAAGGTAGTTAAGACCTAAAGAGAAACAAAGGCCCCGTTACGTCGGGGCTTTTTTTATTGTATGGTTTTAATTTGATTAGCAACGCTATCTGCAAGCGCGTTGGGGATAGGGATCGTTAAATGGTATTGGGTTACTTTCCACTTCGCTCCCTCTTTTATTAAGACACCCGTGCCTCGTGTTTCTCCCAGGCTTTCATTATCGAGCAGTTCATCGAACCAGGCTACATCGTGATTAGGGGAAAAATAGATATGCCTGTCTCGCGGGTGGTATGTCCATCCTCTGCCCTTGTCAAAGTGAGGTTTGGCATACGCCTTAAACGCTTCTTTGGTCCATACCTCAGATGCGTCGGTGCCAATAAAGATCGCGCTGTCGTGATACAAACCAAAATACTGCTCAAAGTCTGCAATAGACGCATTGTGATGTAGAGCATTAAGTGTCTGATTCACTGCGTCGCGGTCGTTGTTCGCAACGGCCGTCGTCGCAACAGCAAGCATGACCAGACCTAACAATAGATATTTCATAGTGACTCCGCTTTTCTTCTAGTATTTCTTATTATGCTGTTGAACGCATCATTAGTATATTCGAAGCAAATAATTGCCACTGTTTACTGCAATGTTATAGCATTGGGTTAATCGTTTAACTATCGATGCTGTGAGTGGCTAAAACTACCGCTAAATTCTGAACGAAGTTGTGTTGATAGCAAATATTTCCTCCTTGATGTAATGGCTAAAATGTCTTCTAGTATTCAACGAAACCGTATTCGAAGCATCGATATGATGCGTGGCTTGGTCATGCTGATTATGCTTATCGATCACGTGCGAGAGCGCTTTTTTCTGCATTTGCAGGTATCTGATCCTATGGATATCGATACCACGTCACCTTCTCTATTTTTCACACGATTAGCCGCCCATTACTGTGCACCCACATTTGTGTTTTTGACGGGGCTGTCTGCATGGCTCTATGCCAATCCAATGGACTCAGCGAATAAGGCCAAGCCGACACGCAATGTCAGAGAGTTCTTAATTAAGCGTGGATTGTTTATTCTGTTCTTAGAGGTCACATTTATTACGTTTAGCTGGGGGGCGAGTTTCCAAACGCTTTATCTTCAGGTGATGTGGGCCATAGGTATCAGCATGATTGCTCTGGCTGTATTGAGTTATCTTCCAAGAACTCTGTTGCTCATTTTAGGCCTCTTAATTGTCTTTGGACATAATGCACTAACGCCAATTAGCTATGTTCCACATGAAACAGGCTATACGCTTTGGACAATGCTGCACGATAGAGGATATATACTTCAGTCAGCCGCCCTAAACATTAAAGTGAGTTATCCCGTGCTTCCTTGGATAGGGGTAATACTGCTCGGTTATGCATGTGGGCCCCTTTACAGTCAACAGCTTGATAAAGTGCGACGCGGTCGGTGGTTGCTTGGTTTATTTGCAGTGTCGCTCAGCCTATTTTTCCTACTTCGCGGTTTAAATATTTATGGTGAGACCTTGCCTTGGGAGCTACAACAAAGTGCCATCACTACGTTGATGTCATTACTTAATTTGACTAAGTACCCCCCGTCTTTAGCATTTTTGCTCTTTACACTGGCCGGCATGTTTCTATTGTTGTTTGCTTTCGAGCGCGTTAAGGATACGCAGTTTGCGTTTCTTGACACCTTTGGCTCGGTCCCGATGTTTTTCTACATCCTGCATTTGTACGTATTGCTGGTGATGTACGGTATTGCATTCTTTATTTGGGGGGCGAATAAAGGAAAATACGTGGGCGTAGACCATATTTGGCAAATATGGTTAATAGCTGCTGGCCTTAGTTTAGTGCTTTATTTCCCTGTTAAATGGTTTAGCGCCTATAAATCAAAGCACCACGCCCCTTGGCTTAAATACTTGTAAGACAGGCCTTCGCGTCTATTGTGGGTCGTATCATCATTAAGGTGGGTAGCAAAGTGCGCTATTGGGAGCTAAAGACACTTAATTGAAAGTTTTAATTGAGAGTTTAGATGAAAGTCGGTTTTCGACTTACCAGCTTGGCTTCATCCTTCATGTTTTACCGTAGACTCCCGAACAACCAAGGAAGGTTCGAAATACAGCTGAACGTTATTAGCCTGACCATATACTTTATTAAGAATGTACTTGGCTGACATTTCAGCCATTTCCGCAATTGGGTTACTGACCGTGGTAAGACGAGGAAAAACATGGTGGGCAAATACCACGTCATCGAAACCGACCACAGACAAGTCATGGGGAAGGCTCATGCCTAAATCTCTCGCGCAGCTTATCGCACCCGATGCCATCCAATCGTTGGCGCACACTAAAGCCGTGAAAGGCACATCGCGCGCCATGAGCTCTAACAAGCCAATCTTCCCGTCTTCTTCAGAATAGTCGCCGTTAAATATCAACTGTGGGTTTATGGGCAACCCTGCTTCCGACAAGGCGCGTTTATGTCCTTCCAAGCGCAAGCTCGCGTCACACTTGTCAGTCGGTCCAGAAATATATGCAATGTCCTTATGGCCTAGCTCGAGTAAGTGGCGGGTAGCCAGATATCCACCCTTTTCATTATCGAGGCTAGTGCATGCCTCAGGTAGCCCTTCCACCTGTCTGTTAACCAAAGCAACGGGAAGTTTCGACTGGTTTAACTCCAATAAATACTCATCGGATAATGCTTCTGCATGCATGATGAGTGCATCGCAGTTACGGCTAATAAGAAACTCTACCGCATCTTTCTCTGTTTCTAGGCAATTTCGTCCTACCGAAATAATGACATGTTTATCTGCAGCGCGCAGCGTTGACTCTACAGCTTGCATCAGATCGCCAAAAAACGGGGCGTTGAGTTCAGGTACAAGTACCCCGACGCTGTCAGTGCGGTTATTTGCCAATGAACGAGCGACAGAGTTTGGACGGTAATTTAGCTCTTTAACCGCTTTCTCTACGCGTTCTTTCAGTACTTTGTTTACCGAAGCCTTACCATTTAATACGCGGGATACCGTAGATAAAGAAACACCTGCACGCTCGGCAACTTGATAAATGGTGGGCACGTGATAAGACCTCGTTCTCTAAAACAATCACTCTAACTGACTGTATTATGCCGATATCGGCGGTTGTTCGCTACGTCGAGAGAGTAAAGCTTGTGTAACTTCTTTTTGTTTTTCGTCATTTAATGGGTACAGACAGATTAACGCCGCGCCAGCAAAGCCAAATAGCGCCGGTATCCAACTCATTAAAGACTTCATACCCGGAAGCGTTTGATTAATTGTATTGATATCAAGACCGTTATAGCCATAGCTTCCTAATACCAACAAGACGAGCGCCCCTGCGAAGCCTCCCCCTGTTTTTTGAACAAAAGAGCCTGCAGAGTAGACGAGTCCGGTGGCTCTTCGACCTGTCTTATATTCGCTGTAGTCTGCCGAGTCTCCTAGCATAGAGAAAAATAAGGTAGGCAATATGGCTGCAAAAAACTCTGCACTGCAACCTAGAATGAATATGGCGCTCACGCTTTTCTGAGGAACAAAATAAATGCCAGAGGTCAATACGCTACTTGCTAACAGCGCGATAATAAAGAGCTTCTTGCGACCAAACATAGCGGCTAATTTGGACGTTGCTAATGCGCCGAAAATCGACACCACCAGCAGTGAAATGAAAAAGTAGCCTGTGAGTAGCTCATTGCCCATGTAATATTTGAAATAGTAGGCAATAACGCCATATTTGATGCCATTAAACATCATGGTTAGAAAACCCATTCCTAACAAAATTAGCCAGGGTTTGTTGGAAAGCAGGTCGATAATATCCTGCTGAGAACGGGTGTTCTCGGCTTCCGGTCGGCGAGTTAACCGTTTAATTGCAATAGTAGTAAGCGCTATAACAGTAATGAAGATTGCCCCAGTTACAACGTCTCGATAATAAAAGAAGGCGGTTATTGCTGAAAGAGGAACTAGAATTAACGGTAGTTGCTTTCCCAAGTCGATGAGTTCAGATGTTAGTGAACGAGGAGCGGGCGCTACTTGGGTACCTGTCTCTGTTTTTGGAGAGTCCAGTTTAGTGTCTTGAGGCTTTGAAACCTGCTGCAACGTAACGCGCTCTTTCGTGGTAAAAACTGTTACACACATTAATATGATAAGCAACGTGGCAAACAACCACATGGTATATTGATACCCTACAGCAGTGTTCCCTTGGCCTAGCAAGTCCACCAGCATAGGCAAACATCCCATAACAAGCAGTCCACCAAAGAATGCCCCAGCAAAACGAAAGCCAGACAAACTTGTACGCTCTCTATCATCACTGGTCATCACGCCCATTAGCGCTGAGTACGGTACATTATTAACCGTATACGCTAAGGTTAGTCCGATGTAGGTCAGGTAAGCGTAAATGAGTTTGCCTGAATACGAGAGATCAGGTGTGGTAAAGCAAAGGACCATGAAAAGGCCAAGAAAAGGAGTGGAGCCTAATATCCAAGGGCGAAACTTTCCCATCTTAGTCTGGGTTCTGTCAGCAATCATTCCCATGATAATATCGGTCACACCGTCAGAAAGACGAACGACAAGAAATAGCATCGCAGCTGCAGCGGCTGTAATACCGAACGTATCGGTATAAAATACCGCCAAATATGCTAGTGCGCCCCGCCAAACTAAATTGGCCGCAGCGTCGCCCATGCCATAACCCACTTTTTCTTTTAATGTCAGCTTATGGTTCATTGCTATTTCCACTGTTGTTATGTTCGACTTGCTATGAGCGCTTTATAAGCATTGGCGCTAAGTTTAAGCGTACGCTTTTGCGTTTCAAAATCCACATAAACTAGCCCAAATCGCTTTTCATATCCTTCCGCCCACTCGAAGTTATCAAGGAGGCTCCATGCGAAGTAACCACTCACTTCTACTCCATCAATCACTGCGTTGTGTACCATGTTTAAATGGGCATTGTAGTAATCAACCCGATCAACATCATTAACAAGACCATCTTTGAGTTCGTCTGCCATTGCAGCACCATTTTCAGTTATAAAAATGGGAGGGAGCGTATATCGTTCGTTTAATGAAGTAAGTAAATCATAAAGCGCTTTTGGATAGATTTCCCAACCAATATCGGTCAATGGACCTTGATGAGGATGCTCGAAATACAATGCGCCTTTCTCTTTGGGCGCAGAATAGTGTAATCGCGTGTAGAAATTTACCCCTAAGAAATCGATGGGCTGACAGATTGTCTCCATATCACCAGCTTCAACTGGTGGTCTATCCGCTTCGTCTATATCAAATAACACTTCGGGGTAGCTTCCCTCCATTACAGGCTGCATATACCATTGGTTGATATAGTCATCTGCTTTGCGGGTGGCTAAGAGGTCTTCTTTCTTTTGTGTGGCGGGGTAGCATGGCGTAAAATTCAATACTATACCGGCTTCGCTATTTGGGACATTTTTTCTAAGCACCTTCATCCCAAGGCCGTGTGCTAGCAAAATGTGATGAGCCGCAGTTCTTCCGTATTTTCTACCCGTTCTGCCCGGGGCGTGTACGCCTATTTCATACCCTAAATAAGCACTGCAAAAAGGTTCATTGAACGTTGCATAGGAAAAAACGGACTCGCCTAACGCCTGCGTTATTTTGTCAACATAGTCTTCAAATGCAAAAGCAGTTTGTCGGTAAAGCCACCCACCCTTATCTTCCAGGTGCTGAGGGAGATCCCAGTGATAAAGGATAACAAATGGCTTAATGCCTTTTCATTTAACGCATCAACTAGCGTTTTATAAAAGGCAACGCCTTTTGGGTTTAGCTCACCTTCTTGAGTGATAACGCGCGGCCAAGAAATAGAGAAACGGTAAGCGTCTACATTTAAGTCTAACAAAATGTCGAAATCTTCTCTCCAGCGAGCAATATGATCACAGGCGACATCGCCATTGGAGTGATCAGCAATGGCTGAAGGCCGTTCACAAAATCTATCCCAAATACATTCGAGACGGTTATCGACATCCCCTTCTATCTGAAAACTTGACGTGGCAGTTCCATAAAGAAACGAATTTTTGAGTAAGGGACTGCCTGCGGGAAGCGAAATGCTGTTCATATGTTGATAACCTTTTTCTTACTGCACAAATTCTAAACGGTTGCTGGCAGTACAATGAATCTGAAATAACAAAGCGGTTTATAGCACAAATAAAAAACAAATAGAAAGCGCTTTCTCACATTTATGTCATTTTTACGTTAATGGAATTAAGCGAATGATAATATTTCTATGGCTATCACAGGAATCTAATAGATTTTTGTTTTTATTATAAGGTGTTGAATATAAAGGTTTTGTTCTTTTTTGTGAGAAGTTTAGTGTTCTCCGATATAGTTGTTGCCTGTGAATTAATTGTAAAAAATGTGTTGATTTTAAACTTTTGTTGAATTAATGTTCGGAAAGCGCTTTCTTACGTCAGGGTGTTCTAATTTCTCTTTGGGAAAGCCCTTTCTGGCAGCGCGTAAGGTTCACAACACACATAAAAGCCACTATTAAAGAGAGATAGACCGTGACACAAACAACACCAAATAAAAGCAAGATCGCAGCAAGTTTGTCATTGATACTCGGGACCGCTTTGAGTAGCGGCGTGATGTCATCTGCGACGGCGCAAGAAACAGAAAAAGACATAGAAGTTATTCAGGTATCAGGTATACGAAGTAGTGTTCAAGAGTCGATGGGTATCAAGCGTGACTCTGCTGGTGTTGTTGATGCCATCTCAGCAGAAGATATTGGTAAATTTCCTGATACCAACTTAGCAGAGTCACTACAGCGTATCACTGGTATTTCAATTAGTCGGAATAATGGTGAAGGAAGCCAAGTCACAGCGCGTGGTTTTGGACCTGACTTTAATATGGTAACGCTGAATGGACGTACGATGCCTGGTTCTGCGTTACCTGGTGGTGGCGGAGCAGCAAATTCTCGCGCCTTCGATTTTTCTGACCTTGCTTCTGAAAGTGTTAGAGCGGTTGAAGTGTACAAAACAGGTAGAGCGAGTATTGCAACTGGGGGGATTGGGGCTACGGTAAATATACGAACAGCACGTCCCTTTCAAGCATCTGACAATGGCATTACCGCAAGTGTAGGCGCAAAAGCACTGCATGATACGACTAACCGTGTAGGTGATGATGTTACGCCTGAAGTATCTGGCTTCATCAATTACCTCAATGATGACAATACCTTTGGCGTTACGTTTACCGGTTCATTCCAACAGCGTGACAGTGCTGCACAAGGTGCGTTTGTGAACGAGTGGCGCGTAAATCCATTTGATGGCACGGTGCCCCAATCACCTGATCCAGCGAACCCAGATAGCGGTGACCCAATTGTGTTGAACAACGCACCAGCCATGGGACAGCTTTTCGCCATTCCCTCAGATTTACGTTATTACATGGCAGACCGAGAGCGTGAAAGAACGAATGCACAGCTAACGTTCCAGTTTGCTCCTTCAGAAAAAATGACGGCCACGCTTGATTACACCTATTCAAAGCAAGACTTATACGAAGCTCGAGCCGAGCAATCGATATGGATGGATGATAGGTACTTCACCGAACTAACCTTTGATGATGAAACGGTAAAAACGCCAGTATTGATAACTCAAGAACGCCGAGATTTGCTACCTCGTGATCTAGGCTTGGCGCTTCAAGAACTAAACCAAGTCAACGAAAACAAGTCGATCGGCTTAAACCTTGAGTACTTCGTAAATGACGAGCTAACTCTAGTCTTCGACCTTCATAATTCGACGGCAGAAGGACGCCCAGATGCGCCCTATGGAACGTGGACAAATCTTGGTTTAGGCGCAAACGTAGTTAAAGGGCAAGGTGTCGATTTCAGAGGCGACTTCCCTATTATGTTCGTCGATTTTGACGATGAAGCTCGTGATAATCTTAACGGTAATGGCGTGCTTGACCAGGATGACGTAGGTACATCGATATTGGACATGAATTTCTCGTCGCAAGACACCGAAATTACTCAAGCTCGTCTTGATGGCTCTTACGTTATGGATACCGGAAGCATTAACTTTGGTATTGAGTCACGCTCAATGGAGAGCACATCGCTCCAATCTCTAACCCGCCAC
>Ga0208568_1000936_pt1 | contig 10160 bp, 12 predicted proteins | sample DeeseametaMP2969_FD_184165 | JGI IMG/M metagenome (GOLD analysis project Ga0208568, IMG submission 184165) | Marine microbial communities from the Deep Atlantic Ocean - MP2969 (SPAdes) | ecosystem: Environmental > Aquatic > Marine > Oceanic | place: South of Funchal, North Atlantic Ocean... | reverse complement strand
CAAGCCGATCAGGGCAACTTTCAAATTGCCGACTTTCTTGACAACGTACTGGTCGAGAACAGGTTCCTCCCATTCTCTGTCAGTCAAATTGTAAGCAATTACAGGAAAATTAGCTTGATCAACCAAATCCAAAAAATGATCTTTCGGATATAAAAACTCCCAATTTCCCGGCGTCATGACATCGTAGCCAATGGCGTTCATGATTTTCACCATCGAAACACCTTTGTCAAAAAGTGACAATCCCGCTCCATGCCACGTATCACCCGCATCTAACAGCAGATTCTTTCCGGGCTTCTCTGCTCTTAGTTTTTTGATCATCGTGGCAACATGTGCCATCCCGCCAATTTTACCTTCTATTTCAGCCTTGTTTACATAATCACCTTCTCTTGACTGTGCCCCCCACGGTTTGAACTCATCCAGGTAACGGTAATAAATCGGGCGTAAATAGGAATGAATATCGTTGGTAGAAATAATCCTTATTTGTTCTGTTTCGGATGCAAAAACAGAAGCAGTTTCTGATATGAATACTGGCCCAAAAAAAATCAGTGTCAAAAAACAAAAACAAATTGCTTTTGTCATTTTCCTGAATTTCAAGACCACTTCAACATCCTCCAGCAGCGACATTGACTGTTCTGTTTGCCGCCCATTTTCCATGTTTGTTGCATTCTGCAACAACCCAAACGGTTCCCTCACCCCCAGCAAGACGTATTTGTGTGCTGATAAACGCTTCTCCGTTTACAGGAGTCATGTAGAATTTTCCCTTGATAACCACAGGATCGGCAAAATTTAATATCTGAATGCTTTTGATATAATGATCTTCTTCCATGGGATGATCCAGGCTGACTACAATAGATGCTTGTGTGCCATCCTCAACTACCGGTGGCATGATGACCTTTGGCAGGTGGATGCGTTCTATCTCAGTCAGATTCTCTAAATCTTTTGGAGCATTGAAAACTCCGCCATACACTTCATTTTCATAAGGAACTCCGGAAAGGAGAGGAACAACTGCCCCGCCAATCACAGAATAACGAATGAACTTTCTTCTGGAAAAATCTTCTTTAATTACCATGAGACAATCTCTTTTATGAGAAGGTTTTGTGAATAATGAAATTGGGGGTTGGCGTAGTTTTTAAAAACTGAAAAAACTACAGCCAATTCCCCAATCCTACTTAGTTTGCCATTGCTGCTTTAATTGCACCTGGGCTAGGAACCCAGCGCACACCATTATTTTGGATGCCTGCAGCAATATCTGTGGTAATCACATCCCAGTCAGCAGGATTTGCTGAAGAGGTGTCTATCAGCGTTGCTACATTTTCCTTTTTTGTGGTAACAAGAGCAAATTTACCTGTTGGATCAAAGGCTACATTATGAGGCCCTAAACCAGTAATGATGTCTTTGATCTTGACATCATCCTGGGTGTCAATCACAGAGACTTGCTCTGATTTTCCAGACTCATTTGTAAACAATCCGTAACGGGGATTTGCAGAGTTAAGATAAAGCCGGTTTGCGTTTGGACCGGTTTTAATCACCTTGATAAGTTCAAGTTTTGCCATATCGATCACAGCAACTGAATTGTCTTTTCTCAAACCACCGTAACATTTTGAGCCGTCCGGAAGACAAGTGAAGTTTCCTCCACCACCTGGAACCTTGATAGTTTTGGCAATTTCATTGGTTGCTGTATCAATGAAGACAATAGCCTTCGAAGCACCAACCATGAAATATTTACCGTCCGGAGTCATTCCACCGGCTCTTCCTCCTTTAATAGGAATGACTTTGATTTCTTTTCTGCTTTTCACATCAACAATCGAAACCCCTTTTGGCTCCTGCTGACAAGTGGTAAACACTTTGGAATCATCTAAAGTGAACATGGCATCACGTGCCCCGTGACAGCCTAGCTCAACAATGTGTGATGGTTTACGGGTTGCCGTGTTGATAAACGACAGGTAACCGTTCTTTTTGTCCAAGATGTTACCCACAACTGCCAGAGGCTGAGTGTAAGCAAAACCAATGTGCAGAGGCGCAATTACTTTCTTTCCGCCCATGCTCAGATGGAATGTATCAACTACCTCAAGAGTAGTTAAGTCGATTACCCAGATTAAATCCTTCTCATAACGCTGAGACGAAAACGCATATCGCGCTCCAGGTATAACAAAGATGTGGTGGTTTCCTGTTTCACCCATTTGAATTTTCTTGATTGTTTCTCCCTTATGATAATCAACCACCGAAACTGTCGGTTCTCCCTGGTTATCAATCAGAAAATATCCGGGCATATCCCTAACGGCATCCCAGTTTGACCCGAGAGTATTTTGCGGGTCTAGGCGAAGGAGTGACTGATACTCCTCAGTGCTCATACCTTTTGTCGGCGCTCCCATTTTTGTTCCAGTTACACAACCTCCAAGAAAACCTGCTAACATGGAGACAGTTAACATTATTTTTAAATGCTTATTCATAATCTTCTCCTTATTGTTTTTGTATAATTCAAATTGCCGGTAAATTCCGCCAATTCCAGTAATTTTTTTTATATTAGTCCTCCCTTCCAATGATAAATTAACAAGAAAAACACCAATCTCTTTGTGAGATTTGGAGCAGGTTATAAAAACTGATGTTCAGACAACCACTAGTTTTCTGGTTGCTTCATTCCATGAAACAATCAGATACCAGAGAAGCATTAGAATGCATATTGACAAAATCCCCATTTTCCAGCCGATTAAATCCGGTATGAAAAGAGGTTCGCCCAATTTCATGATCCAGCCACTTTCAACCAGCCATTCTCTAAAATATGAGCCTGACAATGCAAATGCAATCAAAGCAACCCAAAGCTTAATATGCCCTTCTCCGGCCCGCCATAACGAACCTGAAGCACATCCACCGGCAAGGGACATGCCGATCCCAAAAATAATTCCTCCCACCAGACTCCCGAACCAAAATCCTGCATACACAATGTCCTCCCAATCTTTCATGTCTGACCATTTTAGTACTGAAAATCCGACTACACTGATAATCACCGCGAGTGCAACCGCCTTGGCAGCATTTCCATCTCCAGACAAAAAAGGTTCACGGAAAGCCCGCACAAAACAGAAACGAGTCCGCTGCATGAGCAAGCCGATCACTAACCCAAAGACTAAAAAACCTCCCCGGATTGAATAATCCAAATCATCATAAACAAAGGCAAGGCTGACTCCTAACAGCAAAACAATTATGCCCGCTAAAGGCTGATTCTTTTTCCGGTCACCTGATATTTTCCTGCTTGCGTGAGAAGAAGCTGGACTTAAATACGTTATTTCCCAAACTAGAAGTTTCAGACCAATAAACGCACCTATCATGAGTCCGGCCATCATTGCCACTCCTGCAAGGGATAGTGCACTGATTGCACTAAAAAATCCTCCAATGTTGCAGCCAAAAGACAGGACTGAGCCAATCCCCATTAATATTCCGCCAATCAGAGCTTTGATTAACTCCCGGGCAGGGGCACCCCTGACCTGGAATTGCTTTGACAAAAGTGCCGAAGCCATTGCACCGACAATGATACCGAAATTTAAAATGGAAGTGGTAAAAAGGTGGGGTTCAATAATAATCATCTCTGAAACCTCAATGGTATTGAAAAACCAGTTTCCCCAATTTCTCACACCATCAGAAACGCTCCAGGCTTTTTCGTAGGCAAACATAAAAACGTTGAGTGCTCCAAACAAAAGTCCGCCAACCCACATCGGCCATTGCTTACCAAACATCTTTGCATAACCGGAAGCAAATACTTCTTTCAAATTTTCCGGTTCTTTTATGGTTTCGATTGTATTCAAGGCTCTATCCTTTCTCCATGAATGAAAAACTTTCAAACGAAACTATTGAATGTATTATTCCTAATCTGCGTTTACTTTCAATCTCTCTTAATTCGCACAACGCACGAAAAAGTGCCTTTCTCCATTCTCAATCACGATTTGCAGCAATTTGTGTCCGGAATTCCTGCACCAGGCCTTTATATCTGGCTCAGCTCAAGGATGAGAACTGCTCATTTGCAAAACATCTCCGACCGTCAATTTTTTCATAGACTGCCATGAGCAAACTAAGGGAACTACCATCCAGAAATCACCATTCGAATTATAAGTTTGAGTTTGAGTTACATAAGCGAGCTTATTTTAACATGATCCGTTCTAAAATACAGAAAAATATTCGATTCAAACGTAATAACGAAATTATTTTATTCAATTAATTTAAGAAGAAGGTGTTTACAAATAATTCACTCATGCCGCTCTTCGGAAACGTGCGGCGGCATTGCCGCTGAATAAAATTTCACTCACCATCGAAGCTGCATCCGGAACAGAGTCATAACGCCCCAAATGCCAAAGTGTCAGCGATGCACTGTAAAGTAAGGCATCACAGGTGGAACTTTTTTCCTTCTATAGCCGCCAGACCTTCCTTTGCGGCAAGTTTTGCAATTTCAGCATTGTTTTCATCAGGTCCAAATTCTCTATCTATTATTGGCATCAGCGCATGAGGAATTGGCTCCGGACGATTTTCCTGCTCAATCCCAATTTTCGATGTATCAGCTTCAACAACAACATCTTTACTCTGCTCCCAATAGCGGACAAATTCTCCACGTTTGCATAATGACGGAGTCACCCCGCCTTCCGTTCCACGCATCAAAAGCGCGGAATTGAATCCGGAATGCCTGGCCAGCATGGTGTAAATCGGCGGATACTCATTGTGCACATATCCGGTCAGTAAGTGTGTTTTATTACGGCCCCGTACAGGACCGGTCAAAACCTCGGCAGTTGAGATGGCTGCCCGTTTCACTATTTTCTTACGAAACTCTGCCATACCAAACAGGCTTGGACAAAATTGACTTTGATCAACATAGGCCCAACCAATTTCCGGATTACTAATCTGCTTTCCGGCTTCTTCTCCAGTCAACTCCACCGAAACCCCGGCTGCCTGTAAAATCTGGTGGTGCGTCACTCCAAATTTCGGTCCAACCGTTTCTACTCCGTGCGATACCGCTGGAACTCCGGATTCCGCAAGCAATACCCTGCAAAAATGGAGAAGACGGAAGACTGCGACCATAACCGTTGTACGGATCGGCGATGTCCACCAATTCATCTACATCAGCGACAACGGTTTTTGTTTTGTCACGGATGCCCTGCAAGATCCCTTTGTTTTCATCATCAGTTTCACGCTTCATTCGCAAACCGATCAAAAACACTGCCGCCTGGACTGGATCTGCCAGACCCTCCAAAACAAGACGCATACCGGCCCTTGACTCTTCATAAGAAATACTTTTGCTGAGTTCAGGCCCAGTAGCAACACGCTTGATGATCGAAGTCATTGTTTTTTCTGGATTCTCCAGCAAATTGTCAAAGGAGGCAGTCGTGGATTTTTTTTTGTATATTCAAACAATAAAATATATCAAGCTTCCAGGGCGGCCCGCACAGCCGCTTCAACCTGTTCCGCTGTTGCTTCCGCAACCTCGCAAATTGTGCTTCCGGTGGAAGGGTTCTGAACAGCCAATGACTCGCCGGCACCATCAACTGATTCTCCGTTGATCAATAGTTTTGCAGTGAATGCCATCGTTTTCCTTGTAGTTGAGGTCATTTGAATGTGAGTAAGATGGTGTTCTCTAAGCGCTTAGTCAACAAAAACACGGACTTAATTAGGGCTTGCTGAAAAAGCGCTTCATTTGTCATATCGGATAAACAGACTCAGCTTTTGAGCGCCTGATGAGTAAGAATGGGAGAAATCACACGGTCTGCCAGCAGCATGCCCATACCCATTGCCACCACGAACAGCACGGCATTCACGCTTCCGCTGCCTAGAGAGGTGATCGCCGGTCCCGGACAGTATCCACCTAGCCCCCAGCCCACGCCGAACAGCACTGCTCCAAAGATAAGTGAACGGTCAAGATCCTTACGGGAGGGAATTTGAAACGTTTCCCCCAGCATCGGTGTGGAAAAGCGTCGCTGAATCCATAGTTGGAGCAAAAAATAGCTGATTACAGCGCCGCCCATCACGAAAGCCAGACTAAGATCCCATTCCCCGAAGACATCGAGGAAGCCAATGACCTTCTGAGGCTGTGTCATTCCACTGATACCAAGACCAATGGAGAAAAGAAGTCCGCAAAGAAAGGCTGCAATATTCGATTTAGCCATCTTAGTTCTCAGTGATAAAGGGGTTGAACAAGGGCCACCATCGCCATTCCTGCCACCATAAACGTAACCGTAGCCGCAAGTGAACGTGCCGAAAGCCTGCCGATGCCGCACACTCCGTGCCCGCTGGTGCAGCCTCCGCCAACCCGTGTGCCGATACCAACCACCAGTCCGGCAATTGTCACGGCCACAAGACCTCGTCCGGATGAGTTTTCAAAATATTCCGTGTTTATACTGTAGAGCAGGACTCCCCCGGCAATCAGACCGGCAACAAAGGCTGACCTCCATGTCCGCTCCTCTCCCTGCTGAAAGAGCATTCCCCCGAATATCCCTGAGATTCCCGCGATCTTCCCGCTGAACAGCAGCATCATGGCTGCCGCAATCCCAATCAGTATACCTCCCGCAAGCGGCATAGCCACTTCAAATTCTGTCATTTTTTTCTCCCTGTTTTGGTTGCCTGTGTTCGTTCATCTCTCCACAGGATATCCGAATTTTTTCCACTCCGCCATCCCGGAGCTTCCCAGGCAGACCAAGTTGTCCAGCCCTTTGCTGGTCAAAGTGGCAAACACCGTCTGGGACCTCCGTCCTGAATAACAGTAGAGGTAGATTTTTCGGTAATCCCGCAATTCACCCAGCTGATCCAGTTCCTTTCCCATCGGCAGGTTGATCGCGCCCGGAATATGCCCTGCCTCGTATTCATCCGGAGTGCGGCAGTCGATCACCACCTCGTCCTCGGACAGAGCAGTGAGGATTTTCTGTAAATCACGTACTCCAAATACTTCCTCAGTCAGGTGTCCGTGATCCACTGAAATACCGCAGCCCATGTTTGCCGGAACCGCCTCATCAATGTGTTTGGGCCTCGGCAGGTTCAGTGAGTTCATCAATTCAGCAAAATCCGATTCGGTTTGTGTGGCTGGAATGCGTGGATTGTACTGCTTCTCCTCACCAATGGTGGAAACAGACTTACCATTATAGTCGTGCCCGGGATAAACCAGAGTTTCATCCGGAAGAGCGTAGAGCTTTTGCGTGATACTCCGATACAGCATTTCAGGATCGCCCTGCTGGAAATCCGTGCGCCCGCAGCCTCGGATGAGGAGGGCATCGCCCGTGAACACCATGTTCTCAACCTTGAAGCTTGTGCAGGCGTCTGTGTGTCCGGGAGTGGCCAGCGCAGTAAGGGTATGCCTGCCAAAGCGCAATGTGTAACCGTCATTCAGCATGATGTCCGCGCAGGGAACTCCGGAAGGCTCTCCAACCCCGGTTTGCAGCCTCATCTCTTCGCGCAGCATTCCCAGCGACGTTACATGATCGGCATGGACATGCGTGTCCAGCGCGTAGACCATACGCACACCAAGCTCGCCAACAAGACAAAGATCGCGTTCAAACTGTTCCCTCACCGGATCAATAATCACCCCTTCCCTGGTGTCCAAATCCCAGAGCAGGTAAGTGAAGGTCCATGTGTCCTGATCAAAGAGCTGACGGAAACCGATGTAGGGTTGAGTACTCATGGTGACATTTGTCAAGTGAGGTTACGCTGAGGTCGATACGGTGCTTTACTGTGCTGAGAACATGTGGAATGGGGCTTATGAGTGAAATAATAAGTTAACTAATATATTAAAAATTAAAATATAATTTATGATGGTTTCGTAAAAAGTCAAAATACCACACTTGTTTGTCTTTTCTGCTCCTCGATAAAGCCGAGATTCTGTTCCCAACTTGATTGTGTAACAAGTCACACAAAAATTATCTTTCTTAATAACTTTAAATGAATCTACTTTTTCTGAATATAAAAAGTATATACACCACCATCTTCAGCGTGAGACAACAAATAATTTTTATTAATCTTCGACCAGAAAGTAACGTCATTCACGGAACCGGGGTCTGTCGAAGTCATTTTCAATATTTCGCCACTCGACATTCCATCAATTTTTTTCTTGGTTTTTAAAACCGGAAGAGGGCAATTAAGTCCCTCACAATTTAGCTCAGTATCAAAATCACTCATTTCATTATCCTGATGAAATCATAAAAATATTGCTGTGTTTCCCTTGTTTGACAATAATAGTCAAGTTTTTTCTATTTATCAATTCCAGAGAGGCTAAAAAAATTGCTCATTTGTTAACCTTTGGCCGAATCGTTCCTTCTTTAAATAAAGCATACTGCAGCCACTGCATTCCGAATTTCAAAAGACTTTCTTGATCTGAACGCATTGATTCTACAGTGTTTTTATCCACTTCGAAGCGTTCCAGGAAAGTACTTTCAAAAACAAATTGCCAGAAAGTATCAAGATCGTAACTTGCCATGATAAACAAACTAATTTCCCGCTGCTGTTTTTCTCCTATTTTCATGGCTTTTAATTTGGCTACTATTTCCAGCCAGGGCTTGTTTTCTTTTTCCAGGTCAATGGTGCCCTGATCTTTCATCCATTCTTTCAGTGTCCAGGTTTTCGGTTCCAGGTGTAACTTGCACATATCTTCCTGGATCATGAAGCGTGCTTCCGTAGACTGCCCTTCGGTCAGAGTATCTGCTTGTCTTGGATCGAGAGAAGCTACTCCAAGAGGGTAACTTCTGCAAACCAGCGGTCGGTTGTGGTAGATGGAACACCCTTGTTTACCTGCCAAAAAAATACAGGCTCCATTTGAATTTTCACGCATCCTAAGTTTGACCATCGGAATCCCAGTTTCTTTCAAATTTTGAAAATCGGTAAATTTTGTCAGGAATTCATCTGAGCGCATTTTCAACTCAGTTTTCATTCTCAAAATATCAACTGGAGTTAAAATGACATCAATTTCGTGACAGCAGCGATTGAAGCATGAAACACCGGGATGACAGGAAAAAGAGAAAATTCCTTCAGGAGGAATCGGCTTTAGATTGAAATTTTCTGTATTTTCCTCAGAATGGTTATCTGAGTTTGTAATTTGTGTCGATGTGTCCATTTAAATAATTACTTATTCCTCAGAGGTTGAAAACATTGGAATCTACGAAAGAGCTTTTGCTGTCTGCAAAGGAAGCATTGGTCAAAAAAAAATTGGTAAAAAGTATAGAGCTCTTTTCAAAAGTTTTGGAGCGCGAACCTGATAACCTAGTGGCTTTGATCAGCAGAGGGACTGCTTATTTCTCAAATAAGGAATTTCAGCCGGCCCTGCATGATTTCACCAAAGGGATTGACCTTAAGCCTGACAGTGCCAAGTTATATTGCAGCCGGGGCAATGCCTGGCTGGGGCTTAAACAAAATGAATCTGCTCTAAACGATCTCAATAAAGCTGTAGAACTGGATCCGCACTATCCCACTGCATATTTCAGCAGAAGCGAAGTTTTGGAACGCATGGATGAAAAAGAACAGGCCGACTTAGACAGAGAAACAGCAGAACGACTCCAAAAACAAATTTCCCAGGCTTATTTAGTATCTCAAGGAATTGAGTTTCAGGAAATGTAAGCAGGATTCCTCTCCCTGACTAGTATTTTTGCGATTGCGCAGAACCTGTTTCAGATCATTCATAAAAATAACTTACAAAGTCTGGTAGTATTCAGACAAAATTGTTGCAACTTCCGGACGTGAAAACTCAGGTGGAAGTTCTTCTCCTTTTGAAAGCATTTCACGAACCCTGGTTCCGGAGAGCAGTAGGTGGTCCTCTTTGTCATGCGGGCAATCACGCATCATCACCACCTTTTGACACTTGTGACACCAAACGGTGTGATCCCCCTGGAAAATCTGGATTTGTAAAGCACCTTCAGGAATGTTTTCAAAAATGGTTTGTGAGTCAAATGCTCCATAGTAATCCCCAACTCCGGCATGATCCCGTCCAACAATCAAATGCGTGCATCCGGCATTTTGTCGAAAAACCGCATGCAGGACTGCTTCTCTTGGACCGGCATAAAGCATATCAAAACCATAACCGCTAACCATCACTGTATTTTCCGGAAAGTACAGTTCAACCATTTTGCGGATTGAGGCATCGCGCACGTCTGCCGGGATGTCACCTTTTTTCAACTTACCGAGCAGCATGTGTACTAAAATTCCGTCCG
>Ga0208568_1000935_pt1 | contig 10161 bp, 7 predicted proteins | sample DeeseametaMP2969_FD_184165 | JGI IMG/M metagenome (GOLD analysis project Ga0208568, IMG submission 184165) | Marine microbial communities from the Deep Atlantic Ocean - MP2969 (SPAdes) | ecosystem: Environmental > Aquatic > Marine > Oceanic | place: South of Funchal, North Atlantic Ocean... | reverse complement strand
TTCAATAAAATCAATACCATTTAGGCGTTATTACATGAATTCAAACAAAGAATTTCCCAAACGAATTATTGTTGCTCTTGGCGGCAATGCGATTCACCCAGCCGGAATAAAAGGTACATCTGAAGAACAGGTTACCATTGCTGAAGAAACGGCAGATGTTTTGTTGCCGTTGTTAGAACTTGAAAAAGAGTTGATAATTACCCATGGTAACGGCCCCGGGGTTGGCAAGGTTCTGATGCGTCAAGCCCTGGCCCATAAACAGGTTGCACCAATGTCTTTGGACATTTGCGTAGCCAACACTCAGGGTGTGACGGCTTATCTTCTGGTTCAGGCTTTCGAAAATGCCTTGAGGAAAGCCGGAAACCAGCGCCATGTCGTTGGTCTGGTGACACAGGTTGAAGTTGACGCAAATGATCCTGGTTTTAAGAATCCAACCAAGCCCGTGGGTTATTTTTACAACGAGAAAGAAGCCGCAGATCTTACAGAAAAAATGGGATAGACTATGAAAGAAAATTCCTGAAGTGGTTGGCGCATGGTAGTTGCCTCTCCGAAACCAAAACACATTTGCGATATTTCTCTTGTTTAATCCTCGTCAAGTTGTGGCACCATAGTTATTGCAGGAGGAGGTGTCCCGGTAGTCCGCAACAGTCAAGGTTTGCGAAGTGGAGTTGAAGCAGTTATCGACAAAGACCTGACAACAGCCTACATGGCAAATGTGCTTGGATTCAAGGATATCATGATCCTGACCGCTGTTTCTCACGTTGCGATAAACTTCGGAAAACCGGAGCAACAGGAATTGAAGCAAATCACTGTTTCAGAAGCGAAAAGATATCTTGAAGAAGGGCAGTTCCCAGCCGGGAGTATGGGGCCTAAAATCGAAGCCGCAATTAGTTTTATTGAAGGTGGAGGAAAACGCGCAACCATAGGGCATCTTGAAGAAGCCCTGTCCGCACTTCGAGGTGAAACAGGAACCCATATTGTTCCGGATCAAGAAAACTAAAGCGGTTCTCTCATTCTGATCCTTAAAATAACTCAAACACAGAAAACCATGAAAAACATTTTAACTTCAGACCGGACTTCGGGAATCTTGAGTCAACTTTCCGGTGCAAACCAATCTTTTGAAAGCGATTATCCCGGTAAATCCCTTTTGCGACAACCCATTCACACGATTTATGGCGGAGCGCATTTGTTCAAAACCGACACGGCACAAAAAATGGGCAAGTTGGCAATAAAAAATCTAAACGATTTTGCACCCAATTTTGTTACTTTTGCACATGCTCTGGAATTGAAAGGAGCGGAAAGTTTGCCAAAAAATATTTCTGAAATTAATGCTTTGGTTGCGGATGCAGAACAAAATGGTGTCGATCCAGCAAACTCTGCAACATGGCTCGCCTGGCGGGTTTATGGGCAAGTTTGTAAAAAAATGAAACATGAAGCTGTAGAAGATTTTCGGCTCGATTATGAGGACGGCTTTGGGATTCGTCCGGATGAAGAGGAAGACGCAGTGGCGGTTCAGGGAGCTAAAGCAGTTGCTGCAGGAATGAAACAAGGGACTTTGCCGCCGTTCATCGGCATCCGCATCAAACCCTTCAATTCAGAGTTTGTGGAACGCGGTGTCCGGACTTTGAATATTTTTATCAGCACTTTATTGGCGGAAACTGGCGGGGTGCTTCCGGATAATTTTGTGGTGACTTTACCAAAAGTTGAAATTCCGGAACAAGCGGCGGCATTGGTGCAGTTGTTTGAGGTTTTGGAAGCCGACTCTGAGTTGTCATCCGGTGACCTCAAAATGGAAATTATGATCGAAACCACTCAATCTGTTTTCAATGCAAACGGCGAAGTGACCGCCAGAAAAATTGCACAAGCAGCTAAGAACCGTTGTATCGGAGCACATTTCGGAACTTATGATTACACGGCTTCTTGTGATTTGATTGCGGCCTATCAAACGATGGACAGCGCAGTTTGTGATTTTGCAAGGGATGTTATGAAAGTGGCCTTTGGCGGTTCCGGAATTTTTCTTTCCGATGGCGCAACCAATATCATGCCCGTTGCTCCGCATCGAGGAGAAAATCTTTCAGCGTTGCAAGTTCGTGAAAATTTGGAAACCGTTCACCGTGCGTGGAAACTGGCTTACGGCCACATCCGGCATTCGTTGGCACATGGATTTTATCAAGGCTGGGATTTGCATCCGGGACAAATTCCGGTACGTTATGCGGCCAACGCCGCTTTTTTTCTGGAGCAAATTCAGGAATCCACTGTGCGTCTGCGCAATTTTGTGGAGCAAGCGTCAAAAGCCACTTTGAGTGGAGATATTTTTGATGATGCGGCTACAGGTCAAGGTTTGCTGAATTTCTTTTTCCGTGCACTAAACAGCGGAGCAATTGATCCGGAAGATGTGGAAAATGCAGGAGTGACGGTGGAGGAAGTACAGGCTGGTTCTTTCCGGAAAATTGTGGAAGCACGCAGGTAGGGGCAAATTTTGTGTTTGCCCCCATTCAGTTTTCAGCGAATCAAATTATGATTCATTTTGCGGCAGCACCATATTCAAAATCAATGCTGCAAGACCACCTGAAGTGATGGCTGATCCAAAAATTTGCTGAATCGCTTTTGGAGTTTGGCTGAGAACCTCCGGTACAAAAGCAAGCCCAAGTCCTATTCCAAGGGATACTGCAATGATCAGCATCTCCCTGCGTCCCAGGCGACCCATAGAAGCAATTATGTTCACACCCGCTGCAGCCACTGCTCCAAACATAACAATTGTTGCTCCGCCTAAAACCGGATTCGGAAGGGAGCGGAAGAACCCGCCGATGACTGGAAATAAGCCCAGTATAACGAGAAATCCCGCGAGATACATGCCCACATAACGACTGGCAACTCCGGTCATTTGGATGACACCGTTGTTTTGACTGAAAGTAGTATTTGGAAAAGTATTGAAAATCGCGGCGATTGCAGAGTTAATACCGTCTCCCAAAACACCGCCCTTGATACGCTCCATGTACGTGTCTCCTTCAACCGGTTCTCCGGAGAGCATCGATGTCGCAGTCAAATCTCCAGTGGACTCAATTGTTGTGATAACATAAATGAAGGCCACCCCGATGAAAGCAGTCCAATTGAAATCGAAACCATAATTAAATGGAATGGGAATGCTGATCATTTCCACTCCGGACATGTGGCTAAAATTGACTTTGCCCAGGGCAAGCGCAACCAGGTAGCCGACCAGAATTCCGCCAACAATCGATCCCATCCGAATCATTGGAATTTTACTTCGGTTGAGAATCAAAACTACGAGTAATACAAGTACGCCCAAGCCCAGATTATCAACCGTACCAAAAAATTGAGGTTTGTTATCCAGCAGCCATTTACCTCCAGCCATATCCGTTATTCCGACTTTGACCAGGCTCAGTCCTATCAACATCACCACTGTTCCCGTAACAACCGGTGTGATGATTTTTTTTAGTAAATGGAGGAAGCGGCTTAGGATAATCTCGATGAATGCACCCACGAAACAAATCCCGAAAATGGTTGCCAGTATTTCATCCGGTCCGCCGCCCTGTCCTTTTACTATAAAGCCGGCGGTTAAAATTGCACCCAAAAAAGCAAAGCTGGTGCCTTGAACACTTAACAGACCAGAACCGACCGGTCCAATTCGTTTGGCTTGAATAAAGGTTGCCACACCTGAAACGATCAACGACATGCTGATCAAATACGGGATTCGCTCACCCAATCCCAGAACTCCACCGATAATGAGCGTGGGCGTGATGATGCCCACAATTATTGCGAGCAAATGCTGGAGAGCGGCATATGCCGATTCCATTGGCGATGGCTTGTCTTCAAGACCGTACACCAATTCCAGCTTATCATTTACTTGTTCCATATCATCCTCCATGATTGATTAATAACAAAGACGCGTCAAACCAATTTTAACGGGCCGGGTCAAAAATTCCATTTTAACAATATATAGAGTTTTTGTACAATAAAAAAAAAGGTGATAAAATTCTGAAATACCTGACTAACACGCGTGTCATCAGTTCTTTGTCACAACTACCACATCTGTGGTGTTTTAAATAATTCGGTATGTCAAAAAATGAATCTCGTGAGTCTTCAATTCTCGTAAGATACTTATATTATTTACTGCGGTAAGTCATATCGACCGAAGGGAGAGACCTGATAAAGTGCCGCAAACGTATAAGACCCCCCTCTCATTCGGTCGGGATGACACGATAAAACTCGTAACTGTCACGAAAGAATCTATGACTGTAAAGAATTAACCGAAGCGGCTTACATTGTTCAGGAATTTAGTTGAGACCACATTTCCCAGCGTTCCAGAAATTCAAGCAAATGCTCTTTGCCCGGAAGGGTCCCTTCTGTACTGAGCAAATTCCGGACACGCTCCTGTTCTTCAATATATTGCTGGTTATTAAAAAAACCTCCAAAATAAGCCATCCGCAACCAAATCAAATATGTACTTAAAGCATCACATTCGTTATAGGCTACAATTTCCGCCAGGCGCCCTTCCAGCCACATTGGCGCTACCTCTTCACCACTTACCCCCAGTTTTCCCGGAACACCACAAACTGTCGCCATCTCATTCAGTGAAGGATTAGACTTTCCATAACCTCCCAGGATTTCGATCAAATCAATATGAGCTTCACTGTTACGTGCATCAAAATAATCATAACCTTCCCATGGTTTATTGGGGCGTTTTGCAAATTTTGCTGCTTGAATACCTCTTGCGACAGCTCGCTGCAGAAGGATTTTAAGGTCTGCTTTTGATGAGTTGAATCCCACCAGTTGAGGTTTTTTTTCGCCAACCGCATTAAGGAAACGTGACAAAATTTCTGCCTCTGATGTGTGTTCCGGATCGGCTGCATCATGAGGCAAAGCCGTCAAAGACAAGGCCACCTCTCCATTTCCTTTATCTGCACGAACGACCGCGGCAATGGAAATTACGCGGCAAATTGTGGTTTTGAGGTAAGGCATCGGATTTTCTTCATCCGCACCGCCTTCTTCCCACATTTTTTGGATTACTTCTGCATCAGGAGTATCTTCCGGAAGCTGATATAACCTTCTTCCCGCTTCCGGATCCGGCACCCATTCCGCGTCAAAAGCCCATACATCTTTGTTGACTGATTTGAACATAAGACCTCCCTTGTACTTCTGTAGATTGATTCCCGAAGTTTAGCGTTTTGAAAACGTATTGGCAATCTAATCTATGACAGAACAATGTTTTGTGCAAGAAATGCAAGGAGAAAAACCGCTGCCTGAGTAATCACTCGATTCCAATTTTACAGAAAAAATAATCGTCAGAGAACAATCAGAAACGTCTGCAACATTGACAAGATCTTAAACTTGTCATAGATTGGTCAACAGATCATTTTCAAATCAAGCTTTCAATATTTTTTCTGGCAGCAAGCAAACTGAAGCAAAAACCAAACTCCATGAATCTCAGCGTTACCATCATCGGTCATAATGAAGTTGATCATTTACGGGAATTATTGCCCCAACTCAAATGGGCAACTGAAATCGTCTATGTTGACTGTGAAAGTCAGGACGACTCACTGGAAGTTGCACGTGATCTAGGCTGCCGTGTTTTTTCACGTCCCAACAATACCAACCTTAATGTCAACAAAAGTTACGCGATGGAGCAGGCGAGTGGGGATTGGGTTTTTTACGTGGATCCGGATGAGCGCATTCCGGAAAATTTGGTTGAGGAAATAGAAAAAGTAATTCAAGCTACGACAAACTCAGCTTTCAAACTCAAGCGCCGTAATCATTACTTTGGACACTGGCTGCGTCACGGAAGTCAATATCCGGACACACAGTTACGTTTATTCCAGAGAGGTTCTGCCAGCTTCCCTAACCAACATGTACATGAAAAACTGGTAGTGGAGGGAAGTATCGGCAGTCTGCAAAATGATATGCTCCACTTTCCTTACTTGAACATCAGCCAGTTTTTGAGCAAGTTCGATTTTTATTCCGGAGTTGAGGCAGGTTATCTCCGGGATGCCGGCGTACATGTGACTGCAGGAAATTCTATTCGCTTTCTGCTACTCAAACCATTTTCCCGTTTCTTAAGACGCTATCTGTTTAAAGGAGGATTCCGCGACGGATTTCCGGGATTGTTCTGTGCAATTTTTGATGCCCTGAATTTTGTCGTCCGTTATTTCAAGCTCTGGGAACAAACTCATAATCCTCCAGCAAAAAGGGAACAGCAAGGTCCGGATTCGAGACCGTAACCGGGTATGGGAACTAATTCATAATCCTCCAGCAAAAAGGGAACAGCAAGGTCCGGATTCGAGACCGTAACCGGTTATTTGTGAGGATCACCTTTCCTGAGGAAATTCAGCATCCAGTGTGTTATTTGCTGAGGCTGGATGGTTTGCTCCAGCGATTTCATTCCTGCTTCAAATACTTTTGGACCCAATATTTCTTTCCTGAGATTCAGTAATGCTTTGGAGTATGCTTTCTGAAATTCCGGATGTCCCTGAAATGTCAAAATATGATCATCAATTCTGAAAGCAGCATAAGGGCAAAAATCACTTTCCGCAATCAATTCGGCACCTTCCGGAAGTTTTGTAACCTGATCCTTGTAACTTGCCAAAAGTGAAAATTGTTCCAAAGCGGGTTCAATCCAGGCTTGTGTAGATACCGTTTGGTAGTTTTGCACTCCTACACCCCAACCTCGTTCTGATGCTTCAGTTTTTCCGCCTAAAGCTTTGGCAACCATTTGGTGTCCAAAGCAAATGCCAAGAAGAGGTTGTTTCTGCCTGTGCAGTTCAACTACATACTTTTCCAATTTTCGAATCCACGGTTCATCATCATAAACGCTTAAACGGCTGCCCGTAATCAAGTACGCGTCACACTCTTCCGGAGCTTGGGGATACTGCTCCAGCTGTACATCATAATTTTTAAAATCTAAATCCGGATCAACAGATTTAAAAAGTGACATAAACATTTCCGGATAGTTGCCGTGTTCGTCCCGGAAATTTTCATTGGTGGAATCACACTGAAGAATACCAATTTTCATATAGTCCCTCCTGAAAAAAGAAATAGCCTAAACAGGCTAGCAGAATTGACAATATTTGCAATCAGATTGATAAATGAGAATCCCCCTTTTTCATTTTCAGATAAACAATTATCAGTAACCATCATGATTATTTTATCTTGAATCCGTTGCAGACAGTCCAATCATTAAATCCGGATCTTCTCTTACGATGATGATTGACAGCTACAGCCGTTTCCGTTAGTTTCAGAAGTAACAAATAAAATCATAAAACATTTTATATTCCCAAATTATATGGAAAAAAATAAGACAGCACAGTGGGTGGACATTTCCAAGGAAGTTCAAGATGCACTGAAAACAGATAAAGCGGTTGTTGCACTGGAATCGACAATTATTTCACATGGAATGCCTTATCCTCAAAACTTGGAAACAGCACTCGCAGTTGAAAATATTATTCGAAATGAGGGGGCTTTCCCCGCCACAATTGCTGTTTCAGGAGGCAGGATCAAGATCGGTTTGAGCAGGCAGGAGCTTCAGCAGTTTGCTCAAAACAGTGATCCGGTAAAAGTCAGCCGCCGGGATTTACCGGTAGTTCTTTCACAAAAACTGAGCGGTGGCACCACTGTGGCTGCAACTATGATTTGCGCACAGATTGCCGGAATTCCAGTCTTTGTGACAGGCGGCATTGGCGGAGTACACCGCGAAAATGAAAAAACCATGGACGTTTCCGCAGACTTGATGGAGTTGGCTCATACAAATGTTGCTGTAGTCTGTGCCGGAATAAAATCCATTCTTGATATTCCCCGAACTCTTGAATATTTGGAAACACACGGTGTGCCTGTAATTGGTTACCAGACGGCAAAGTTTCCTTCATTTTATACGCCGTCCAGCGGTTCAATGGTTCAAACCCGAATTGACACACCTGAAGACATTGCACGTTGTATGAAAATTAAATGGGACTTGGGGTTGGCCGGAGGTCTTGTGATTGGGAATCCCGTGCCTCCGAAAGATGCAATGGATGAGTCACTAATTGAAGGAGCAATTACAGAAGCGCTGAAAGAAGCAACTGAAAAGGAAATCGAAGGAAAAGAGGTGACTCCATATTTGCTGGAGCGAATCAATCAGCTTACTCATGGAGAAAGCCTGAAGAGTAACATTGCACTGGTACGTAATAATGCCAGCTTAGGAGCTAAAATCGCCCTGGCTTACAAGGCTCTGCTTTGATCCATTCGTATTACTTGTGTTTTTAATTCTGAAACTGCCAATTCGACAAGAGATGCTGCAATAGATTTTTCCAAAGCATTCTGAACTGAATTTGTGACAATCTCCTTCAACTCATTTTCTGTAAAACTGAAACTGTCCGCTTTTTCAAATTTTTCTTCTTCATCATCAAAACTTTCGAAAGCACTTGCCTCTGTTTCTGTCTGATCCGGAGCTTCTTCAGTAATTTCTTTTTCTCGATCAAATCCCATAAAGGCATCCTCAGCATCATCCCAACTGTCAAACACATCTTCTTCAAGTCCAAGTCCAAGAGAAATTTCAGTATACACTTTTTTGTCAAACTCTGCATCAACATCTTGCAAGTCTTTGGATTCTGCTGCGAGGCTTTCTTCCAGTTCCTCAACAAGCGGATCTCCATAATCAGCTTCTCCGTCCACTGATCCTTCCTCATCCGTTTCCAGAAGATCTCCCAGTTCATCCAGCATGAATTCTACCAGTTCATCTTCTGAATCATCTTCTGACACTGCTAATTCGTCTTCAGATAATTCTTCAACTTCCAGTTTTTCTTTTTCCAGATCCTCCTCAAACTGCTCTTCTTCTATTTCAAACTCTGTTTCTGCAGAATCAAGAGCTTCCATTTGTTCACTGAGGTCTTCCAGTTCAATCATAGCACTTTCTGCTGATTCTTCCTGCTCGCCAATACTTTCATGAACCATTGACATAATATCCGCATCTCCCTGACTCTCATCAAAATCTTCTTCAAATTCGTCTGCAGATGTATCTTCTACGAATTGTTCAGCATCCTCGATTTCAACGGTCTCCTCAAGATCCTGCTCCACAGAATCCGTTAACAATTTATTGTCAAGTGAACTTAGCGATTCCTCTCCTGTTTCTTCGAAATCAGGTTCCAGTTCATAATTATCCAATTCCTGAACTGATTCTGACGTGATCTTGCTGTCGGAATCAGTGTCTTGAATCGAAGGTTCGGCTGGCTCTTCAAATGAGGAGAGATTTTCTGGAAATTCGGGTTGAAAATCTTCTTCTTCCAAACTTATATCCGTCAGGCCCTCTCTAGGTGTCTGATCCAATTCCGGAGAGCGTGACCAGATATCATCCAGATCCTCAAAATCATTTACTTCAAGATCAATATCCGCTGGTGCCTTCAGATCCTGTTCTGTTTTTTCACCCTCAACCTTGAGGCGGCTTTCAGCATATTTGTCTTCCAAACCGGAGTCCTTAAGTTGCGCCAATCCTGTTGAGGCAGGATCTGTCTCAGTTTTTACAGTGTCTGTAACAACTTCTTCGGAGTCAATTTCGATTCCATCTTCATCAAGCTTAAGATCAAATTCAAAACCGTTGTCCATTGTCATTTCTTCATCATTGATGACTTCAAGACCGTTAGATGTTATTTCATTTTCATCCAGCTCAACTTCTGCCTTTTTCACTGTATCCTTAGAAATGTCCATATCTGCAGAAATGTCATCCAGAATCATTGAATCCATTTCACTACCTGCTGAAGAGGCAAATTTTGGTTCCAGGGCATTCTGCTCTAATTCTTCTGTTACTTGAGATCCTTCCTCAACTGGTGAGTTTACTTCTTGTTCCCCCTCTTTAATATCATTCAATTGATTGTCAATTGAGCTCATGTCTATCTTGAAATCTTCACCCTCATTATCCGGTTCAATGCCAAAATTGTCATCCAGAGTAACAAATTGACTTAGCTGCTCCTGAAGCATCGATGCTTCAAAGGGTTTGCGAAGCAACCCATCAATTCCAAGCTCTGAAATAATTTTTTCGTCAAGCTCGTCTTTTGGGTTTACAAGTAAAATGATTGGGATATTTTTCAGCTGCGGATCTTTGCGTATTTCTCTGCAATTCTTGTAGTTTTGATCGCCGCCTGAATTACTGAGTAAAATTAAATCCGGCTCCAGATTAAG
>Ga0208568_1000934_pt1 | contig 10172 bp, 11 predicted proteins | sample DeeseametaMP2969_FD_184165 | JGI IMG/M metagenome (GOLD analysis project Ga0208568, IMG submission 184165) | Marine microbial communities from the Deep Atlantic Ocean - MP2969 (SPAdes) | ecosystem: Environmental > Aquatic > Marine > Oceanic | place: South of Funchal, North Atlantic Ocean... | reverse complement strand
CCTGTTCAGTCTGCTCTTCTTCGGATTGACGATTATTTGTAGTTTCGCCGCTCGATCACTCATCAAGGGACTGCTGTCGGCTGTAATCGGATTGTTGATCGTCACTATAGGCATGGACCCCGTGATGGGCACTGCCCGTTTTACTTTCGGTCAGGTCAATATGATGGCAGGAATTCACTTTTTGACAGCCATGATCGGGTTGTTCGCCATACCGCAACTCGTGGAGAACTTGATAGCACTGAAATCCGGTCGGGATGTCGGTCGAGCCCAGTCTGGGATCGGTAGCATCTGGCCGCGGCTGCAGCAGTTGAAGGCTATCGCGATTCCCATTTCCATTGGATCGGTGACCGGCAGTTTTCTCGGGATACTCCCTGGTGTAGGCGGCCCAATCGCCGCGTTCATTAGCTATGATTACACCAAGAAAGCGAGCAAGACACCAGCAACTTTTGGTAAGGGTTGTGTGGAGGGAATCGCAGCGCCTGAATCGGCAAACAACGCCGTCACAGGTGGAGCTCTTATCCCGATGATGACCTTGGGAATACCTGGAGATCCGGTTACCGCAATTCTCATTGGAGCCCTCATGATCCACGGGCTCGCACCTGGTCCGCTGTTGTTTATGGAAAGGGGGGACTTTGCCTATAGCGTAATATTTTCTTTTTTCTGGGCTAATATTTTCAATCTAATTATCGCGCTGGCGGCCCTTCGTTTGCTGATCAAACTTCTCGCAACCCCTAAGGCTCTATTGATGCCGACGATTGCAATCCTTTGCGTTATCGGGAGCTATGCTCTGCGTAACAATTTATTCGATGTTTACGTGATGTTTTCATTCGGTCTTCTGGGTCTGGCCATGCGTTGGTTGGACATGCCGGTAGTGCCATTGCTATTGGCAATGGTGCTTGGAAATCAACTGGAGGAACATTTACGAGTCGCCTTGATAGGCTCTCAAGGGGATGTAACGGTTTTCTTCACATCACCAGTGAGTCTTTTCTTTCTGTGCCTATCGGGCCTGTCAATTTTCTGGTCCCTGTATACCGGGAAAGGCAATAAAGACAAGCAATAAACAGAATTAGACTAAAGCGTTGGGTCTAAAGGAAATTCTAGTATGACGGTAAATCCAGTTCGGGTGGCGGTTGTGGGTATTGGATGGTGGTCGAATATATTGGCTGAGGGGGTATTGAGAACTTCTGGCGCGTTACAGATCGATTCTTGTTATAGCCGCTCGACCGATAAGCGCAGTTCATTTGCCGACAAGTACGAGTGTAAAGCTGCAAATAGTTACCAGGAAATTCTCGAGGACGAGACTATCGAGGGAATCATCAATACCACTCCAAACCACGTCCATCTCGAAACGACCCGTCAGGCAGCTGCCGCAGGAAAGCACGTGTTTCTGGATAAGCCAATTGCGAATACAATTTCGGACGGCAGAGAAATTACCAGGGTGTGCAAGGATGCCGGGGTGGTTTTGTCGATCGGGTATCAGCGTCGCCGACAGAGCCAGTTTCGCTGGATAAAGAGACGGATCGACGCGGGGGGCTTTGGTAGATTAGTTCAGGCGGAGGCCAATATTAGCCGTGACAGGGAAGGCAAGATCGATCTTAGTTCCTGGCGCTATCAGGAAGCCGGGATGCCAGGTGGTGTCATGCTTCAGATCGGAATCCACTATACCGACGTACTCGAAATGCTTCTGGGTCCCGTCACGGCTGTGTCGGCAATGTCAGCACAGCTAGTGTTGCCCGGAGACAATCCGGACGTGTCCAACCTTGTGATGGAGCACGAAAATGGCGCCATCTCGAACTTGACCGCCAGTTACGCGTCAGCATCTGAATACTACATGATGAATATATACGGCAAGCAGGCAAGCGCGTTTTACAATTGGTTTGACGGATTACGATACTTTGAACGGGGAAAAGACCAACCAGTTGTGGTGCCCTGCGAGGAGAACGATGAGATCGCGGAAGAACTTGTGGAATTCGCCGATTGTATTCGGGGCGATCGGGTACCCGAAATGGGGGGGGAGGGGGCTATCAAGTCTCTGGCCGTGATTCGAGCCGGAGTACTTTCGGTCGAAGAAGGTCGCCGTGTAGAAGTTGTAGAAGTCTTGTAATGCCACGATGCGATCGAGTCTTTCCCGTTCACCAATGTTGTTGACCGGGTTCTTTTCGGCGTCGTCATTCGCCGACCGGAAGTTGGACTATGCGCCAGGTGGTCTTGGTTGAAATGACGCGCACACACTTTATGTCCGGTGGTTCAGTCCAGTTGGAATGTATATCGAAACCCTAGGTGTGCTGTGCGAGGCCACATTATCCCGCCCTATTTTCTGTCCAAAACTAAGATACGGCGGTCTGCTCAGCCTTCTGTTATCATCGGTCGTAGTTTTTCAAGCCACTCTTTATAACTCCACCTGGACGAAACATCCGGTGCTTCGATACCATTTATAAAAACCGTTGGGGTCACGTGGACACCGCGCATACGGTGGTATTTTACGGCCCATTTCAAATATTGTGTTACGTTGCCAAGACCATCATTACCCTTCACGCCCTTAAGGCTTAATAGCGCGGAGAGGGACGAAATGTCATAGCCGCTTTCACCTCCAATAACGGTCAGTTTTTCATAAATCTGAATCCTGCTCAGATTCTTCGCTCGGTCATCAAAGAAATCCGTTTGTTTGTCAAAAATATTTAAAATGTAGTTCGCGGTTTTTTCTACGTCCAAGATAGACGCAGCCATTACAGCATCGTGCATACAACAGCTTTGCGCGTGCCAGGGCTGCGGAACAGATTGCCAGAGAAACTGCACATTTCCGATCAAAGCTTCTTTCTCGAGTATGGGAATGAGCGATTGGAAAACGGTGTCGAACATTTTCTTAGAATATGGACAGCAAACGTCCTGAAACAGCTCGACGACCACCGCTGGTGCAAGAGAGTTTGTAATTTTAATACCGATTGGTACGGTTGGCAGGGGCGCGCCATGGGCTGAAAATTTCATAATTGAGCTTAATACAAAAGCAATAATTAAGACAAAATTTCTGAAACAATGTTAAATACTGAATTTCAAAATCGTGCACCAAAAATCGTAGACAGGTAACTTAGAAAAAAGCCAAAAAGCGACACTTGCATCACAACGAATCTACCGCCTAACATGGCCTATCTACTGAATCGGATAATCGTTTCGGCACACCGTTAGTTATTATAAAAGGTTTATACCCAAAGAGAACTGCAGGGAGTTTGAAATGACCAGTCAGGATTTATCAAAGCCGGTGGTTTGATGGAACAAAAACGGTTTGATGCAACGCTTATTCATACACATACCTTCGACATGAGCGATTTGCCAGAAACTATTCGATATGCGAAAGATCGCGTCGAAGATGCAATCAAAGTGGTGGTAACAAACAAATTTACCTATGCAAAAGATATTGCGGCGGAATAAATGTTGGTTTCAATACGTACCAGGCCTTATCTTCATTTTTTAGAGTACGAATATTAGCAATTTCTTCTGTTGAATCTAGCAACTTAAACAATTTTTCCAAAAGGAGGCCGCATTAGATAGCTTATAGAATAGATAATTTTCTACGATCACCAGAAACATGTATTATCGACGAGTTTTGAAAACTAACTAGGGAGATAAAGCAATGATGGGAATAAAAATTATAAAATCTAAATTTACTGTATTAGTTTTAATAGTGGCTGGATTAACTGGATTTGCGGGCACTTCATCCGCCAAAGAAATTACTATACGGATCGGTTCAGGGCATCCGCCGACGGTCGTCTACGCCGGTCTGATGAAGAATTTTTTCCAGCCGGAACTTAAGAAGGCCATTGAGTCCAGGACCGAACACACGGTCAAATACATCGAAGGCTATTCGGGTTCCATCGTGAAGGTATTCGACGTCTTTGAAGGTGTGCAGAACGGCGTCTTGGATATTGGCGGCTTCTGCTATTGCTTCGAGGCCTCCAAGCTGCCCATGCACGCATTCCAGATCATGCTGCCCTTCGGTACTATGGATCCTGTGCAGAGCGTCGCCATCGCTAACAAAATCTACAAGAAGTTCCCTCGCCTCAAAACGCACTTCCAAAAATATGACCAGACCTTGCTCGCGATCATCGGTGACGGCGGCTACAACCTCGGCACCAATTTCCCCTGGGAAACCACCGCCGATCTAAAGGGTCGTAAAATTCTCGGCGCCGGGCTCAACTTGAACTGGATGAAAGAAGCCAAGATGGGTATCATTCCGGTGACCGACGGGCTTCCGGGCTGGTACCAGAAAATCAAGACCGGCGTCGCCGAGGGCGGCATCATGTTCCCAAGCGCTTGGGGTCCGGTGTTTAAACTGCATGAAGTGGGCAAGTACTACACCACCATTGGCTTCGGCTCGATCACCTGGCACGGCCTGACGGTCAACAACCGCTACTGGGAAAGCCTGCCCGACGACGTCAAGCCAATCATCCAGGAAATCGCCGACAAGTATTCCGTGAAGACCGGTGAATTCAACAAAATCGGTTACAAGAAAGACATGGATTGGTTGCGCAAGAACATCACGGTAAATGATCTTCCGGCATCTGTGCGCCTGGATTGGGCGAAGAAGCTTGCCCATTGGCCGCAAAAGTACGCCGATGAAATGGAAAAGAAAGGCTGGCCAGCCAAGGCGATCCTGAACGCGACCTTGGATGCGGCCGAAGAAGTCGGCTACAAGTGGCCGGTGCGTTACGTCGTTAAATAACCAACTCTTAAAGCACCGCATAAAAATTAAAACGTTGCCGGCCGGGAACCACTTTTATGGTTTTCGGCCGGCATTTTTGATTTTGTTTAGATAGATTTAAAAAGGAAAGTAGATGTCACTCATCACTTTCAGCGATCGTTTGTCTAAGGTTTTGATGGTATTTGCAGCAGCCTGGACTTTCGGGCTTTCCTTCCTGGTTATGGCGAACATCATCGGTAGAACCTATTTTGATTTTCCCATCTACGGCACCGCAGAGATTGTCGCCGCATCTATCGTGATCGTCGTGTTCTTGCAGGCCGGTTACGCCATTCGCTCTCGCTCCATGCTTAAGGCGAGCTTCCTGGTCGAACACCTGCCGGATAAGGTTCAACGGACCCTCTTGGCGATTGGCTACCTCCTGGGAGCGGCTTTCTTCCTGATGATCATCACAGGTGGGTGGGAGGAAAGCATCGCCTCCTACGTGGACGGAGAATATGAGGGCGAAGGCGCGCTTAGGGTGCCGTCCTGGCCGGCTCGCTGGACTGTACTAATCGGCAGCGGCATTGCCATGATGAACTATCTGGTTATGATCTATATCGATGTCTTCAAGCCGGAACTTCTGGACTCGGAAGTTGCCGCCGCCGCCGGCCATATTGATGCAGATCGGTAAGAAGCGAGACCGCGAACGTGTTTGAAGTTAATACCGCCATTTTGCTGGTCGTCAGCCTCGTCGGCCTTGTCGCCATCGGGGTCCATATCGCCATCGCGCTCGGCATAACCAGCGCGCTAGGTATCTGGCTGGTGACCGGCGCCGATTGGTACGCATTTGGTACGGTCCAAACCATGCTGGCCGCCACCGCCTACGAGGCCATCCGCGCCTATGTCTTTGCTGTCATTCCGCTGTTCATGCTGATGGGAGAATTCATCGGCAAGTCGGGAACGGTTACCGACGTTTACAGGGGCATCAATCGCCTCTTGCGCAAGATTCCCGGCCGCCTTGCCATTGCCACGGTGGTCGGCAACGCCTTGTTCTCCTTCGTGACTGGCGTCTCCATAGCCTCGGCCGCTGCGTTTTCGCGGATTGCGTACCCGGAAATGAAACGCTTTGGCTATCACCGAGGTTTTGCGCTGGGATCCATCGCGGGATCGAGCTGCCTAGGTATGCTGATCCCGCCTTCGGTGTTGATGATCGTGTGGGGCATCTTAACCGAACAATCCATCGGTCAAATTTTTGCGGCTGGCATTTTTCCCGGCCTACTTCTGGCTTTCCTATTTATTGCGTACATCTTCGGTTTCGCATTGCTGCGTCCGGCAGCCGTCGGCATTAAATCGGGAATCGAAGAAACGGCTGGAAAGTCCGGATCCGATGATGAAGAAGTTTCAACACCCCAGTTTTTGGTCAGCCTAGTGGGTATTATTCTTGTCATTGTGGCAGTTTTGGGTGGCATCTGGTTTGGTATTTTCACACCAACTGAAGCCGCTGGTGCTGGAGCACTAATCGGGTTGGCGCTGGGTATCATCAAGGGGATGCGATTTCGGGATATCATCAACTCCATTCTTTCAGTAGGACGAACTTCTGCACCAATACTTTTACTTCTTGTTACCGCAGCACTTTATTCCCGGACCCTTGCCATGACAGGATTAGCTAATGCCATTGAGGGTGTTTTCTTAGGTTCCGGTATGCTGCCTTGGATGATTGTCGGCGTCATGATTCTGATTTGGTTTGCGCTCGGGATGATTATCGATTCGATTTCCATAATGTTGTTAACCGCGGCAATTTTTGCACCAATTGCAGTGAAACTCGGATACGATCCCATAGCGTTTGCCATAATCGCTATTATTGCTATTGAGGCAGGGCTGCTCACTCCTCCATTTGGATTGCTCGTCTACACTGTAAAGGCTGCGATCTCCAGCGAAGGGGAGGATGTACCAATCCTAGAGATCTTTAAAAGTTCAACACCTTACTGGATCATCATGTTAGTTTGCGTGGTTTTGATAATTAATTTTCCGGAGATCGCGACATATCTCCCGAGACTTCTATTCTAGTTTTTTTACATTTTAAATTCGAAATGTCTTCTAGAATGGCACAAACGCAAGCTGTATCCTGGTTATCCCGACCTTGCGCGATGCCTTCTTCGTAAAGTTTTGCACTTGCTTCGAAAAGAGGCGCGTATACCTGAGTGGCTTTATACGAAACTTCACCGAAGTCAAAACGGAGACGACAATGATAATAATTGGCCTGGATCATCGAGGAATACGAACTACGAAGTTAGAACCCACGCGGCATTTTTATGAAGACTTAATTGGCCTGAAAAGTGGGCATAGGCCCAGCGCATTGGCAACGTCTGGTTATTGGCTTTATGCTGGGAAGAAACCGATTATTCATCTGATAGAAGGCTCTGACGATTCAACCGATGCGGCAAAGGACCGCAGAGAAGAATTGACCAACGCGGGTGGCCAAACTCATCTCGCACTAACAGTCGAAGGCGCTCGAGATATCGTTGACCGCTTAAAAAAAGCCAGTGTACCGTACTGGGATCGGTTATTCCGAAATCCAATCATGTATCAAGTCTTCGTAGAAGACCCAAACGGATTGCTAATCGAATTAATCGATCGCAACCCGGGTGATATCGCCGGACCAATCTGCAAAGTCGTTGAATAGGAATTTCACTCTTTACCCCTATGCAAACTCCGCATAGTTGAAATGATTTTCTGTAATCGTTGTGCTGTTGTCGCATGAAGACTCCAACAAAGGGACCTGCGCATTTTAGCGCTTGGCTTTGAGTTTAGTGATGGGCCTTATAAAAATGCGGATAGCCAATGTCAGTTGTTAGATAGTCATTTCTAGAATATCCATCCCATAATTCCGGTCGATCAGATAAATGAGCCCGTTTTTGTCTATGTCCACGTCATTTGTTTGTGGGGCGACTTCATTACCTGCGGGGCTAGGAATAAAATGTGCAACCTCGGATGGGTTCATCGGATCAGCCACGTCCACTACCCGGAGACCCCCAGCAAACCAAGTAAGATAAATCAGCGTGTCATCTATTTTTTCACGAAATTGGTGGGCTCCAAATAGACCTGGCGCTCGGGACCAAGGGCTATCCAGCTCACTAACGTCAAATGCTGAAAGAGCCTTTATATCGGAAAAATCTGTTACATCGAAAATCCACATGAATCCATGTAGCCTACCCGGCGGCGTATGTGCATGTTCCTCATCAACTGCGATAGCAATGCGGCGCCCACTGACCAGGTTTGGTACAGGCATGACCGTATGTGTCGGTTCAGGAAACGGGGGGTGGTAGTTGTACGAAGCGATGGTTTTGGGACTTGAAATATTGGTCACATCTATGACGCGAAACCCGGCGTGCCACACTGCTGCCCACATTTCGTTGCCGACCCGCATGGCATGATGCAGACGGTTTGTATATCCAGACCAAGTTGGTGTTTCTCCCCCAGCCAGATGCTGCCCTTCCATCCACCACCGGCTAACCTCTTCAGGTTTTATTGGATTTGATATGTCGTAGTTTACGAGAATATTTCCCACATAGCCTTCCATCTCCGTTGACATGTATGCATAGTCTTCATCAACATCGAAACGGTGAACACCAAATCCATACGTTTTCGTGTGGCTCAGTAGTTTTGGGGAGTATTTATCGCTGATGTCGTAAATTTTAAACCCACCGTTTTCATAGCCACGTTTTAAAACGGCTTCAAGTTCTGGTAAGCGCTTGGAATCGATACCAAGACCGTCAGCTAATTCTGTATCCGTTGGTTGTCGTCCAAGAGTTTCGTTCAAACGGTTTCGGGTGTTTTCCAGTTGGTCGCTTATTCTGAGAAAATGGCGGTCATTCTGCTCCACATTAGTAAACATTAAATCACCTACAACACGAACTTTATGTGTATGGGAATAGAAATCCGGCAATTCAATCATGGACAAAATTTTCGGACGTTTAGGGTCAGCAACGTCAAGGATGGTGGTGCCGTGCGGTGGTTTCATGTGTCCGACATAGGCATAATTTCCATCTACAACGATTTGACCGCCGCCAGGTATATCGATATGCCCAACTCGTTTAATATTTTTTTGCAGCTCATATTGAACCGTTTTTTCCATTATAAAATCCTTATTAGGTTCCCGCTTTAGGTAAACCAATTACATAATAGATTATTATTTCCGCAAAATCGGTAAAAGCCATGCGTGATATAAACAAGACAACTATTACCGACGGGGCTATAGCAAGCATTTCAAAAACAAACGATCCGCGGACACGGAAAATTCTAATTTTATTGAAGAAATGCATATTTATAGGAGACCTCACCTTTTGTAAGGTGACCTAATTCCTTGATTTAATGGCGCGCCCGGAGGGATTCGAACTCTCGACCACCTGGTTCGAAGCCAGATACTCAAAAGCGCACTTAAATCTATAAATACAGAGGTTTTCTTAAATCCGTGTTCCCACAGAATTCAGAATTATAAAGAGTTTTACTACTAGTTTTAGCGTTTCTAAGACCTTTGTGGGAACCTAGAGGAGTAACTGCGGTAGGCTCAATTTGTAGTACACGAGGTATGACCTACCGCAAGTTTGCCAGTGGGGTACGCCTGCACCACAAGATAGTATCTAGGGTTCGTATAACTGATGAGGCTCGATTATGAGTAGAAAGCAAATCCAACAAACATTGATAGGAATCGTCCTATTAGGCGCGCTTTATTACTACTTTTCTCCGCAACAGGACTGCATTAGAGATAGATCAGATGGTGCAAGCAAAGCCGAAAAGCTACAAATTATTGAGGAGTGCGCTAACTCAACAGCTTGGTAAATGCAGATGAACATACCTGATGGCGCACTACTTGCGCTCTTCTTTGGAGGAGTTTCTTTAGTTTGAATGGGAGGATAATGGTGTAACTATTGTGGGCTTCAATCTGTAGTACCTAGCAGTAGTTGAAGTATCAGCATGGCCCAGCCTCTTAGAGGCTTCATCCAGTTCATCTTCAGAGCCAACCAAGTTCCTAATTGACCTCTCTGAGAATCTTATCTCTTTAGGAAACCACTTCATCCACCTTGCCCACGAGGATGAGAATGCTGTGGTGTATCTACCATTAACAGGCCTACACATTTGTCCAACGTCAGCGCTTCTGGGACACATTGAGGTGTTTTGATAAGGGAGGAATTCTAGTTCATCGTAGTGACCGAAGGGAACGAAGATGAGACAGGAATCCATGCGCAAGAAAGACCCGGCCGAGAAGGCAATACGGGACATCCGCCGTAAGACGCGTCGGCGGCATTCAACGGAAGAGAAGATTCGCATTGTTATTGAAGGACTTCGTGGCGAGGAAAGCATCGCAGCACTGTGTCGGCGTGAAGGCATTGCCGAGAGTCTGTATTACAGTTGGTCGAAAGAGTTTCTTGAGGCTGGAAAGAAGCGGCTTAACATCAAACCAAGATGAACCAGATCCTCTGTTACAAAACAGACTCAG
>Ga0208568_1000928_pt1 | contig 10200 bp, 10 predicted proteins | sample DeeseametaMP2969_FD_184165 | JGI IMG/M metagenome (GOLD analysis project Ga0208568, IMG submission 184165) | Marine microbial communities from the Deep Atlantic Ocean - MP2969 (SPAdes) | ecosystem: Environmental > Aquatic > Marine > Oceanic | place: South of Funchal, North Atlantic Ocean... | reverse complement strand
GATTTAAAGATGATAAAATTGGTTTTGTTTGCGTTGTATTTTTAATTTGATCTTTAGAAATATTAGCAATTTCATCTGTTTCGTTTGAAAAAATTTTTTTATCATTTTCTCGATCAATTGTTACATTGCTATTTACTTCTGCTTGGCTTGAATTATTTTTTTTTAATGATTCTAATACATCTTCGTAAGAAGGCATCCCTTCTAAATGAACTAATCTGACCACTAGCATTTCTAATGATAAAATTGGACTAGAAACAATTGATAGCTCCTCCAAAACTTTTAGAATAAGTTGCCAAAAAACTATTAGAGTAGACGTACTAACATTGTTTGACATTAAATTAACAGCTTCTTGCTCTGACTCTGATATAGATAAATCTGAATCTAAATTTCCAATATTTTTTTTTTGTTGTATAAAATATATTATCTCTAAAAGATCATTTAAAAAGTTAGATGGTTCTACGCCCTCGTTTATCAATTCTCTTAAACTTTCTAAGGATTCTTTTTGATTTCCTTGAAAAATAAAATTCAATAGACGTAAAAGCTTTGACTTATCCGCTAAACCAAGCATTTTTCTTATATAAGTTTCGTCAATCTCTTTTTCTTCAATATCTTGACTAACAAGCGCTCTATCTAAAAGAGACAGTGAATCTCTAACTGAACCCTCGGCAGCTTTTGCAATTAATATCAATGCCCCCTCAGATATTTTGCCATTTTCGATCTTTGAGATTTTGTTAAGATTTTCCAATAAATCTTTTATGGACACTCTATGCAAATCAAATCTTTGACATCTTGAAATAATGGTGATTGGTATTTTTTTCACCTCAGTAGTACAAAACACAAATTTTAAATGAGGCGGCGGTTCTTCTAATGTTTTTAATAAAGCTGCGAAACTAGATTTAGACAGCATTTGAAATTCATCAGCGATGATTACTTTATATTTTACGGTAGTAGGAGCATACATACAGGAAGCTATAAGTTCTTTTGTAGAATCAACCCCGGTATGTTGGGCTCCATCAATTTCTATAACGTCCAAATTTTTAAACTCATTAATTTCTTTACAGCTGCAATATTCTCCAGGGTTACATTTTTCTCCTTGAATAAAATTTTTTTTGCAATTTATCGCTTGAGCTATTAAACGGGCTGTGGTCGTCTTCCCCACACCTCTAATTCCGCTTAGCAAGTATGCATTTGGTAGATTTTTCGATAGGATTGAATTTTTTATCGTCTCGACTGCAATATCCTGACCGATTAGCTCATTAAAATTTTTTGGTCTGTATTTTAATGCTAAAATTTTATGTACAACTTTCTCCATAACTAGTTTAGGGGTTGAGCGACCTGAAACTTGCAGTTAAGTCTGCTCTATTTCTAGCCTGAACTGGTTGTTCTACAAACTCCACCCGACAACCCCGCTTCATTATATCAGTATCAAAATAAGAACTACAACATACGCATAGGTTGTTTATTTATTTTCAAGTCTAAATTGATGAGCTTCGTAAACCCCTAAAATATCTAATTTTTGTGTATGAAATCCTAATTCCTCAAGTGCTTTTTGCAAAGATGGATCCTCTATATGGCCCTCAATATCTATATAAAAGTTAACTTGATCAAATGTGTTTTTAACTGAAAAGCTTTCTAGCTTACATAAATTTACTCCATTAGTGGCAAAACCACCTAGAGCCTTATAAAGGGCCGCGGGTATACTTTTTAATTTAAATATACAACTTGTAATATACTTTTCATCTTTATGTTCTGGATGCTTCGAATCTTTTCCCATAATAAAAAACCTAGTGACATTTCCAGACTCATCCTCAACGTTAGATTTTAGTATTTCTAAACTATAAATCTTTGCAGCTAACTCTGAAGCAATTGCTGAATCAGTTTTATCTTTTTTTTCAGAGATAAATTTTGCTGATCCAGCAGTATCAGCAGAAATTACAGGTTTTAATTTATTTTCAGAAATCATCTTGTTACATTGCCCGATTGCTTGTGAATGGCTTCTAACAGTTTTAATATCTTTTATTTTTGATCCTTTAATTCCAAGCAAATTATGAGTAACTTTTTGAAAATGTTCTGCATGAATTTGAAGTTTATATTTAGGAATTAAATAGTGTATATCCGCTACTCTTCCAGCTAAAGAATTTTCTATTGGAATTACAATTTTATATTCAGAATTGTCTTTTGCCAATTGAAAAGTTTCTTCAAAAGTGGAACAAGCTATTGCATCTGCATTAGGAAAAACCTCTAAACACGCTAAATGAGAATATGCTCCCTTTTCACCTTGAAAAGCTATTTTTATTTTGTTCTTCATAACAATTTCATTTCTTTACTTACTTTTGCTAAATCTTCTTCTGTATCAACACCCAGAGGTAAAGAGTCACTTAATCCAACCTTAATAATTAAATTATTTTCTAAAGCTCTCATCTGTTCTAAATTTCTCTGTATTTCCAACTTAGATCTAGCAAACTTTACATACTTTGTTAAAGCAATATTTGTAAAAGCATAAATTCCTATGTGATGATAGATTTTTTCATGATTTAAATCCTGTTTTATACGAAAAAAATCTTTTGCCTTAAGAAAATCGTCATCTTTCAACATTGCATCCATTTGAACTTTTACAACATTCGTATCAGTCATGTCGTTTTTGTCTGCAATATAGGAAGCTAAAGTTCCAATGTCACAATCATTGTTTCTCATAAGTTTTTCTAGTTTTGAAATAGAATTGGGTTTTATGTTAGGCATATCACCTTGTAGATTAATAATTAAATCCACATTATTTTCCAGTTCTTTTATATATGCTTCATAAATACGATCGCTACCTGATGGATGATCTGGTTTAGTCAAAATCGCTTTCTCACCATTTTCTTTAACAACTTGAAAAATTTCATCATCAGGAGTTGCAACAAACACTTCTCCTATTTTTGATTCTTTTGCTCTATTAAGTACATGAATGATCATTGGCACATTATTAATTTTTGCCAAAGGTTTATTTGGAAATCTTTTTGCTTCCAAACGACTGGGTATTATTATTGCGGTATTTTTCATAAATAACAAATTATGCGTCTAACCGTCGCAAAACAAATGCATTTAAGTTCATTTTTTTTACATAAGTCGTGATATATCTTAGATTAAAGTTGTACTAAATTTTCATGTTTTTTTAAAATGAATAAAATTATTGTTTCAATCGTATTTGCTGTAATCCTAGTTTTAGGAATCAATAAAATTGCTGATTCAATATTTTACGTTGAAAAACCAGAAAAATCTGCATATCAAGTTTCAAGCGTTACTAACGTTGCTGATACAACAACTTCAGAAACAAGTTCAGAAAATTCTGAATCTGGAAATATTATGGAACTTTTTGCTTCTACAAACGCAGCTAACGGAGCAAAAATTTTCAAAAAATGTGCAGCTTGCCATAGCATCATCCAGGGAGGTGGCAACAAAATAGGTCCAGCTCTATGGGGTGTGCTTGGAAGACAAGCTGGTTCTATTTCAGATTATAAATATTCAAAAGCAATGGCAGCACATGGAAACGTTTGGTCATTTGAAGAAATGGACGGCTTTTTAATAAAACCAAAAGATTGGATAAAGGGTACTAAAATGTCCTTTACCGGACTGAAGAACGCAAAAGATAGAGCTGCAGTAATTCTCTACATGAACGAAAATACTGATAACCCAATTCCATTACAATAAATAATTATTTAAGACACCACTGAATAATACTTTTTTGTACATGAATTCTATTTAATGCCTCTAACCAAACGACTGATTGCTTTCCGTCTATTATATCATTTGTCACTTCTTCCCCCCTGCTAGCTGGCAGGCAATGCATAAAAATTGCATCCTTTTTAGCCAATTTCATAATTTTTTTATTTACTTGATATGGTTTTAGCAATTTTTTCTTTTTCTTTTTGTTTATTTCGTTTCCCATTGAAATCCACTTATCAGTCATTACGCAATCAACCAAATTTATTGCTTCCTTAGGATCTTTTGTAATCAAAATTTTTGCATTTTTTCTTTTTGCCCATTCAACAATTTTTTTGCCTGGTCTAAATTGTTTTGGACTGGCAATTGATAATTCAAAATTAAACTTTGCTGCTGCTTCAATTAAAGAATATACAATATTATTACCATCTCCAAGCCAAGCAATTTTTTTGTTAGCGATAGGCCCTTTTAATTCTTCAAAAGTCATAATATCAGACATAATCTGACACGGATGACTTAAGTTTGTTAGACCATTAATTATAGGAATATCCAAATGTTTCGAAAATTCTAAAAAATGTTCATGCTTATGAGTTCTCATCATCACTATATCAGCATATTGGGACAAGACTTTTGCTGTATCATTTATGCTTTCGTCTCCACTTCCATAATGACTTTCTTTTGGATTTAGCACTAATATTTTTCCACCTAACTGTTTCATTGCAAGTTCAAAAGAAAGTCTTGTTCTTGTAGAAGGTTTTTCAAAAATCATAATTAATGTCTTATCTGCTAAAGAACTATCTGGATCGGTGGCTGATTTATTTAAACTAGATCTTTTTGATTTTTGTGATTTTGCATTATCTATAATCTCTCTTAAATCTTTTTTATCTATATCAGCTATATTTATAAAATTTTTCATTCTTAACTCATTTCTTTACAAACTTTTTCGATCTTTTCAATTGCTTCATCTAATTCATTGTTATTTACTATAAGTGGAGGGAAAAGCCTTATGACATTTTCTTCAGCTTTTATAGTAAGCATTTTGTGATCCATAAGTTTTTTAATAAATTCAACATTATCTACTAACATTCTTAATCCTGTTATTAGACCAATCCCCCTAATTTCACCAATAATTTTCGGGTACTTATCTTTAATTTTATTTAAACCCTGATCAAAATATTTACCTTTTTCTTTTACATTCTCTAAAAAACCTTTTTTAAAAATAACATCAAGCACTGCATTGCCCACCGCCATAGCTAGTGGATTGCCTCCCAAAGTACTTCCGTGTGTGCCTGGAGTCATGCCTACTGATACCTTTTTGTTAACCAAACAAGCTCCTAGTGGAAAACCTCCGCCAATTCCCTTAGCAATTGGGACGATGTCTGGATTAATTCCTGATTTTTCAAATGCAAAAAAATTACCTGTTCTATAAGCACATTGAACTTCATCCAAGATTAAAAGTATGTCACGCTCGTCGCATAACTCTCTTAAACCCTTAATGCAAAAATCTGGTACAACTTTAATACCTCCTTCTCCCATAATAGTTTCTACCATAATTGCAGCTGTGTTTTTATTAATAGCTTTTTTTAAAGCTTTTTCGTCGGCAAATGGAACTTGATCGAAACCATCTACTTTTGGGCCAAAGCCCTCGGTATGTTTAGGATTATTTGCTGCAAATAAGGCGGCTAAAGTTCTTCCATGGAAAGCCCCTTGAAAAGTTAGGATTCTGTTTTTTTCAGGTTTTCCAATTTTATGAAAATATTTTCGTGCAATCTTTATACTTGCTTCCGTTGCTTCTGTTCCTGAATTTTGAAAGCAAACAAAATCTGCAAATGTATTGTCTGTTAGTCTTTTGGCTAATCTTTCTTGCTCGGGAATAACAAAAGCGTTTGAAACATGCCACAACTTTTCTGATTGTTCCTGAATGGTTTTTACTAAATGTTCATGACAATGTCCCAAAACATTAGTTGCAATTCCCTGAACAAAATCAAGGTATTTGTCTCCATTTGTAGCAAAGAGATAACTGCCCTTTCCTTCCGTAAAAGAAATAGCTTTCCTCGCATATGTGCCAAGAACAGAACTCATAAATAAATTAAGATTTTATTTTATAACCATTTTTGAACAAAATATATGCAGCAAACCAAGTAATAAAACTTAATAAAATTAGATATAAAAGTCCGAATTGTATCGACCCATCAGCGATCCCTAAAAAACCATACCTGAAACCATCAATGATGTAGAAAAATGGGTTCATTTCGCTTACACTTTTCAAAACATCCGGTAATCTATCAATCGAATAAAAGGTGCCTGATAAAAAAGAGAGAGGCACTATAATAAAGTTCGTGGCAGATGCCATATGATCAAATTTTTCAGCCCATAAACCAATAATAATGCCGATCGAACTTAAAATAAAAGCACCTAAAAATGTGAAAATAAAAATATAGAAAAAATTATAATATTCTAAGTCAATTATAAAACTAAACACGATAATAGAAAACAAAGCAATAATAAGACTTCTAGTACATGCAGCTAAATTTATAGCTAGAGTAATTTCACCCGCGGTCAAAGGAGCATATAAAATATCTACGATATTTCCTTGAATTTTACCTATCATAATTGAAGATGAGGAATGAGAAAAAGCTTGTTGTATAACTTGCATAGCAATAAGACCAGGAGCTAGAAAGTTTATAAAAGGAAACCCTAATACCTCGCCTTTTTCATTGCCAATAGCCAAAGAAAGTACAAATAAAAATAGAAGCGAAGTCACAAGTGGAGAAATAATGGTTTGAATAACAACTTTTAAAAATCTCAGCACCTCTTTTTTATATAGTGTCCAAAATCCTATCCAATTAACGTAACCAAACCTTTTCTCGTAAATTATGTATTTTTTTTCAATTTCAATCATGGTGATGCTTATATATTAAAAAAGCTTTAAAAAAATGATGGCCATTTAAATAGATGTTGTTAATAACATATCCACATGAGGTAAGTTTTTTATTGCAAACGCAAGATATAGTAGATTTAATTAAACTGAAAAAAAATGAGTTGGACTCCTGAAAGAGAAGAAAAGTTAAAACAGCTTTGGAAAAAAGGTCATTCCGGTAGTCAAATAGCTCGTTTGCTCGGCGATGGGGCCACGCGTAATTCAGTTTTAGGCAAGTCTTTCCGTCTAAAATTACAATCAAGGGTAGTAACAAAAAAAACAACGCCAAGAACGAATACAGAAAAAGATAATTCTCCAGAAATCAAAGCTCAAAAACTTGGAAGAAAAGAAAAATTTAAAGCTTTATTATTAGATAGAAATTTTGAACAAGAAAATCCAAAAAAACTCGAAGAGCTAACAAAAGAAACTTGCAGATGGCCGATCGGTCATCCCTATGAAGAAAAATTTTACTTTTGTGGAAGAAAACCAATGGAAAAGTTTTCTTATTGTAAACTTCACGTTCTCTACGCCTTCCAACCAAAAAATGCCAAGGAAGAAGATCAAATTTCAGAAGAAGATATTCCTAAATTTATTGAAAAGAAAATTAAATTAGCATAATTGCGTTTTTTCTGAATTTGAATTTTCGTTAATAATTTTATCCAAATTGCCCTCCTGTTCTGAATCTGTAAATGTATTTGGGTAATATACTTTGTATAGTTTCTCCACTAATACCAAGATCTTCTAAGGTAGGATATTCTCCTGAAACAATATTATTATATTTCAACACTTCAACTTGATCGGGAGTTAAAAGTGGGTTTGGTATCATTTGTAAAAAGTAGGATTGAAATTTTGCTAAACTAAAAGGAATAGGTATCAGGAATCTTTTCTTCTTTATTTCTCTCAATAATATTTCCATCAGCTCTTTAAATGAATAATTTTCTGGTCCGCCCAGTTCATAAATTTTAGGTTCTGAATTATTAAGCCTTAATGCTTTGACAATAGCTTTAGCTATATCACCAACATAGACAGGCGAAAATTTTATTTTGCCTCCTCCAATTAAAGGAAGGGCTGGTGAAAATTGTGCAATTGATGCAAATGTATTAAAAAATTTATCCTCTGGCCCAAAAACTAACGAAGGCCTTAAAATAACCGATGACTTAAAAACGTTTTTAATATTTTTTTCACCTTCAAGTTTAGATTGCATATATCTTGAAACGTGACCTTCTCTTACTCCAAGAGCACTAATATGGACTAGATTTTTGACTCCAATTTCATTACACAAGTTGCATAATAGATACGGAAACTTTGCATGTATTTGACTAAATTTTTGTTTTCTTGTTTCATAGAGAATACCCACAAGATTAATCACGAGATCGCAATTTTTTAAAACTTGTTTGACATCTTCAGGATTAAAAATATTAGTTTTAAAAAGCTCGATTTGTCCTGGATTGCCTAAGGGTTTCAAATAACCTTTTAAGAATGGATTTCGGGTCGCTACCTTAACTCGGTAGTCTAACTTAGTTAGTTGGCGCATTAAATGTTTACCAAGGAATCCTCCGGCCCCAAAAATAGCTATTATTTTTTGATTATTTTGCATTTTGACAACATTAACATTATATATGGATTTGGATATGACTAAAATTTACAAGTTTCAAGATGATGTTTCGACTGATGCTTTTAAAGAATTAGAAAAACATTCAAGTCTTGCTATTGATACCGAAGGATCAGGATTACAGATTCCATACAGAGATAAATTAAGTTTAGTCCAATTTAGTACTGGAAATGATGATGCTTACATTATTCAACCAAACAGAAAAAATTATAAAGCTTCCAATATCGTAAAAATTTTAGAAAATAAAAAAATTACAAAAATTGGCCACTATTTAAGATATGATATATCAGGCTTAGAATATTTTCTTAAATGTAACGTAAAAAATATTTGGGATTCCAAGATAGCGTCTAGACTTTGCAGAACTTATAGCCAGAATCATGGTTTGAAAGATTTGGTTCAAGAATTTTGTGGTAAGAAATTGGATAAAAGACTCAGTAGTAGTGATTGGAACAAGAACTTGAATGAATTAACAGATGCACAACTTCAATATTGTAGTAACGATGTTATATATTTACATAAGATAAAAGATGCTCTCCACAAAATGTTAGTTAGAGAAAATAGATTAGAACTTTATGAAAACTGTATTCAATTTTTAAAAACAAGAATTAAATTGGATCAAAGTGGGTTTACTGAAGATATATTTCAACATTAATGAACAAAGATTTACAAATAGCAAAAAAAACAGTTCAAATTGAAATTCAAGCCTTAAAAAAGCTATCATCAAGTTTTAATCGTTCTTCACATTTTTCAAAAGCTGTTAACTTACTTTCTAAGATGAAAGGAAAATGTTTAGTGGTTGGTGTTGGTAAAAGTTACATCGTGAGTTTAAAAGTTTCTGCAACATTATCTAGTTTAGGCACGCCGAGCGTTGCTTTCTCGGCAAATGATTTGCAACATGGCGGCTTGGGTGCTATTCAAAAAAATAATGATGTGTTGTTGATTTTTAGTGTTTCGGGAGAATCTTTAGAATTAAATAGTATTCTAAGATATGCAAACAGATACAACATCTCGGTAATCGGTGTAAGCTGTAAAGCAACATCAATGCTACTTCGTTATTCGACAATAAGGATATTGTTGCCTAGAGTAGTTGAAGCAGGTCATAGTTTAGCCCCAACATCCTCATCATTAAATTTTCTTTCTTGGGGAGATTCTCTTGCGATCACTTGCATGAAAAGAAGAAAATGGACAAACAAAAAATTTGTTACTACTCATCCCTCCGGAACTTTAGCTACATCTTTAATCCAGGTAAAAGAAATCATGGCAAAAGGAAAAGAAATACCATTAATTTCTGCAAACAAAACTATGCGATCTGCCGTAAAAGAAATGTCTAAAAAAAAATTAGGTTTAGTTTGTTGTAAAGAAAAAAACGGAAAACTTAATATTCTAACAGACGGTGATTTGCGTAGACATGCGAACAATTTGTATAAGAAAGCAATTTTAAAAGTATGTAGTAAAGATCCGACTTGGATTTCTGATTCAGCTACGGCTCTTTCGGCAATTGAAAAAATGAATTATCTAAAAATAACTTCACTTTTAGTTGCTCGTAATCAAGATATAAATAAAAAAATTAAAAACATTATTGGTATACTGCATTTACACCATTGCTTGAGCCAAGGCATAAAATGAAAAAAAAACAACAAAAGACACAGTTAATACTCATATCAATTGGTCTTCTTTTAATTCTGCTAACGTATTTCTACTATCCTTATATGAATAAAGACAAACTTCTGGAAGATCAATTTGTGCGAGAAGATTTGGAGAAAATTCTAGGCGATGATAGTTTTACTACTTTCGAAAATGTAGAGTACGAAGGGTTATATAATTTAAATGAACCGTTCTCAGTAAAATCAGAAAAAGCCTATATACTAGATAGAGAACCCGATATTGTTTATATGATTGATATGCTTGTGATTTTGTATTTAAAAGATGAAAGAACCGTAAATATAATATCAGACAAAGGTAAATA
>Ga0208568_1000916_pt1 | contig 10311 bp, 3 predicted proteins | sample DeeseametaMP2969_FD_184165 | JGI IMG/M metagenome (GOLD analysis project Ga0208568, IMG submission 184165) | Marine microbial communities from the Deep Atlantic Ocean - MP2969 (SPAdes) | ecosystem: Environmental > Aquatic > Marine > Oceanic | place: South of Funchal, North Atlantic Ocean... | reverse complement strand
TCCTGGTTGCCATTATGTTGCCAATAAAACTCGTAAATCGGTTAATTGGCACTTCCTCCAGCAAACTGTTCCTGGACAAATTGATCAAATCTTTTCGTTCCTCGTCACTCAAAACAATTCCTGCTGCTTGCAAGCTGTCTTGAATTTGTGTAGAAAGATTAACCCGTCCCCTGAACCGGTGAATTTCAAGTTCAGTTTCCATGGCTACCAGTACCGCAACATTTTGACCTTCTCCTAATTTTGTTTTTTTAATTGCCCGGTCTGTTACTTCCAGCGTCAATAATTGTTGAGGTATCAAACGTTCTTTTGGGTTGGGCTGCAATTTGAAACGCAGAAAATCCATTTCAAATGATTCAAGCCATGCACCCTGAGGATGATTCTTTAATTCCGGATGCTGCTCAAAACCTTTCCAGCGCTCCGGCGGAAGAGAACGGAAGTGCTGCTTGTTGTCATATATCGTTTGATAAAATTCATGCAATCCTTTGCATCCGCCAAAAATTGCTTCCATACCGACAATTGCCATGATCTGTGAATTTTGAGTTTTTGGAAAATCAATTCGCTTAGAAGCCTTAACTCCTGACTCAAAAATAAGGTGGGCATTTGTTCCTCCAAAACCAAAAGCACTCACTGCAGCCCTGCGATCCTTTCGATTGTGTGGCCACACTGCGGTTTTTTGGACGATTTGTTTTTCAGAAACACCTCCATTTTTGGAAGTCATTGCAGCTTTAACACCCCTGGTTGCAGGTATTTCTCCATGTTGGAGTGCTAAAATAACTTTTATCATTCCGCCCATTCCTGCGGCAGTCAGCATATGACCCAAGTTTGATTTTGCAGAACCAATTAGCGGTTTAATTTTCTTTACTTCAGGAAGGTCCGGAGACGCAAAAAATTGTTCCATTGAGTCCAATTCTACTTTGTCGCCCAGAGGAGTTCCAGTAGCATGACATTCGATATAGTCAATTTTTTCTGGAGGAACTTTCGAGGATTCGTAAGCACGTTGATAGGCCAGAACCTGGCCCTTGGAATTCGGACTTAGCACAAATTGGCCCCGTCCGTCATTAGACAAACCAATTCCGGATATTACCGCATGAATTTTGTCAGCATCACGCTCTGCATCACACAAACGTTTGAGAACAAACATTCCTGCTCCCTGGCTGGCAAGCAACCCTCCAGAGTTATTATCAAGTGGATTGAAAGTCTGAGGAGATTCCGGAAAGGCCTGAAAGATCGAAAAACCCATATTCACAAAAAACGGATCCGCGGCACTTACCGCTCCGGCCAGCATTAAATCGGTTTTTCCAGAGTGCAGATAATGACAGGCAAGCGCGACTGCATACAATGATGACGCACAAGCAGCATCCAGCACTAAACTTCGGGCAGACAAACCCAATGCTTGTGAAACAACTGCTGCAGGAAGTCCGGAAATATGTGAATTCAGCTGAGCATTATCTGTTTCTGCAGCAAATGAACCTAAGTTGAAATCAGGACGATTCAGCACTTTCTGCAGATGAGGCTCAATCACTTTTTGGTACAAAGGCAGTAGTATATGATTGGATGCTTTGGTTGGAAAAGACAGGTTACCCAGTACTATGCCGCATTCTTTAAGTATCTTGGTGTTTTCTATATAACCACTGTCACGCAACGCTTCACGAGCCACGTGAAGAGGCCATTGAAATGTTGCTCCCAGTTTTTCGATGGTTTCTGCAGACAGTAGATAACCATCTGGATCCATTTTAAAATCATTAATATAACCACCGCGTGCACAATAATATTTATCCGGAGTCCCTTTTTTCTCTGCAAAAAATCGGGACGGATCCGCATCCATGTCTGCGGCAGCGGCGGAGGTACATGAATCTTTTTCCTGCAGTAAATTTTTCCAGTAATCTTCGGGGGTTTTTGCCTCAGGAAAGAGGCATGACAGGCCGATAACGGCAATAGGTTGCATTTATTTATTGATTTCCAATTTGCTTTCTGTGTTGTTCTTTTCAGCTAGCCAATAAATTATTTTTGTCAATGTATGAAGAACCTCTAAAAAGAAAAAATAACACACTTGTATGTCATTCCCGCGAAAGCGGGAATCCATTGCTTCAGACACTTACAAGTTTCTGGATTCCCGCTTTGGCGAGAATAACAATTATTTTCGACACAAACCAAACCCCGAAACGGAGTTCGGGGCTACCAACTTTGTAGGGGCACGGTGAGCTTTGTACGAGAACAGCCCACTTAGTACGGGCACGGTACGACGTGACCATACTTTGAATCCTTGAAACTTCTTTTGCCATTTTACTCAGTGCCTTAGTGTCTTCTTTTACTTTGAAACTCTGAAACTCTATTTTAGTTATTTTTTCCAAATAATGCATTTAAGGACTTACTTAGAGTAACTTCTGAACCCAACATTCGTGTATATAATAAGCCCTGCTCATCATGTAAAAACAGGTTTGCGTTGAGAGTAGAAGCAGAACTTTTATTGACACTCATACTTAGAAAAAATCTTGTTGCAGGTTCCACGTTGCGGAAATGTTCCAGCAGATCTGTTTTAAGGGGAAGGCTGCCGGATTGATGAAAACGCCAGGCCCAAATCAACATGGCCTGAAAAGCAAGGTCTGCTGCAAATGGATTGAAATCACTGGTTGCAAATTGTCCTTGTTCTGCAGCAGAAACATCAGGCAGTCTGCATTCGAGAGTCAAACCCTGCTCACCAATATTCAGCACCTGTTCTATTCCCTGAAATTTTGGTCCATGAAACAAAGTGCCATCCTGATAAAAAGTTGAACCAGGCAGATTGTGTGAGTTACTCATATCAATCCGGTCATGCAGCGGTGCCTCCGGAACCTGCTGAACCATGCGAACTTTAGTACTGTAATGAAAACGGGGAAGTTTTTTGCTGCCGCTTTCAGATCCAGAGAGACTGGAAACCTTTACTTCAACATCCGTAAAATTTCCGTTTAAACGTTCAATCTCCTGCAGTTCCAGTATGTATTCGGCAGCCAGGGATTCATCAAATTTTACTCCATTCAGTACTTTAAAGTTTTCACAGTTGGACAGCCTGAACCCAGGCAATTCCTGTGCACATACATCAACCATCCAGGCCATTGCATGGACGGCAGGCAAAACAGGATTTTTACCAATTTTATGATCCTGAAAAACCGGACTTTCTTCCAAATTAACTCTTCGGGATATTTTCCATTTTCGCATACCTTTTTCCGGTTCACCTGGAACCACCATTGAATTTCCAATCAGTACAATCGGATTCTCCTGACCTGCAGATGTAACCTCTTCTACAAACACACGGGTTCCGTCTTCAACAGAAATTACTTCAACGTTACGCTCCTCAAATAGCCTTTTTAATTCTGGAGTAACCATTCCGCCTTCCCATGGTCCCCAATTGAAGGATGTAACATGGCATTTTGGATTATTTTTCTTGAATAAAAGTGCAATCCGGTTTAGAGCCTCATTGGCAACGGCATAATCCGACTGTCCGGCATTACCGTAAAAACCAGCGGCAGATGAAAACAACAGCAGATGAGTTAATTTTTTTGGATTTATGCTTTTCAAAAGAGCATCAATCCCGTTTATTTTGGTGGAGCAGACTGCATCAAAATCGTCGCTGGTTTTTTTCTCAATCAGCTTATCTGCCAAAACACCTGCACCATGAATAATTCCAGTCACCGGACCAATTTTTTTAACAACCGGAGCAATTGCCGTTTTCAACTTTTTTGCATCAGTTACATCTGCACTGACATATTCCGCATTTCCGCCGGCATTGCTGATGCGTTCCAAATTTTTCCGGATGTCCCGGCCCGCTTCCACTTTTCCAACCAGTTGATTTACTTTTGCAGGAGTCGGTTTTTCTCCAGAATCAACCAGTGACTTCATGGCCGCCTGCTTGAGTTTTGTCTTATCTTCATCAACTCCTTTGGCCCATTCCGGTTCATCTTCAATGGTAGAGCGACCCAGCAGGATGAAACTGCAGGGCTGCGTTTGAGCGAGTTTAGCAACACATTCTGCTGTAACTCCTCTTGCACCGCCACTGACCAAAAATACAGATTTTTTTGTTAAAGATTTACTGCTGTTTTTAGTTGTTAAATCTCGAATAATTTTTGGTTGAACTGTCATTCGCCTGGTACCGGACTTTCCTGATCCGGAATAGCCAACCTCCTTGATCCGCAAATCCGGATCGAGAAGTTCCTGTAAAATACAGCTTGCTGCAGTATCTGCGGTAAGCTCCGGCTGCAAATCCACAAAACGGCAAAAAACATCCGGCCACTCTACACCTGCTGTTTTAATCAATCCTGAAAGTCCACTGCCAACTGCACCAAACTGTCCGGATCCCATTCCAAGTTCACCATCCAGGTGGGCTACTGCCAGGAAATGGCTGCGACTTGAATCAGATTTTCCGGCTTCATTCAGGAAAGTGCAAACATTTTTTGCAGTGAGAAATGCCTGCTTGAGAAAAGCATTGGCACCATCTTCCAGCTTTGATTCAGCAGGTGCTGAAGAAGCAGGGTGAAGATGAATGAATCCGCCGATATTTCCGCGTTTTTCTGTCAGGGATTTGAGTGATGTTTCTAGTTCAGATTCTGCTGAAGAAGACAGTTCAATTAGTGGAATTTCTTTGGCAAAGGGTTTTCGCTTCTTTTTTACAAGTTCAGAAATACCCGAGAAACGCAAAATCACAGGTGACCATCCTTGTTCACTTAAAGCTTTTGCCAGAACCGGTGCCAATGAAGAACCGTCGTCTGTGATCAAACAAAGGGGATTTTCAGGAAGTTCCGCATGCAGTACATCCGGTGGAGCCAGCGGTACCACATGAGCTAAACCAAGGGTGACTTGATGCTCTGGAACTGAGAATTCAGATTTTGGGTTCAGGAGTTTTTTTTTACAGAGTCGGAATCTGTTGAAACAGGTGCAGGAATAATAGTTGTTCCTGCAGTCTCTGATGGAGCAAGTGAACTCAAATGATCAACAATTTCCTTCAGTGTCCGCAGTTCACTCATTTCACTACCGCTGACCTGCGGTAAATGGGGAAGCTGTTCCTGCAGAGACCACATAATTTCGACACGCTTAATTGAATCAATACCAAGGTCTGCTTCCATGTCCATACCAAGTTCAAGCATTTCTGCAGGATAACCCGTTTTTTCACCGATGATAGCCAAGAGAGCGGGAGCTATCTCACCGGGAACGGGGTCTGATGAAACTGCCCCACTGCCGTTTCCATTTCCGCCTGGAGAACCTGCACTTACCGATAAAGGTGCCGGCTCGAGATCAAGATTTGATTTTTGAACGACATCTTTTCCACCGAACGCAGGTAAAAGTGATTTGATGTGCTCGATAATTTGACCGACCGTCCTAAGTTCCGCAACTTCGTTTGCACCAATCTGCGGTAAATCCTCAAATTGTTCCTGCAGCGACCACATTATTTCAACACGCTTGATTGAATCAATACCAAGGTCTGCTTCCAAGTCCATGTTCAGTTCCAGCATTTCTGTAGGATAACCGGTTTTTTCACTGATAATTGACATAAAAACCGGACCGGGATCCTGACCAGTGTCTGGTGTTGGATTTTGAGTGTTTAGTTCTGAATCTGGAATTGCGACAGTAGACGGGATTTCTCTTGAAGCTTCAGAAACATCTCTGCCAATTTTACTCTTTAAGTGATCAATAATTTGACCAAGTGTACGCATTTCAGCAAGTTCATCTCCTGGGACTTCCGGCAATTCAGGAATCTTATCCTTAACCGCCCCAAGAATTTCTACACGTTTGATTGAATCAATGCCAAGGTCTGACTCCATGTCCATTCCAGGTTCCAGCATCTCCAGTGGATAGCCCGTTTTTTCGCCGACAATAGCCATCATTGCCGCAGTGATATCTTCTGCGGAAACTCCCGAGCTTGAAGCCGCAGATGCAGTAGCAGTAATTTCACTTGTAAGCGTGCCTGCAGTTTGTAGGGCAGAATCATCTGTACCCAATTTGCTCTGCAGATGCGCAACAATTTCGCCAAGGGTCCTCATTTCGGCCAAATCATCACCAGGAACTTCCGGCAATGCAGGAATTTTATCCTGAACCGCTCCAAGAATCTCTACACGTTTGATCGAATCAATGCCTAAGTCTGATTCCAAGTCCATTCCAAGTTCCAGCATTTCCTGTGGATAACCCGTTTTTTCGCTGACAATAGCCATCATTGTGACAGTGACTTCTTCAGTAGAAACTGCAGATGTTGCAGCTGGAAGCGGAACTGGCTGTACTTGAGCAGAAATTGCTGCCGGAATTGGTGCAGAAACGACCGGCGCTGGTACAGGAACAGCTGCTGTTGCAGCTGGAAGCGGAACTGGCTGTACTTGAGTAGAAATTGCTGCCGTAATTGGTGCAGAAACTACCGGCGCTGCAGAAAATTGCTGACCGGGACCTCCCAGCTGCAGTTCAGTGATCTTTAAAGCAGATTGAGTCTGTTCTGACTGCTGATTCAAGTATTGTTCGTGTACCCGTAATGTCTCACTTTGGTGTGTATGAAACATCTGCATCTGCTGATCAACTTCAGGAGGATAAGCTGCACCCTGTGAAGCCAACTCTATCCTCTGCTGCATCAATTGGTAAACGGTTCGCGCATACTCAGCCTGCTGATCTAAATATTGCCGATGAACCTGCAAAGTTTCATTTTGATGCTGGTAAAAACCTGACAGACTTTTCTCCATTGTTTCGAGGGGTTTGGTCGGAGCAGGAGATTGCTGAGAAGGAGGTTGTTGATTACTCATTGTAGAAATATTTGCTGGTCTTTGTTTTGCTGGTTCATTTTTCAGTTTTAAAGAAGCATCAAACAACTGTTGATTTCCCGTAGCTGTCTGCAAACCGGAAGTACCTGAAACAGGAGAACTTGTGCCCGTAGAAGTAGAAGGTGAGGGAACTGAGCCGGAATTGGAAATGGAAGCAGCAGGACTACTAACCTGAAAACCGTCATTTAAAGTATTTTCAAATTCCTGACGAGTTGCTTCGCTGACATAATTTGTACCATTCAAACGAACATTCATTGCCGACTTTGTTATCGGTGCTTCCTGAGAAGGTAGAGCAAATGGGTCAAATTTCTGTAAAGGCAATCCCATCACACATAGTTTGACCATTGCTTCCCGGAGGAGTCGATCACTGTCTTTTTTTGGATTTTCATTTAGAGCAACGGCAGTGTATTCTTCTCCGGAAAGAATATTATCGACTAATTTAGTTAAAACGTTTTTTGGTCCAAATTCAATAAAAATTCGGCCGCCGGCCTGGTGGATATTTTCAATTTCTTCACGAAACCTGACCGAATTGAGAATATGTGATTCCAGTTGTTTTTGAATTGTTTTTGCTGTTGCAGGATATGCTTTTGCAGTTGCATTTGAATAAACCGGAATTTGCGGCTTGTTAAATTTTACCGAGCGGATAGCTTTTGCAAATGGTTTTTGCGCATGTCCCACCAGCGGAGTGTGAAATGCGGCAGATACCGGAAGTTTCACAACCGTGTACTTTTTTACTTTGAGGGCATCATGTGCCTGTAAAATGTCTGCGGTTGGTCCTGCAAGCACAACCTGTTTTTTGGAGTTCAAATTTGCCATTACTACGTCTGGAAACTCAGTGAGATCTGCTTCAAGTTTCTCAACCTCTCCCATGACGGCCAACATACTTCCGGCATCAAAATCTGGATCATCCGGAGCTGCCATTGCCTGCCCCCTGGCGTAGGCCAATTTGTAATAATCATCTTCGGCAATCACTCCAGCGGCCCAAAGTGCAGTCAGTTCGCCGAAACTGTGGCCGGCCGCAAAATCTATTTGAAGTCCTGCATCACGAGCTATCCGGAGCAGTCCGGCACTGATTCCGCCAATTGCAGGCTGCACATTTTCGGTTAGCTGCAGCTGTGCCTGCTGGGCTTCAAGTTCTTCATCTTCAAAAACTGCAATTGGAAATACTAAATAAGATAAGGGCCTGGCAGCGGCAGCAGACTTTCCGTTTTTTCCTGTAAAAAGCTTATCCAGGGCACTAAAAGGAGCTGCCATGGCAGGAAAGTTAAAAAACAACTCCTTAGCCATGTTCATATATTGAGAACCCTGTCCGGAGAAAAGCGCGACTACTTTCCCTTTGGTTTCCAGCGCCTTTTCGCGATATACGATTCCTTTTAAGTTCCACTCTGTTTTGTCAGCTTTACTTTCCAGTGTGGAGATCGCCTGCCCAAGCAGTTCCACTGTGTTTTCCAGGGAATCTGTTACAAATCCCAACCGTGCATGTTTTTTGGGAATCGAATTTTCCCGTGAACTTTCAAGCAGTTGACTGTGACGCTGTTCTGCTCCTTCTGTCTCCAGTTCTGCCAGCAAATTGTTACAGGCTTTGTCCAGTTCTTTGGGTGTTGCTGCGGACAAAAACACAGTCTGAGATGTTTTGTGCATCCGGAAGGGGCCGGAATGAACGTCCTGGAATTCTTCTAAAACATAATGAAAATTTGTTCCTCCAAAACCAAAAGCACTCACGCCCGCACGCCTGGGTTCTCCATCGGTGATCCAAGGCCGCGGTTCAGTATTCAGATAAAATGGAGTATTTTCTATACCAAGTTTTTTGCTGGGACGATCAATGTTGATGGAAGGAGGAAGAATTTTGTGGTGCAGGGCAAGTGCTGTTTTGATCAAACCGGCAATTCCCGCGGCAGCTTTTGTGTGACCAATTTGGGATTTAATACTGCCGAGAGCAATATGCTGATAATCCGGATAACAGGATTTTTCAGGTTTCTTTTCAGTAAAAACCTCTTTTAATCCTTCAAATTCTGCTACATCACCTGCAGCAGTTCCAGTACCGTGTGCCTCAAGCATCCCAATGCAGAGCGGTTCCACATTTGCGTCTTCATAAGCCCTACGCAATGCTTTGGCCTGGCCTCCGGAACGTGGAGCATAAATACTTTTGAATTTTCCGTCGCTTGAGGTTCCAATCCCTTTTACAACTGCATAAATGCGGTCACCGTCCCGCTCGGCATCTTCCAAACGTTTGAGGACAACCATACCCAGTCCTTCACCTATCATCACGCCGCCTGAATCTTCATCGAAGGGTCTTGGATTTTCGCCCTTTGTGAAAGCAGGTGTTTTACTGAAACACAAGTACATCATAGGAGAGTTATCCGCGTCAACGCCGCCGGCAATCATCATGTCTGAGCGATATTCCAGCAAATCGCTAATAGCCATTTTCATGGCACTTAGTGAACTCGCACAGGCCGCATCAACCGTACAGTTTGTACCACCCAGGTTCAAACGGTTGGCAATGCGTCCGGCAATAACGTTTCCCAGCAAACCGGGAAATGAATTTTCCTCCCAGCGAACATAGGCTTTTTTCATCTTTTCAATTATTTGCCCCGTGTCACTTTCTGAAATTCCGCTGCGCCGCAAAACTTTTTCCCAGATTGGATACTGAAGCCGTGAAGTCAGAGAGCCAAGTAGCTTCATTCCGGATGTTACACCAAGTATCACGCCAGTTGCGTCAAGTACCTCGTCACTTGTTTCTCCATAACCGGCGTCCTTCATCGCAGATTTTGCAACCAGCAGTCCCAGCAGTTGAGTAACATCTGTCACTTCCAGAATGTTTGGTGGAATTCCAAACTCCATTGGATTAAAATCAATGTCCGGGATAAAACCGCCACGCTTGCAGTACGTTTTGTCTGGAGCTTCAGAATCAATATCGTAATAATCTTCAATGTTCCAGCGTGACTTTGGAATATCAATGATGCTGTCGATTTTATTGATGATGTTATCCCAGTACTGATGCAAATTTGGAGCATCGGGAAACAATGCAGACATGCCGACAATCGCAATTGGGCGGTTGTACATTCTGGCATTAATCATGTTTTGTGGTTCTGTCTGGCGGGAGGATTTGGCGGTCATTCTTTTTTCAGTGCTGGTGACTTTCTAATGTGTTCCGGGCTGTGTATCCGCAAAGTATTTTGGTCCCAGTATCTAAAAAATAGCAGGAAGCCTTGACGCAGGAGTTTATAACACCTTCAAGCTTCATGCCGAATATAGCATAAATAAACTGTATAAGTCTATGATTTTAACGTTAAAGGGCTTTCTGTTGCAAGTTCTTCCTGATTAGAGCTGGGTTATAATTATGTTTCAGTAAAAATTCCTTGAAATTCTAAACAAAATCGTTTAACTTTAACTTACCAAATTAAAGCTGATTATGTTCCCCAATAGCTCAGTTGGTAGAGCAGATGACTGTTAATCATCGGGTCGCTGGTTCGAGTCCGGCTTGGGGAGCCATTATTGAATCCCCGTTTCGAGAATCCTTGAAACGGGGATTTTTTGTTTT
>Ga0208568_1000913_pt1 | contig 10327 bp, 9 predicted proteins | sample DeeseametaMP2969_FD_184165 | JGI IMG/M metagenome (GOLD analysis project Ga0208568, IMG submission 184165) | Marine microbial communities from the Deep Atlantic Ocean - MP2969 (SPAdes) | ecosystem: Environmental > Aquatic > Marine > Oceanic | place: South of Funchal, North Atlantic Ocean... | reverse complement strand
TGTAGACAAAAAAGATGACGATACAGAAATTCATTTACGCAATGATGAGATGGTTGTTAATGATAAAGTAGCCGTTTTTATCGAGCAGTTACACCATGCTTATAATGGTAAACCGGGTAAAGGTTACTGTGCTTTTAACGGCGAGAAAAACAGCATCGTTGCTTCGGCTATGCAAAGCTATCGTAACGATGAACTTGGCTTTTGGCACATGACAGAGCAAGCAACAAATGTGTTAAAAGAAGAGTTAAATAAGTATGCCTTTAACGAAACGGGTTATTTAGTTTTTTGCCATTATCAATATGTTGCCAGCGACTATTTATTAATCGCAATGATCAATATTAAAGAGCATTACTCTATAACTTCTGAGCTTGATTTAGCGTCATCACGTCACTTAGATATTTCGCGTATGCAATTAGCAGCACGAGTTGATTTAACAGCGTGGGATGCACAACCAGAAGATAATCGCTATGTGTCGTTCATAAAAGGCCGTGCGGGTCGTAAAGTAGCAGACTTCTTTTTAGACTTTTTAGGCTGCGAAGAGGGTATTGACCCTAAACAGCAAAGCCAAGTTATGCTGAATGCCGTAGAAGACTACTTATCTGAGCAACAATACGACAAGTCAGAGAAAGACGAGCTACGTAAGCAAGTATTTGATTATTGTAATGATTGCGTAACTACAGGCGAAGATGCCAACGTGAAAGAACTTTCTGCAACCTTATCGAAAAATGACGACAGCCCATTTGAAAGTTTTTGCCAAGAACAAAACTACGATTTAGAAGAGTCGTTCCCGGTTGATAAGAAAACAGTTACCAGCATGGTGAAGTTCTCGGGCATGGGCGGCGGTGTTAGCGTGAGCTTTGAACGTAAACACTTAGGTGAGCGCGTAATGTATAACGAAGCAACCGATACTCTTGTGATCAAAGGTATTCCACCTAATCTTAAAGATCAGCTACAGCGCTTTATGGAGCAAGAAGAAAGTTAATCAGGCTCAAGCTTAAAGTTTTAAGCTATAAGCTGATAGATAACAGTTTTTAGCCCAGCAGTTGCTGGGCTTTTTAGTTTTGGGTACTTTAAAACACAATCACTACAGGAAGAAACATTGCGTCAAACGATAAATACATTTCGGTTTTGGCTTGCCCTGAAAATATCTGTTCTTACTTTTATATTGATAAAGTGAACGACCATAAATATGCAGAGCATAATGAGTTTGTTTTTGGGCCTTACACGAAAGAAGAATTTACAGCTTTAGAACTTCAACTCGCTTTACCTAAGCTAAAGTAAAAATTTACTTCTAATATTTTCTTTGCTTTTATAGAGAAATTAGCAACGATATTTTCTCAGCTTCAAAATAGAAAAAGGATATTCAGTATGATTGTTTTAGCCATATTTTTAATTGTGATTGGTATTGTTAATATTTTTAATGATCATCATTTAGCTTTTGCATGGCCAGCCCTGGTCGTGGGTATTTTGTTATTAGGGATAGGCATTTCTAGAAAATCGCCATCAAGTGGAAGCTCCTCCACTGGGAGTAGCTTTAGTTTATCAGACAGTTCATGTTCTGACGGCGGCGGTGATTGCGGTGGCGGAGATTAGATAAAGTAGTTCCAGTTGCCATCATTGATTTAGTAAAACATCTACTGATGGTTTTAAGCATGGTTAATATAAAAATTCGAATAGTGGAAGGCGTAAAAATGCTTTTCTTTTCCTTCAGTATCACTTAGTTTTAAAACATTAAAGGTACAAATTCCCCCGATGGCTAAGGAGAGTCATAAATGAAACTTGCCCAACTAAATATTGCTCTTGCTAAATATCCATTGGATGCCCCTGAAATAAAAGATTTTGTAGATAATCTTGATTTAATAAATGGGGTGGCTGAAAACAGTGTTGGTTTTGTATGGCGATTAAAAGACGAATCAGGCGATGCCACCAATATTAAATTGTTTGATGATCCGAATATGATAATCAATATGTCTGTATGGGAAAGCGTTGAAGATCTTAAAAATTTTATGTTTCGCACACATCACAGAGATTTCATGCGCAGAAAAGGTGAATGGTTTCAGCGCTTATCAGAAGATAGCTATGTTTTATGGTGGGTTGAAGATAACCATATTCCAACACCTCAAGAGGCATTAGAAAGGTTGCAATATCTGCGAGATAACGGCGACACACCCTATGCTTTTACATTTAAAAGTAATTTTACGGTTGAAGAATTTAAAAAATATAAATAACAATAGACTGCAATAAAAATAAGGAAAAATTATGCATGTTGTATTAGGTGTTTTAGGTATTGTAGTGACCATTTTGGTGTTACTGAATCGACTTCAAGAAGGGGGGATAGATATTGGTTGGTTGAATCCTTTTAGCTGGCACCGACGTCGCAAGTTCAGAAAACACCATGATTTAAATCCTGCATTTAAGTTAGATTCACCCATGGATGTAGCTGCGTTATATATGGTCGCAGTAGCCAAAATAGACGGTGAAATGAGTAAAGAACAAAAAGAAAAAATCTTATCGCTTTTTAACAGCGAATTTCATTTAACTATGAAAGAAGCAACTGATTTATTACGCTCAAGTGCGCATTTATTAGGGCATACTAGCGACGTTTACGATAAACCTCACAAAGTAATTGAGCGATGCTTAGATAAAGTAACAAAAGAGCAAGCAGCTTCAATTTGTTATCTCGTCGATGAGGTAGCGAATGTTGAAGGTGAACCGACGGTTCAGCAAAGAAAACTTGTCACAGAGATAAAAAATGCATGTCCTCGGGAGGCCGTAGGCAAGTGGTAATTCATCCATAAAACCAACCAGCAGAAAATTAAAATGACAATTATAACCCCTTAACTGATTTTGAAACGTTCTAGTGAATATCGTGAAGATGTAACAACAAATCTAATTTTTAAAGATGTTTATAAGAGAGTTTTTATGAAAAAAAAGTTATCAGTGGCTTTATTGGTTTTATCATCTTTTGCTAACTCAACAACGTGGGGAGAGGTAGAAGTAGATGACCCAATCGTTAAGGGTGCAAAATGTGCGGTTGCTGAGCCTGCAAGCTATGGTGGTTATATTTACAGCTGGCCATCAAAATACGATCAGGTGTTCTGGCCGCATACGGATAGAAATGGCATTTGGTTTTGCGAGACATCAGGTTTTATAGCTTTAATTGGTGATTTTGACGAACTTAAACCTGCAGAAATTGAGAGAATAACGGAATTTCTTGCGTCTCAACACATTTCGAAGCCAACTCTCGAGCAAAAGTTAGCTTTGCTCGAGCAAACTTACGCACTTCGCGAAAAAGATGAATTTTTTAAAAATAAGTTGCTAAGAATCCTTGCTCGTTGGCAGCAGTCTTTAGGTAACCTTAATAAGGCAAATAGCTATCGAGCTAGAGCATTTCAAGAGATTCAACATGCCCTAAGTGGAGATTTAGATGGATATAAACGACTTGAATACCTTTATTTGGCGACGAACTACTCAAAGCAGTTTGCAGAGCAAAATAAAACTGTAAGTTACTGGTCCGATTTGGAAACAGCATTGAAATCGGTGACTGATCCTGAGTTAAAAGGTTATGCTGAGTACTTGTCGGAATTGATAAAGGACAGCGTTTATATCAACGAAGGCGGGAAGCTCGACCCTGACTTACCGAAACAGTAAAAATTAGAAGAAACATCAAGGATGAGCTAACAGTTGAGGGACACGACCATGATAAAACGTAACAAAGCTAATACTGGGCTAATTTTTTGTATCGGTGCCGCTATTGGATTTTCGATCTTCATTGCATACCAGCAACTGCTTATTGGTCTTTTATTTGCTGTAATAAGCGTTAGTGTTGCAATCTTAATTGTTTCAAATAAATGGCTTAACTAATGCTTTTCTGGGTGATGAAAAATGAATTTATCTTTCACTACGAAAAGATTAAATGTGATTGAAATAGACGCAAGCTCGTCAATGGTTGAGCATCATCAATTAACGAATGCCTTACCAACGATATTAACCCCTGCTGTAGTTGCAAACTTACCTGATTATTTTCAGGGGATAGATTCTATAGCTGCTGCTGAAAAGTGGCTGGCTAACATGCTTAACGAGTGCCGTTTACTAATGCTGCAATCTCAACAGCAAGAAGTTGTTGGCCTTTTATTTATCTATACCGAAAAGCATGATGCTCATATCGGTTATTTATTAGCTGAGGAATATTGGGGGCAGGGTCTTGCATTTGAGTTATTGCAGGGTTTTATCAATCTGGTTGGCGCTTCGTCACAGTGGCATAAGCTCATCGCAGGTGTTGATGAGTCAAATACACCATCAATTAAGCTTTTAAAAAAGTTGGCTTTTGAAGAGCAAGCATCTAAAGAAAATGGCATGTTATTCTTTCAATTATATTTAAGAAAATATCCTCTTAAGCAAGGAACTATATGACTTACGAAGCTGTAAACTTTAAAGACAAGTTTTCTAAATTCACAGAGCAATGGTCGCCACGGGTCATTGCTGAAATGAATGACTATCAATTTAAGCTTGCTAAAGTTGAAGGGGAGTTTGTATGGCATGATCATCCAGATACTGATGAAGTATTCATCGTTATAGAAGGCTCTCTTGAAATTGAGTTTAGAGATGGCGTAGTGTTTTTGGAGGCCGGCGAGTTATTCGTAGTTCCTAAGGGGGTTGAACATAAGCCTCGGGCAAACACTGAATGTAAAATAATGCTTGTTGAACCCAAAGGAGTTGTAAATACTGGTAATGCGGGTGGGCAATTAACCGCGGTTAATGATGTATGGGTGTAGCGGTAGCTTAGATGTCGAATTTAGAACAGCAAGAATTAAATACCTTAAAAAAGTCAGCGCATCGTAGTTTTTTGGTGCTTTTAGTATTAAATATCAGCCTGTCGCTATTGTTTTTATTCACTAATTCAGAGCTCTTTATTTTTGCTGTAGTGATACAAGTTAGCATTATGATTTTATGGCTTCTACCAGTATTTTTGTTTCAAGTAATTTATAAAAAACAGCCAATTTGGGTTTCAGTCTACAAGTCACTTATCTCATATCGCAATATTATGGAGCAGGTGCAATGGCCATAGCTCTTAACTTAAGTTTGGAAATACAATAATGACAATAACTGCATTTTTAGTTAACTCCTTTAGTGCAAATAATACAGGCGGCAACCCAGCAGGTGTTGTGTTGAATGCAGATAAACTCACAAACACAGAAAAACTGACGATTGCAAAAGAAATCGGTTTTTCAGAAACTGCATTTGTGGCGCAAGATCATGAAGTTGACTTTGCTGTGTCATTTTTTACGACAACCGAAGAAGTTGATTTTTGTGGCCATGCAACACTTGCGGTGTTTGCGACGCTCTTTGAACAGGGTTTATTAAACTCTGGTTATTACACACAGCGAACAAAAGCAGGCTTGTTAGGCGTAACAATTTCCGCAGATGGGCAAATTACCATGGAGCAAGCCTTGCCAAAGTACCTTGGCAACTTTGCTTATGATGACCTTGCAGGCTTACTAGGGCTTGATGAAACAACACTGGCAAAAACAGGCTTGCCAATCGATGTAATAACAACAGGCTTACCAGATATTATTGTCGCTGTGCCTAATGGCGATTTAGATAAAATCATTATAGATGAAGAAGCGCTGAGCGAGTTCTGCCAAAAGCATAACGTGATTGGTGTGCATGCCTTTGAATTATGTGAAGAGCAAAGTGAGCTGACCGCAAGTTGTCGTAACTTTGCGCCTTTGGTTGGTATACCCGAAGAGTCTGCAACCGGTAGCGCCAGTGGCGCGCTTGCATGCTACTTATCAAAACATGTATTTGTACAGCAAGAAAACCATTTCAAGTTTGAACAAGGCCGAGCAATGGGTTGTAGTTCACATATTTCTGCCAGTGTTTATTCGGATGAGCAGGGTGTTTATAAGGTTCTAGTGGGCGGCTATGCCAATCACTTAGGCACACAAGATATTGCTTTATAAGAAGAATATATACAAAAAAGCCGCGTTAAAAACGCGGCTTTTTTACTTAAGCGACTAAATTATTCAGCCGCTAAGGTTTTTGCCATATCTGCACGGGCTCTGCCAGCAGGTTTAATTGAACCAGCACGAAGGCCACTATCAGGAATAGCAACACGTTTATCATGTGCCATGGCTGCTGGTGTTGGCTCTGGTTCACTGTCTGCAACCGGTGCTGGTTTTGCCATCGCAGCGCTTGCTGAACCTTTTACTAAAACTGTTTTTTCATTTTTAGCAGATTCTACAGCGGCAACAGGTTTTTCAGCTTGCACTGGCTCTTCAGCTTTAATAGGCTCTTCAGCTTGTACTGGCTCTTCAACTTGTACTGGCTCTTCAACTTGTACTGGCTCTTCAACTTGTACTGGCTCTTCAGCTTGAACAGGCTCTTCAGCTTGAACAGGTTCTTCAGCTTGTACTGGCTCTTCAGCTTGTACTGGCTCTTCAGCTTGTACTGGCTCTTCAGCTTGTACTGGCTCTTCAGCTTGAACAGGTTCTTCAACTTGAACAGGCTCTTCAGCTTGCACTGGCTCTTCAGCTTGTACTGGCTCTTCAGCCTGTACTGGCTCTTCAGCTTGTACTGGCTCTTCAGCCTGTACTGGCTCTTCAGCCTGTACTGGCTCTTCAGCCTGTACTGGCTCTTCAGCTTGTACTGGCTCTTCAGCTTGTACTGGCTCTTCAGCTTGAACAGATACTTCTGCTTGAGCTTGTTTTGCCTTTAACTCAGCTTCATATTCAGCGGCTGCTTGATCAGCAACTGGGATGAATGCTGGTGTATCAGACTTGGCATCACTCGATTTTTCATCTTGCTCTGGACGACGACGGCGTTGACCAGCAGCACGTAAATGACGAGGTGAACGACGAGAGCGAGTACGAGGCTGTGCTTGTTCTTCATCAGCAGATACTTCTACAGATTCAGCTTGCTCAGTAACTTCGGCATCAGCATACATGTTTACAGGTTCAGCTTTTACTTGTACTTCAGCCGCTGCTTGCTCAGTTTGTTCAGTCTCAAGTTCTACAGTTTCTTTTGCAGGCTTTGCTGGTTTTTCAGCTTTAGGCGCTTGCTCAGTTGTTTCTGCTGTTTGTACTGCATTTGTTTCATCAGCATTTTCGTCTTGTACACGTACTTTCTTGCGTAAGTTACGACGCTGACGACGAACCTTAGGTTTAGTTTCCTTTGGTTGCTCTGATTGAGTTTCTTGAACAGTTTCTTTTGTCGTTTGTTCTACATCATCAGTGCGCTTTTCATTACGCTTTCTGTTGTTAGAATTACGACGACGCTTGTTACGGTTCTCGTTTGTGTCTTTTTGCTCAGGTGCAGAAGTGTTAGTGTTTTCTTCTTTAGCCTGTGCATCTTCAGGACGTTTGTTACGAGAATTACGACGGCGCTGGTTGTTGCTACGACGACGGTTGTCATTGTTGCGACGGTTATTGCTACGTTTTTGCGCTGCTTTTTTCTCTTCTTGCTCTTTCTCTGACTCGTCTTCAGCACCGCCGAATAACGATTTAAAGAACTTACCAATTGCAGCGAATAAACCACCTTCTGATTTCTTAGCAGCAGGAGACGCTTGCTCAGCTTTTGGTGCAGCTTGAGGGGCAGGTGTGGTCGGCATTACGACACCCTTAAGAACCGGCTCTTCGCGAACTGGTGCAGAAGGTGCTTTAGCCATTTCAAATGCTTCTGGCTCAGGCGCAATAACTTGCTCGTAGCTGACTGTTTCGATTGTTTCGTCTTTACGTAAGCGCAGAACTTCGTAATGCGGAGTTTCCATATGCTGATTAGGAATGATTACTACATCAACATTATGGCGTTTTTCGATACGTTGAACGCTACGACGCTTTTCGTTTAATAGGTAAGCTGCAACAGCAACAGGTACTTGTGCATTAACTTGTGACGTATTGTCTTTAATTGCTTCTTCTTCGATTAAACGAAGGATAGACAGTGCAATTGATTCGTTAGAACGAATTGTACCTTGACCATTACAACGAGGACATGGGCCTTGGCTTGCTTCACCTAATGATGGGCGTAAGCGTTGGCGTGACATCTCAAGTAGACCAAAGCGCGAAATTTTACCGATTTGAACACGTGCACGGTCTGGGCGCGCAGCGTCTTTTAAACGGTTCTCAACTTCACGTTGATGACGTGGTGGTGTCATATCGATGAAATCGATAACAATAAGGCCACCTAAATCACGTAAACGTAATTGACGGGCAATTTCGTCTGCTGCTTCTAAGTTTGTATTAAGTGCTGTTTCTTCGATATCACCGCCTTTAGTGGCTTTAGATGAGTTGATATCGATAGACGTTAACGCTTCAGTTGGGTCAATAACAATTGAACCACCCGATGGCAAGCGAACTTCACGTTGGAAAGCAGACTCAATTTGGCTTTCAATTTGGTAGTGGGTGAATAGTGGTACATCGCCCTGATACAGCTTAACGCGGTTCATGAAGTCTGGACGGAAACGCTCAATGTGCGCTTTCGCTTCTTCAAATACACGTGCTTTATCAATTAAAATTTCACCAATATCGCGACGTAAATAGTCACGAATAGCACGGAAAATAACGTTACTTTCTTGGTGAATTAAGAACGGAGCAGGGCCGCTGTCAGCTGCTTGCTGAATAGCTTGCCAATGCACTAATAGTGCTTTTAAGTCGTACTCTAGCTCTTCAAATGATTTACCAACACCTGCAGTACGAACAATTAAGCCCATGCCTTTAGGTAGTTCTAAACGGCTTAGTGCTTCTTTAAGTTCAGTACGCTCATCACCTTCGATACGGCGAGAAATACCACCGGCACGAGGATTGTTAGGCATAAGTACTAAATAGCTACCTGCAACGCTGATAAAAGTCGTTAACGCAGCGCCTTTTTGGCCACGCTCTTCTTTATCAACTTGCACGATGACTTCTTGGCCTTCTTTGATCACGTCACGAATATTTGGACGACCTTGGAATGTATAGCCTTGTGGGAAGTAGGTGCGAGCTATTTCTTTAAGAGGAAGGAAACCGTGTCTTTCAGCGCCGTAATCAACAAAGGCTGCTTCTAATGACGGTTCGATACGGGTAATTTTACCCTTGTAAATATTTGCTTTTTTTTGTTCGTGACCTGGGCTCTCTATGTCTAAATCATACAGGCGCTGGCCATCAACCAGTGCAACGCGCATTTCTTCTTGCTGCGTCGCATTGATTAGCATACGTTTCATATTGTTACTCTACTAATTCTGTCGCTGACATGACGATATAAACTCGTCTGTTCAGTGGTTTCTGACGGTTATTTTTGTGCAGTCTCACGACTGGTTAAAGTCAAAACCTGAAGTTGTTTCTTACATTGAGCATCACTAAGTGTGGCTGACAATAACATGTTGTCACGTTATTAAATTCATTTGGTGTCAAAACTGCCGCGATGTCTGCGGTTTTAATTTACGAGTTCTGTCCCGAAGTCGACCATGTTCAAATTTTTATTCAATGTCTTGCTACAACAGCTGCTTCTGAATGACGTTGCTACGTCGTCACTATCAGTCAATTTATCTTGTTCAATTGCTTTTTATGTTCATTAATCAACATTCGTGCTCAAATTATTCAGGCAATATATTACGCGCATCGCCGATAATTGAACGCTCGTGTTGGCTGGGTAGTTATAAAAGCTTTGGAAAACTTAGCGCGGATCTGTATGATCGGCAACCCAGAATATGCTTCACGAATGTATTAATGTGATAAAAGCACCGTTGTTACTTGCAAACTTTATGTTCGCGATGGTGATTATCCCACTATTACAACCGCGTTAGCAACTAAATTATTTACTTAAATCAGTGATTAGGCAATGTCAGAAAAAACCGGCTTACAAGTTTCATTTGTTACCATTGGTGAAGACCATCTAGGTCAACGTATTGATAACTTTCTTATTACTCACCTAAAAGGTGTGCCTAAAAGTGCAGTTTATAAAATCCTTCGTAAAGGCGAAGTGCGAGTAAATAAAAAACGCATAAAACCTGTCTACAAACTACAACTAAACGATGTGATTCGTATTCCACCAATTAAAGTGGCAGAAAAAGAAGAGTTTGTTCCAAAGCAATTAGATAAAGTGAAACAACTTGAAGAGGCCATTTTATTCGAAGATAAGTATTTGATGGTGATAAATAAGCCGTCAGGTATGGCTGTTCATGGTGGCAGTGGTTTAAGTTATGGCTTAATTGAGGCGCTTCGCGTTCTTCGTCCTGAAGAGCGTAGCTTAGAGCTTGTGCACCGTTTAGACCGCGATACATCGGGTTGTTTGCTCATTTCTAAACGTCGTTCAGTGCTGACTGATTTACATAAGCAGTTACGTGAAAAAACCA
>Ga0208568_1000908_pt1 | contig 10367 bp, 2 predicted proteins | sample DeeseametaMP2969_FD_184165 | JGI IMG/M metagenome (GOLD analysis project Ga0208568, IMG submission 184165) | Marine microbial communities from the Deep Atlantic Ocean - MP2969 (SPAdes) | ecosystem: Environmental > Aquatic > Marine > Oceanic | place: South of Funchal, North Atlantic Ocean... | reverse complement strand
CCAGGCGGATACATCATAAAAAAGAGAATCCTGAAAGGTTACCACCCTCTCCATTATGCCTTTTAAGAAGCGCGTCTGGGGTTGGTTAGATGGAACGATTACCGCATCACCAGGTTTAAACTTTTTCTGTTTTATAGTCAGTGTCTTTTTCAGCTCATGGGCCACAATACGATGTTTTTGAAGATTTTGAATCAACATTTGGGCACGGGTTCTATTTTTCTTTAGACTGATTACGTATCCTGTTGCTGGATTCTTTTTAGCTGCATCCGGTGCTGTCGCATAGAAATCACGCTGGTAGGAGAGAAATTCTTTCCGAAGGTCGGTTAGCCCATCCAGCGTTCCCAGGGTGGATACAAAATGATTGCGAATGGTGAAGGCATAGGTCATGCGACCCTGGTTGGTTTTTGTTTCCAGGGCCCTGGAGGAGGCCTGTTCAAACAAAATACCCACGGATCCATGGATATCACCGAACGAGGAACCCTTTCCATAATAAAAATCATCATAGGACTGTTGGGAATAGTACATGGATTGGATGCTGTCCAATCGTTTGGCGTGGTAGGGCGCCAGCTTTCCCGCAAGTTCAAATGTTTTTTGCGGCGTATTGGGATTATTTCGGCTGGGGATGCCGGGCTGAAAAAAGAATGTTGAGTTCGATCCCATTTCATGGGCGTCCAATAAAAATTGAGGACGCCAATGGTGAAATAATGCAACGCGGCCATTGGACTCCGGCTGTGTAACCGGCATCCAATCCCGGTTCATATCAAATAGATAATGGTTGGTTCTTCCTCTTGGCCAGGGTTGATTGTGTTCCCGGTCTTGTGTGTCGGATGTGGGGACAGCACCGCGGTTGCCGTTTACCCAGTTCACAAATCGAGCACGTCCGTCCGGGTTAAACATGGGATCAATAATTAAAACCATGTTTTTTAACACATCATCAATTTGCTTTCCATTCCCTGCTGCCAGATGATATAATAAAAGGAGAGATGCTTCTGTACCGCTGGCCTCATCTCCGTGGATAGAAAACCCCAGATAAGCCACCATTGGCATTTTATTTAAATCTTTATCGGTGACCCCATTTGGATTATTCGACAATGTTAAGTTGGCCAATCGGATGGCCTCCAAATTTTCGTGGTTGTCCGGGTGGGTCACGATGGCGTGAATCAGACGGCGCCCTTCGTGGGTTTTCGCATGGTCTTCCAAAATAATTCGGTTACTTCGAGAAGCTATTGCTTCAAAATAATCGATGACCTGATCGGTCCGCGTATGGCGAGATCCGATTTGATGTCCGATAATTTCTTCCGGTTTCGGGATAGAAGCATTATACCGGACGCCCCTGATTTTCATGGGGAGTTGAATGTTGTGTTGAGAAAACAAAAATGAAATCAGAATAATGAATGAAAAATGCTTCACGAGACCTCTCCTCTATTAAATTAATGGATAAAGTTAAAACAGGAACATTATTCAAGAATGGATAATTTAAGCTGTCGAATATCTTGGTAAGACACGATTAGAATTACGCCTAAATTCATCCTTGAAAGTGATATAAAAATATGTCAAACGAATCAATTGAATTAAAAATTAAGGGAATGCATTGTGCGGGCTGTGTGGGCACTATCGAACGTGCATTGAATCAAGTAGAAGGTGTAGAGAAAGCAGTTGTCAATTTAACGTTAGAAAAAGCCCGAGTGGCTGGAGAAGTTCGTGTTGATCAATTAATTCAAGCGATAGAGAATACTGGGTATGGAGCGGAACACATTGAACAATTGGAAATTTCACCAGAAGATAGGCCGGATGAAAATTTAAATCGGTCAAAACATCAAATGGTTTTTGCCTGGGTGGCCACTACAATCATTATGCTGTGGATGATTCCCAATTGGATTTCGGGCATTATGTGGCCCAGTGAGACCTTATATATATACGGCATGATTGGTTTAAGCGTCATTGTTTTGGTTTTCCCGGGCAGGGAGACCCTCAAATCAGCCTGGCGGTCTGCGATACATTTTTCTCCCAATATGGATGTCCTGATAGCTTTGGGGTCTTTAGCGTGTTTGGTGACAGGTGGTTTAAAAGCCACGGGAATGAATATTCACTCATTTGCGGGCATTGCGGGAATGATTATGGCCTTTCATTTAACCGGGCGATATATCGAAGCAAAAGCCAGAGGAAGATCGTCCCAGGCCATTAAACGCCTCATGTCTTTTGGAGCAAAAAATGCAATTATTCTAAAGGAAGGCAAAGGAATTGAAGTGGCCGTGTCCAGCATCGAGGTGGGGGATATCATGATGGTAAAGCCCGGAGAAAAGATCCCCACCGACGGATTAATCATCAAAGGAGAAAGTGCCGTGGATGAATCCATTGCCACGGGAGAATCACTTCCAGTTCATAAATCGCAAGGGGATAATGTGATTGGTGCCACAATAAATCTGGACGGATCCATTGAAGTGGAAGCGACTAAAATTGGGAAAGATACATTTATCTCCCAAATGGCGAAGCTGGTGGAAGAAGCACAAACAACCAAAATTCCCATTCAGGCATTTGCAGATCGGGTGACCGCCATTTTTGTTCCCATTGTATTGGGTTTGGCAACGGTAACCTTTACGGCCTGGAGAATGTCTCCAGAGTTTATGCAAAGCGGGATGGCTGTGTTTGTGAATATTTTCCCCTGGGTAAATCTGGACGCATCCCCCGCAACTATGGCTATATTTTCCGCCGTAGCGGTTTTGGTTATTGCTTGCCCTTGCGCCCTGGGGCTCGCCACACCCACCGCCCTTATGGTAGGGAGCGGTAAGGGCGCGGAAAACGGTATCCTTATTCGAAACGGCGCCGCCATTCAACGGATGAACGAAGTCACTACAGTTGTGTTTGATAAAACAGGAACGCTTACGGAAGGAAAGCCAAAAGTGATTCAAGTAAAACAGTTAAGCGCTATTGGAGAAAACGATCTTATTCGGATGGCGGCCAGTATAGAAAAGCATTCCACCCACCCTCTGGGGGCTGCCATTGTCCAACTGGCAAATGAAAAACAAATCGGATTAGATGAAGTGAGCGATGTGCAGGCAAGCGCGGGAAAGGGAATGACAGGCAAAATTGGCAGCGCTGTCATCAAAGTGGGGAGTGCTGGTTTTGTCGGATTTAACGGTGAAATAAATGAAACAGGATCCCATGTATTTATTGCTGTGGATAATACGGTTTATGGCGTTTTTATATTGGCAGATGAAATGAAAGATAACGCTGGGGAAACTATCCAAAGTTTGAAGTTACAAAATATTAAGACAGTCATACTCACAGGGGATAAAAAAGAAGCGGCCCATATATTGGCCGATCAAATTGGTATTGATGAAATATATGCAGAAGTATTGCCGGAGGATAAAACTCATATTATAAAATCACTTCAGGATAAAGGAGAAATCGTCTGTATGTTAGGTGATGGTATCAACGATGCACCGGCCATTGCCCAGGCAGATGTTGGGGTAGCCATGGGAACAGGGACAGACATTGCCATGGAAACAGGAGACATTATATTGGTGAAGGGGGATTTGTTAAAATTAAACCAAACATTTTCTTTAGCAAAAAAGACATTTCAGAAAATCAGGCAAAATCTGTTTTGGGCCAGTATTTATAATTTAATTGCCATACCATTGGCGATTTTCGGCGTTCTTCATCCTGTTTTAGCCGAGGCTGCCATGGCGCTTTCTTCTATAAATGTGGTGGGAAATTCCAACCGCCTCCGTCGAGGAACGCTTTAAATTATCCCCCCCCTAAGCGCCATTATTATTAGTAATAAAAAAAGTTTGCACATCCATAAATAATGATTAGTTTCTCGGCTAGAGGTAAGAGAGGATTCGTGCGTTTGTTTCACAAATCCTGCTAATTCTATAAAATTTTGATAATAAAACCCGAACATTAACGTGGAGATTAAAATGAGAAAACTCGCAATTTTGTTCTTTGCCATGATATTTTCTGTTAGCATAACCGCCCAGAATTTAACTGGTAAAATGAGTGGTACTGTCTCATCTGATGGTCAGCCCTTGGTAGGTGCAAACGTCATCCTTGAAGGAACTTCAAGCGGTGCGGCTACAGATGTAAATGGTACATACTACATTTTTGACGTACAACCCGGTACTTATACATTACGGGTAAACTATATTGGGTATAAATCCCAAATAGTTTCAAATGTACGCGTAACCATCGGCTTAACAACGCTCCATGATTTTGAAATGGAAGTTGCCGCAGTTGAAGGGGAGACGGTTGAAGTAGTCGCAGAAAAACCTTTGATTGAGATCAACGCCACAAACGTATCCAGAAACATTGATTCAGAAGCCATTGATAATTATGCTGTGCGTAGTGTAACAGCTATGGTCGCCAGTCAGGCGGGTGTGGTCCTAATGCATGATGGCCTTCACCTCCGTGGTAGTCGGTCAGAAGAAATTGGCTATACACTTGAAGGCGCATCCATGACCGGTGCCGGTGCCAACAGGGTTGTATCAAACGCAATCCCGGAAGCGCTGGAAGCCATCGCAGTTCAAACGGGTGGTTTTGATGCCAGTGTTGGTGGAGCCAACGCAGGGATAATTCAGCAGTCGCTTAAAACAGGTGGAACCCGATATTCTGCATCAGTATTGATGGAGAGTATGTCCAGTGGAGACCCCTGGGCAGCTACGGGTGATAAAGATATGACCTTTACGTTTCAAGGCCCCATCGGTGATAAAATTCGATTTTTTGGCGCTTTTCGACAAACAAGTACCGATAATTATAAAAACCAAAGCCGTTGGTTCACACCATTTGTTATTGCTGATGGTAACCCAATCCCAGATAAAATTGGTGGATTAACCGAATCTGGCGATTATGTGGTTTTAAGTTCAAAATCATACACATTTACCGATGTAGATCATGATGGTGTTTATACATCTGAAGGTGACGGTAGGCTTCGTGGAAGTAACGATTCTTATGCTTTTGATAACCTATCCAAAGACTTAAGCTTTAACGGTACACTTCAATTGGATTTCAACCCATTGGTGCTTCGTTTATCTGGTGCCTACAATACGGACACCTATTCAAGTGCAGGTCTTCCTATTCAGAGCATGTTTAATACACGTCGCCATGAGACAATGATAAGCAATAGACTCATCAACCTGAAGGCAACGTACTTTTTGAACTCCAATACCTATCTCCGGGCCAATGTGAAGACCATGGGCCGGTCTTATGAATCATACGATAAAGGATTTAAAGACGCGGGTATATTCAAAACAGGTGGCAGCGAATTGAAAGATTGGCTGAAGTGGGGCGACAGAGAACAGGTAGCCCTAGTTGACACCAATTGGTCAAACCATTTTGGAACCCCCGGGCAGGATTCTCAGTTGGATATATATCAATATGTAGAACCTTCAAACTACAACCTTAATGGTTTCCGTTTTCAACGGGACGGCATGCGCCGCGGCGGATTCAGTAAAGGTGAAGATAGTTATATCGGCTTCGATGCTGAATTTGTTACCCAGATGGGTGAGCACGAAATCAAAGTCGGTGGTGCATACACTACATACGTTTATAAAAGATATGGTTACTCAGGTATTAACTCTCTCAACTCCAAAATAGGTCAAGACTCCACGCTATATGACGCAGTGGTGGCGCAAAACGTACGGATTGAGACAGAAATTCTCAATGCACGCCTTGCTTCATGGGTTGGTTATGACATGTTAGGAAGAGATTGCGGCAGTGGTGGTAGTTGTACTGATTATGATGAACCCAGGAATCCTTGGAATATGTCATTTTTTGTAAATGATAAATTCGAAGCGGGTGATTTGATCGTGAATGTTGGGCTGCGCTATGAAGCCATTAACCAGGCAAATGTGGATCTCATGGATTATAACAATCCACCATTAGATAAGAACTATACAATTGTGGCCGCAGACCACGCGACCATGGGATTTAAAGATATGCCTACACAGACATATCTATTGCCCCGAATCGGGCTTGGTTTCCCAATTACGGACCGTTCTAACTTTCACTTGAACTATGGTAAATATGTTCAAATGGCACCCATGAATCGTTTGTATCGGAGTCGTGGTTCAGGTACCTCATCTTGGGGACTGAAGCCAGTGAGAGAAACAAAATTCGAAATGGGTTATGGTACGCTCATTGGCGACCTTGCTTCTGTTGACTTTACGGTTTTCGCCCGGAACCCTGTGGACCAGATCAGTCGCGATATTTATGAACCGGATCCCACGCAAAACTATTTTGGTTTACGGGATCATACCAACTATGTGAATACAGACTTCTCTAACATTATTGGTATTGAGGTTGATTTTAAAACATCTCGTGTGAACAATTTGCAATTGATGGCGAACTACGTGTTCCAGGATGTGCGGGGTACGAACTCCTATCCATATCTGGGTACCATTGGCTGGGGGAAGCCCACCATGATCGCCGCCACACGGTATGACCAGCGCCATCAGGCCAGTGCTGTTCTGGACTATAGAACAAGGAGAACTGGTAATTTGGTTTTAGACAATCTGGGAATAAACTTGATTGCTTCGTACAACAGTGGACATCCTTACACATTGTCTGATGGTTCCATGGGACAGCGTGATGCAGGTGAAGGTGCGCTTCTTTCTGATAATGACCCCCGTAACCGGAGGCCAGTGGAAGCCATTAATTCATCTACAACACCGTCATTTTTTAACATGGATCTCGGCTTGGATAAAACATTCAACATTGCAGGCACCAATGTAAAGGTATACGCAACCATTACAAATCTGCTGAATACACAGCATGTCATCAATGTTTATAACCGCACAGGCGATCCATATGATGATGGGTTTTTAAGTGACCCAGATCTAAGTAAACTGATTATTGTTAGTCGGGGACCAGAGTATGTCGAAATGTATGAGAAGATCAATCTCGCAAACCGAAATCATTGGTTGAATGACCATGGGTTTGATATGTTTGGTATTCCTCAAGAAATTAAAACAGGTATTCAAGTCTCCTTCTAAGGGGAATAAATACCATACAAAACAGTGGAGATTTTTATGAATTTCAAAAAATCAATCATTTGGGTAATCACAAGCACCCTTCTCTTGGTTTCAGTCGTTAGCGCTGAAGTGCCTAGAGGAGATAGGGGTGCAGGTAAAACGGCAGCAAGCCGTTTGGCTAAGCTTGGTGATACAAACCCATCCAGCACGTTTTTCAATATTAACAGTTGGAAAATACAAATGGAAAACCAGGGATTCTTCGCCTGGAATGGTACTTCACACGGTTCTGCCGGAAACTATCCCAAAGGGATGGGGAGTGTTATTTTTGCAGAGGGTATTCTCTGGGGCGTCAAAGTAACAGATACATACGGTGTTAAATCCGATGGAAGTATCTTAACCGATGGTTCCGGTGGTGGGACACCCCGTATTCGTGTGAACGGTTCCATGTACAATACAGGTCTTAAAGCCGGTAAGGTACTTTTGGATGCCAGTGGAAAAATTAAAACTAGCGGCTATTCAGAAAACTATCGGACACAACAGATCTGGCGTGTCCGCAAGGATTTCTATACAGGAAACCTCCGTAGTGATGCATCCATTTTAAGAGATATTTCACCAGCAAATGTAACCGATGCACAAATGGATGCAGATCGGGCACAGTACCAGCACGATTGGGATCACTGGCCAGTGGATGAAGGCGCACCCTACGATGATGTAAATGGTGATGGATCCTACACCCCGGCAACATGGAATGAGGAGACTAAATCATGGGTAGGTGATATTCCCGGAATTCCTGGCGCTGACCAAACCGTTTGGACTGTGGCCAATGATTTACCGGATGAATTCACGGAAAGTGGAGTTCCGTTTAGTGTGTCTGAAGGCGGTTGGGGTTCTCCCCCAGTCGGTTTCGAAATGCAAATTACCCTCTGGGGATATGACTTTCCATTTTCTAACCCCCTTTCAAGCATGATGTTCAAACGGGCCAGAATGATTTACGTCGGACTTCCCGGCGGCCCAGCAACCGCTACACTTGATACGGTTTATTTTACCCAGTGGTCAGACCCTGATTTGGGTACATATACAGATGATTATGTCGGTTGTGATACCACACTTTCTTTAGGGTATGTATATAATGGTAACACATTTGATGACCAGTTCATGAGTTCATATGGTAGTCCTGTACCTGCAGCTGGTTATGACTTCCTGGAAGGTCCAAAAGTGGATTCAGATGGAGATGGTGTTCTGGATACATTGGGCATGACCAGTTATGTTTATTTTGCAGCTGGTTCATCAGTGAGTGATCCAAGCACAAGAGTATATGTTGGTACATTGCAGTGGTTTAACCTGATGGAAGGGTTTTTACCCCGACCAGAATATCCAACACAACTGCCCTTTGTTGATCCGGTAACCGGATTGGCTGAAATCTTTGTCATGGCCGGTGACCCCACAAAAGGAACTGGCTGGATTGATGGTATGGTTTTGCCTCCTGGCGATCGTCGTCTGGTGATGAACACAGGTCCATTCCAAATGGCATTGGGTGACACACAGGATGTGGTTATAGGTTTAATTGGTGGTATGGGTGGAGATAACCTTTCCTCAATTACCGTGTTAAAATACAATGATATTTTCGCACAGTTTGCCTACGATAATAAGTTTTCACTTCCTTCGCCTCCTCCAGCACCCGAAGTATCTGTATTTGAAGGTGATGGATATATTACCTTGAACTGGGCCGAAACATCTGCCTATGCAAATACGGAAAGTTCAAACAATAAAGGCTTTAAATTTGAAGGGTATAAGATTTATCAATTGCCCAACCTATTGGCTGCGGGTTCCGATGGTGTTCTAATCAATCAGTTTGATATTGCCAACAGTGTGTTGGTGATTACTGAAAAAGAAGTAGATCCTGCCACCGGTTTAATCCTTGAAAAGCCCGCCCATGTGGGTAGTGACAATGGTATTAGCCGTGTGTTAGTCATCAAAAATGACGCAATAAGAAATCGTCCCATTACGAATGACAGACCCTATTACTTCGGTATCAGTGCATATTCATATCTTGAAGATCATGAATTTTCACCATTTAAATCCCTAGAATCTCCCATGACGGTTGTGTCCGTCATTCCAAAAATAGCGGATCCGGGTACAGCATACACGGTAGATTCAGGTGATTATTTTGATATGACCCATAGCGCCGGAACCAGTGACGGTCAAGGCCGGATAGAAGTTATTGACCCTGGTGTTGTAACGGGACAGGACTATAAAATTACTTTTGAAGAAGATACTGTTGCAGGATCTCCCACTAAAGGTAGTTTACTTTGGAATGTGACAAATGTTGCCACAGGCAGTCAGGTACTTACAGGGTATGAGCAGGGATCAACATACGGAGATCCAGGCTTTCCCGCCGTAGAAGGTTTGACCTTTAAGGTAACGGGTCCACCCAATGCCTTTAAAAACTTCTTGGTAACTGCAAATGGTGATGGAAGTTGTACAGAAGAAGCACCATGTCAGGGATCACAGGATTGGGGTGGTTTCCCAACTTCTTATACAGGTCGTGCCAACCAGGCCAGCGGTAAAGGCTGGTTCTTCCACGGTGGTGGTGCCAGCAGTGGTAGTTATGGTACGATGATTAGCAGAATCATTCGCGGCAGTGGTTGGAAATACCTCATTCCGAATGATTTTGAATATCGATTTACTTACGAAGATGACAACTATTGTTATCTTGCATATACAAGTTGGTCGCTCATTCGCGTTCCATTTGAAATCTGGAACGTTACCGAAGGTTATCGACTCTGCCCATGGTCATATGACTATGACGGCAGTGAAAGCTGGGGACTCCATGCCAACGACCATCCTGGGTCAGGTGGAGCAAACGATCCATACACAGACTGGATTTATCCTCGATTACCGGCGAATTACGCAACCGCAGGCAATGCAGCTGGGGATGACGAAAGTGGTTATCAAGAATGGTTAGCCGCTTCCATAGCTGCTGGTATTGCCAGTGGCGGTCCTGCTACACCAGATGCAAATGGGAGTTACTTAACAGGTGCGACGGGTTCAGACTTTTGGGTAGGCGGCTCTTATGGTCCAGAACTTATGGGCCGGAATGTCTGGTTTGTCTGGAATTTAGATGACGTTTCTGATGGTTCTATTGATGTTGACGAAGCTTTGCAGAAAATGGACAAAGGTACGGTGGTTAAAATTGTAACCAATAAAACCAATCAGCTTGCAGATGAATTCACGGCTACAGCACCTTCCGTAGCTTCAACAAATATTGTGGATGACGTGAAGAAGATTAATGTCTTCCCAAATCCATACATGGGTTACCATGATCTGGAAGGAACAGACTCAGTCTTACCGCTTCCCAAGTATGTAACCTTTAATCACTTACCCACAACCGGGAAGGTG
>Ga0208568_1000897_pt1 | contig 10420 bp, 6 predicted proteins | sample DeeseametaMP2969_FD_184165 | JGI IMG/M metagenome (GOLD analysis project Ga0208568, IMG submission 184165) | Marine microbial communities from the Deep Atlantic Ocean - MP2969 (SPAdes) | ecosystem: Environmental > Aquatic > Marine > Oceanic | place: South of Funchal, North Atlantic Ocean... | reverse complement strand
GAGCAAGTTTAGGCCGAAATCTCAATTGGCCCTCCCTGTCCTCATGTCTACAGATATTGTAGCAGGTATGGTCACACACTAGCCTGATACAACCGCCGGGAACGGCAATTTTTCGGGAAGTTAGAACCCGGCAAGCAACCCAATGCTGCCAAGTGGTCATAACCAGTGGCTTAAAATCCTTGAACAATCGCTAAACAATATTTTATATTTCTACCAATTGTTCCCGTTGACTATCCTACAAAGCGGATTTTGGTTTGCCGGCCCAGGCTGAATTATGAACGGCTGGATAAGCCAAACCGGCCGACGTGGAAGATCTGACGACATAAATATATTCCGTGACGCCGGGCCGGACCGTATGGAATCGTAATAAACACGGGAGCCCGGAATGATACCGGGGGGTTGTGACGATGTTGAAGGCGAGGTGCCCTGGTAGGCTTGAGTTGCTGGGCTGGTCGTTCCTATTGCTGCTGATTCTGGCTGGCTGTGGACTTCCATTCCGGTCCGATGAAAACCCTGACGATACGACTCAAGGGGAAGAATCGACCACTCCTTCCTCCGAGGTCGATGGTGACAAGTCAACGGACGCCGGCGGTACCACTCCAACCCCGGCCCAAGAGCAGAAGCCCAACCCAACTCCCACGCCCCAAGTGCTGCCCACCGCCACTGTGGTTTCCACGCCGGAGGTTGGATCACGCCCATCTCAGTCACCGGCTTCCGGTAGCCAGTCCGGCCCCGGTCTACAGGCGGCTCTGACAGCTAGTGTCACCGCCGGCCAAGCTCCTTTGAGCGTCCAGTTCACTAATCAGTCGTTGAATGCCGACAACTTTCGATGGGACTTCGGAGACGGAGAGTCTGCCGCAACCAACCTGATCGGCGAAACCGTATCCCATCAATACGTTAAGTCTGGACCGTACGAAGTAGCCCTGGCGATAGCCAAGACGGGAGATGATACCACTATCGCGCTGGCCACCACCACGATAGTGGTCGAGCCCGGCCTGTTGCATCGAATCGTTTTAGAGCCATCCAACTTGAACGTGATCGCGGCGGGATCGGAACAGTTCACGGTCACAGCCTTTGACCGGTTCGGAAATGTGATTTCCGGATTAGCCAGCGAACTTTCCGCCGGAGATTCGGCGGGACAGATCAATGCGGGCGGAATATTCACGGCCGGCACCAAAGCCGGACAATATGAAGCGGTGATAAAAGCCGTCGTCACTCAGGGACCAGCCACAAAGACCGCCACGGCCGACGTTACAATCGAACCCGGAGTATTAACTGAGGTCCGGCTAAAGCCGGATACGGTCGAGTTGAACATCGGTGAAAGCCAGGAGTTCACCGCCACGGCGGTGGACATCTACGGCAATCCCCTCCCCAACGCCCGATTAACTTGGCGCATCGACCACCGTATCGGAACAATCAGCGCCAGCGGCCTGGTGACCGCAGGCAACGTCGCCGGCTTCTACGAAGACGGGGTGACAGCCGCCATTCTTTCCGTAGAGGCTACCGCGTCCATCACCGTGAATCCTGAGCCTCCAGCCAAGGTGACTATTCCCGCCGTATTGGTGGCCGCCGGAGAGCCGGTCACGCTGGAAGCCCTCGTTGTAGACCAATACGGAAACGTAGCCCCTACCTCGGGTATCATCTGGTCGGTGGAAGATCCCAAAGCAGGCGCCATCTCTTCCGCCAACATACTGACTGCCGGGGAATTGGCGCGCATTTATCCAAGCGCCATCCAGGTTGTCGTCCGCCCAGGCGGGCTGACTGCCACAGTCGCGGTAACCATTGTTCCAGGACCTTTGGACCGGGTGGTGGTTGCTCCCGATGCGGTAGCTATCGGCATGGGTATGAACCAGCAGTACGTAGCGGCAGGGGTTGACCGGTTTGGCAACCGTATCTCCGGATTGGATATAACCTGGACGCTGAACCAGGACATTGGGACCATCGACATCGACGGATTGTTTTCCTCAGGGGACACCCCCGTCAACCAAGTAAACGCGGTCAAAGCGATGGCCATACAGAACAACCTCATCCGGTCCGGGGAGGCCGCTTTAACGATAGAGCCGGACCATGTCGCGTTCATCTCGGACCGCAACGACGGCCAGCTTGACGTTTACGTAATGAACATAGACGGCACCGCCGTGCGCCGGATCACCACTGGAGCGGCCCCGGTGGTGTTCTCCTGGTCACCGGACGGAAGGCGTATAGTTTCCGACTTCGATTTTTTCGATAGCCGCTACATCGTCTCCACCAACGACGACGGGATCTGGGACGTCTTGCTTACCGATTCGGGAGTGGACTCGGACCCAGACTGGTCACCCAACGGCAACCGGGTCGCCTATGCGTCCAACGTCGCCGGGAATGGCGAGATATACGTGATGGACGTTGACGGCGGTAACCCGGTAAGAATTACCGACCACCCGGCAGAGGACCAAAACCCCGCCTGGTCGCCCGACGGAGAGAGCCTTCTATTCGCGTCGGACAGAGACGGTAATCTTGATATCTACATGGTGAGGATATCCAGTGGAGAGATGACCAGGCTAACCAGCCGGCCCGGCCCGGATAGCCACCCTCGTTGGTCTCCCGATGGCGCCGAGATATTGTTCATTTCCGGTCAGGATGGGGACAGCGAGATATATCTGATGAAATCCAACGGCACCGATGTTCGAAAGCTAACGTCCAACCGGGTTGAGGATACATCTCCGTCATGGTCGCCGGATGGCCGCCGCATAATTTTCGCTTCCGGGGGCAAGCATAAAGATTGGGAGATATATACAATGTCGCGGGTCGGGGACCAGATCAACCAATTGACCGACAACGATAGCCTAGACTTGGCTCCCCGGTGGGCGCCCAGAAAGCGAGGAGTGGAGGTGAATCAGGCATCGGTGTTCATTCCTGAGACGAGCTCCCGCGCACCGCTGACGCAAGAGGACACCATCGGCCAGGCCAGCGCGGCGATCGTGCGAATCGAGGCCGGAGATTCCACTGCCTCCGGGTTTATCATCGACCCTAACGGGTTGATCCTCACCAACAATCACGCAACCCGCGATTCTGAAGTAGTTTCCGTGTCGCTCAGAGACGGCAGCACCCATGCCGGTCAGGTTGTGGGCCGAGACCTGCTTCGGAATATAGCGCTGATCAGAATTGAAGCCAGAGGCCTTTCCTGGTTGGAGCTGGCTGATGTCGGGCAGGTCGAAGCCGGGTCGGAAGTATTCGCCTTGGGTTACACCACGTCCCCCAACGAGATCAAGTTGGTTTCAGGGGTGGTTTCAGACCTGAAGATCGACGCGGGCCGCAACATCCGTTGGCTGCAGATCAACGTCCCGCTAGGCTGGGAGTACAGCGGAGGCCCGGTGCTGAATCTCTACGGAGAAGTGGCCGGTATCGTGGATGCTAAGACCGTGAGCGGTGGCATCCAGAGCGCCGGGCTGGCGATAGCCGCGAATACGGTGAATGTATATCTGGAACGTCTTAAAGCTGGAGAGATAATCTCCGATTAAGGACATTCTCACAGGGACCCAAGCGCCGATACTCCATGGTATTGGCGCAGGCGGCGAACCCCTACTCTAACTCTCCGAAGTATAAGAGGGGAGGAAAAATCCCTTCCCTGTCGACGGGGAAAGGTTAGAGCCTGCCCTCAGCTGCGCTCAGGGCAGTGGGGGTGACTCGCATCTATCTTGTTGAACATCAGAGCCTGCTCAATTCATGCCCTGGCTTCCGGTGGAAGCCAGGCCTTACAGCGTAGACACCCTTCCCGGACCCATCTCCAATTGCAGAGCGATTTGGGCCAGGCCTAACGCGCTGTAATAAGAAACCGTCAGCGTCAGGTCAACAACCCCCCGCTGTCCAACCAGTTTCTCCGCATCGGCATAAGTCCCATCCGACACCTGCTTGTCCTGTATCATCTCGTGAACGAACCGGGAAATCACCCCTTCGTCCCCACTCAATCCTTCGGCAGTACGCCGAGTACGGATCGCCTCTATGGAGGCATCGCTGACCCCGGCCTTGGCGGCCAAGATGGAATGGCCGGTCCATTCAATATCGCTGTTCCACTCCCGGGCCACCAGTATGATCGCCAATTCCTTCAGGTTCTCCGGCATGGAACTCTGGAAGCGTAGCGAGGCGCCCAAGGAGGTCAGGTGCCCGGCGGCCTGGGGGCTGTTCAGCAATGCCCTGAACTGCAGGCCAACTTCCTCCGTGTTCCGGTCTTGGCGAATCTTGTCATAGATCTGCTGCCCCTCGGCGTCCAATTCTTCTCGAGATACATAAGGCACGCGGACCATATTAAATCACCTCAGTATTACTTTTCTACGGATTGATGATTCGCCGCTGGCGTCCGACGATAAAAGTCTCACGGCGCTCCACGTAGTCGGATACCGCGTCGATTAGAGCCTCGGGCCTCTCCGCCACGATCACGTGTCCCGCGTCGTACACGATGGAAACGTTGCTGTTGGCGATTTTCTCCCGGTATATGGCCGCCGCCGCTGACTCCACGGTCTTGTCTGCCAAACCGAAGACGATGAGAGTGGCGCACCGAATGTCCCCAAGCTTGCCTTCAACCTCAGTATCGTGGATTGCCCCGCCCAGCCGGAGCGCAAGAGCCTGCTCCTTGGCGATAATATCCGGATCTCCCAAAGGCAATTCTGGTACGTTTTCCGGGTGGGTGAACAGCCGCGCCTTTGATTCCTCCGGAGTTCCAGAGAATGAGCCAGACACGGGCTTGATCGCCGTGGGCGAGATCAGCACCAGGGCTTCTATGGGATCAGGCGTCAACAGGGCCTGCCATAGAGCGACGTTGGCGGCGAAGGACGTGCCGATGAGGGTGAAATTGCCGGGCGCCACCGCCGCGGCGGCTTGAGCCATGATGTTGGCCAGGTCCTTTACCGATTCGGAGGTGGCATTTGGCGATGATAGGCCCATCCCCGGCACTTCAAAGACAATCACTCGATACGATTGGGCCAGTGCGTCGTTCAGCGGAGACCAGCCCCACACCGAACTGTCCAGCATCACAACGGTCTCGCCCTGTCCGGCCTGCCGGTAGCGGATTCGGAAGCCGTCTACCTCAACATAAGCCTCTGTGAATTCCTGTTCCGACATGAATCGTCCTTGATCGATCTAGTACGCAGTGATTCCTCACCCCCGGCCCCTCTCCCGGCGGGAGAGGGGTGCCGACGATGGAATCGGTGGCGGGGTGAGGGGATTAAAACTCTTTGATCCGAGGCAGTACTTCCCTACCGAACAACTCAAGCTGCTTCATCACGCCCCGGTGGTCGACGCCGGGCTGCTGGAAGAATAGATCGACGACTCCGGCGCCGCATTGGTCGTGAAACGCTTTAATCTGCTCGACAACGGTGTCAGGACCGCCCATGAAGCTCAGCGACCGCGCGGGCCCGGCCACATCCCCGGTAGCGCTGCCGGCGAGGACGCTACGCAAGTCGAATTCCTGACCGGCGCGGGCCGCCTGGACTGCTCCCGGCACGTTGCCTGCCATCGCGATACCACCCCGGGCCGGAGCCGCGCTCCGCCTGCTTTCCAACCATTCGTCAGCCTGCCGATCGGTTTCCGCCAGATAGATACTCCCCCGGTAGACCACCTGGTCAGGCTCGGGTTCCCACCCGGCGTCCTGGCACCATTGGTAGTACTTGCCGGTGACCTTCGCCATCTGTTCCACTGGAATGAAAGAGATACCCAGTCCCAGCCGGTGGGCGGCGGCGTACTCGACGGTATCGTCGCTTCGGGTTGCCACGATGACTGGCGGCAACGGCTGCTGGACGGGACGCGGCCAGACCGACACGGTACGGAATTGGTAATATCGCCCTTCCCAAGAAAAAGGCTGGGGCTCGGTCAGCGCTTTGATGACCAAGGCCATGCCCTCCAACAATCTGCCCCTGCCTTCCGCCGGGTTCACGCCGTAGGTTTGGTCCTCGTTGGGCGTACCCCTTAAGAAGCCGATGATCAGACGCCCGTTGGTCAGGTTATCCAGCATGCCCAACTCTTCGGCTATTCGGATCGGGTTGTTAAGGGGCAACAACTGCCCCAAGATGGCGATCTTGGCTTTCTTGCATCGTTCGGCAACCGCCGCCGCCATTACCGCCGGATTTCCGGTGGCGATACGGCCGGAGTAGTGATGCTCGGATAAGCTGATCCACTCGAAGCCCATCTCTTCGGCGAACTCACACTCTTCCATCCCTTCCTGATAACTTCGCACCGAAGTTTCCGGGTCGTGATAAGCCGGGGGAATCGGCCAGCCGTCTGGGAATTCGTGGCGTTGAGAATATCCCATGGGGCCGAAATAGGACGCTTTCATCGACTTACTCCTCGATATGGAGCCAGCATGCTCGCCCAGATGCGAGCCTAAAGATGCCGTGGACGGTGTTAGCCCAGCCTCGATACCTTCCGGTGTACGTGGGCCAATGGTACTTCCCATACAAGGCCTTGTCCACCGGGATGATTGACAGGGGCCAAACGACTCTATTTAATGGGACCTGAGTAACGAAATTATGGCCATATGTTGGTCGTGCCTCGACCCACACCCATAGATCCACCAGCTTATCAACGCTGAAAAATATCATTCCCCATTCCCGTCCAAGGAGTGAACAATGGCTGACCATGATATCGCGTTAATGGCTCATCTGCTTCGCCGCGCCGGTTTCGGGGCCAGCCGTGACGAAGTGGAAGCAAGGGTGGCCCAGGGATACGACAACGTGGTGGAAGAACTATTGAACGTTGGGGATGACCCCGGCATCGACGAAGACCTGATGTACCGGGCGTACCCCTCATACTTCGACAAAGTTGCCGTAGAGACCGGTCAGACCGAGTGGGTCTACCGGATGATTAACAACCGGCACCAATTACAGGAGAAGATGTCCCTGTTTTGGCACACCATTTTCTGCTCCGGCGACAACAAAGTAGACAACGCCCGCACCACCGCCATCCAGATCGACAAGTTCCGGGATCAAGGCATGGGAAACTTCCAGGACCTGATCCTGATGCTGTCCAAAGACCCGGCGATGCTCTATTACCTGGACAATATCGAAAGCCACAAGACAGCGGTAAACGAGAACTTTGGCCGGGAGCTGCTGGAGCTCTTTTCAATGGGGGTGGGCAAAGACGGGGAACTCAATTACACCGAGGACGACGTGAAGGCCTGCGCACGGGCTTTTACCGGCTGGAACCTGGCTCCCACCATCCCGGTCTTCCCTTACGGGAGGACTCCATTCGAATTCCGCTACGATCCGGCGGACCACGACCACGAGGATAAGACATTTCTCGGTGAAACCGGCCCCTGGAACGGCGAAGACATCATCGATATCATCTGTAAGCAGCCGGCTACTGCCCGGTTCATCGCCAGGAAGATGTACGACTTCTTCGTGGCCGACGAGCCTCCCGTGCCATCCTGGCGCCAGTCCCAGCCTAGAGACTTGGCAGCCATCAATACACTGGAGAAAGCCTACTTCGACTCGGGATACGAGATCAAAGCCATGCTGCAGGCCCTGTTTACTTCCGATTTCTTCAAGTCGGAATCGGTGCATTACGCCAAGGTGAAGAGCCCGGCGGAGGTCGTTATCGGCACCCTCCGCATGGTAGGCCATCACACCTCGCCCCAGCCAGGACTATTCTTCGTGGCCATGGAACCCAAGTACATGGGCATGGACCTGCTGAACCCGCCCACGGTGGAGGGATGGCATACCGGCGCCGAGTGGATCAACAGCGGCACCCTCATCGACCGCATCAACTTTGCCGCCGGGCTTTTGGGCGACACCGGTCTGCCGGGCGTCAAGTCGATCGTTGGCCGGCTGATGGACCGGTCCGATTCCATTCCTCCCGAAGAATTCGTCGATGGATGCCTGGACTTGACCGGGCCGCTGACGATCGCCGAGGAAACGCGAAGCGAATTGGTTGCCCACGTCCAGGCGGGCGGGGAGCTTCGCCATGGGACCGAATCAGAGCGGGAAAACTTTAGCCAACGCACCGGTGAGATGCTTCAATTCATCGCCACGACATCGGAATTTCAGTTCGGTTAGAGCCAAGTACCTAGGTTTACAAATTGCCGTTAAGATTTTCCGTTCGCCCTGAGCGTGTCGAAGGGTCCTTCAGCCTAAGGATGGTTCGACAAGCTCACCACGAACGGTATTGGTAACGCTAATTATCGCGCGGCGGTACCAGTTCGGTTAGATATATGGAGGGCAGTTATGGTTGCCACTAACAAAGACCCGGTCCTGGCGGTCTTTTCCCTTTCCGGGGGGAATGACTTCATGAACACGGTGATTCCATATACCAATCCCCTGTACCGGGATTACCGCCCTACTTTGGCCGTTGCTGAAGACCAAGTAATCCCAATCAACGACGAGTTGGCCTTCCACCCGGCCATGGCTTCGTTGAAGAAATACTGGGACGAAGGCAAGCTGGCCATCATACTAGGCGTCGGCTATCCTCATCCCAGCCTGTCCCACTTCCGGTCCATGGATATCTGGGCCACTTGCGAGCCCGATGAACTGGGCTTGATCGGATGGCTAGGCAGCGTGATTCAGGAAGTAGACCCCAAAGCAGAGAACGTCCTTACCGGCGTGAACTTTGGACGGGGACTTCCCCGTTCCATGGCAAAAGATGGGGTCCCGGTAGCTTCGGTGGGCGATCTCAGCAGTTACGGTCTGCTGACCGATATCGAGGAAACCGGCCAGCGGGACCAGGCTCTAGACCTTTTCGGACGCATGTACTCCCCGGTCCTAGGGCGAGGTGTCGTCAACGACTATATACGCCGCACCGGCCTGGAAGCGATGGCGGGCGCCGACATCTTGGGCACGGCTCCCGGCAAGTACAGCTCCACGGTTGAGTACGGCAACAGCGACGTCGGTAGATACCTGAAAGACATGGTACAGATCCATAACGCCGGTTTCGGCACTCGGGTGCTGTTCACCACGGCCCCCTATAACATCTTCGACACCCACGCCAACCAGGCCGTGGGACACTCCAACCTACTGATGGACATCTCAACCAACATCGACTGCTTCATGACCGATCTACGAGAACAAAATATCAGCGACAACGTGATGCTGTTCTTCTACTCCGAGTTCGGCCGGCGGGCCATGGACAACGGCTCGGGTACCGATCACGGCAGCGGAGGCGTAGCCTTCGCCCTGGGTGAGCACGTTAAGGGCGGCATCTACGGCGAATATCCCTCACTGGAACTGGGTAAGCTGGAAGACGGCGGCAATCTGCAGCACAACGTGGACTTCCGCTCCGCCTACTCCACCATCCTGGAGCGCTGGATGGGCATGGACGCCAAACCCATCGTTGGTGGAACCTACGAGCAACTGGACTTTCTGTAGGACTGAGTTTCGAATGGGTTTCGTGCACACGCGGTAGCCCCCATCCTAACCTTATGCAACAAAGCCAACCCACCGCCTAGGAAAGGCCCCGCAACCACTAAGGAGGCAAGCCATGGCCAGCGTTTTTCTGGGAATCAACGACCGGACCTTCACATTTATGTTCGTTGCCGGACGGTCCGAATTTCAGGGCACTGGGTTCCGAAATCCCATGGACATGGCGCTGGCTCCCGACGACGTGATCTACGTGGTGAACCGGTCTTATGAGTCTCGCTCCGACGGCACCCGGATCAATGTGTTCCGCCTAGGCGACGAGGGCGAGGAATATATCACCGAGTTCGGTTCTTATGGGGAAGGGAAGGGACAGTTCATCTGGCCCATCTCCATCGCCGTGGACACCGACGTCAACGTTTACGTCGCCGACGAATGGCTCAACCGCATCAACGTCTACGACCGGGACGGCGAGTTCCTCCGCGATTGGGGAATCCTCGGCTCGGGAGACGGGGAGCTAAACCGCCCTTCCGGATTAGCGATAGGCCAGGACGGCACGATGTTCGTGGTGGACAGCCTGAACCATCGAGTACAGAGATTTACTCTTAACGGTGAGTACCTGGGTCAGTTCGGCAGCTTCGGCAGCGGTCCCGGCCAGTTGAACACTCCCTGGGGCATCGGACTGGACAAAGACGGCAACGTGTTCGTAGCCGATTGGCGCAACGACCGCATCCAGCAGTTCACCGCTCAGGGTGAGTGGCAGGCATCCTTCGGCCAACCGGGGACCGGCGGCGACACGTCGATCGTCCAGAAGATGGGAGGGATCAAGTTATCCAACGTACCCGTCGGACAGTTCAACCGCCCCGCCGGGGTCTGTGTCGACCAGGACGGCGATATTTACGTGGCCGACTGGCTGAACAACCGGGTCCAGGTACTGACCCCGGATGGCCGCTTCATCAGCGAATTCACCGGCGACGCCGGCCTGTCCAAGTGGGGCGTGGATAAGATCAGGTCCAACCCGGACATGATCCGCCAGCGTAACGGTGTCCGCGACTTCACACCCGAGCGAGTGCTCTGGGCGCCCTGCGCGGTCAAGGTCGACCGTA
>Ga0208568_1000896_pt1 | contig 10420 bp, 8 predicted proteins | sample DeeseametaMP2969_FD_184165 | JGI IMG/M metagenome (GOLD analysis project Ga0208568, IMG submission 184165) | Marine microbial communities from the Deep Atlantic Ocean - MP2969 (SPAdes) | ecosystem: Environmental > Aquatic > Marine > Oceanic | place: South of Funchal, North Atlantic Ocean... | reverse complement strand
AAATACTAATCCGGAAATCCAAGTAGGAACGCCTGTTGAGTGATTAATGATTGATGCCATTTGGTTAGACTGGAACATGTTGCCAGCTCCAAAAGAGCTTAGAATTGTAAAGAAAGCATAGGCCCAACCAAGCCACTGAAATTTAGAACTCAAGGCGTTCTTTATTACAAACATTGGCCCACCGTGCATATGGCCAGTTTCACCTTTTTCTCTATATTTTAAAGCAAGAGTAACTTCGGTGAACTTGGTACACATTCCAATGAAGCCTGTAATCCACATCCAGAACACGGCCCCAGGACCACCAGCTGCTACAGCAACGGCAACACCAGCAATATTACCTAGACCAACAGTTGCAGATAATGCTGTTGTAAGTGCTTGGAAGTGACTGATCTCACCTGGATCATTTGGGTCGTCAAACTTGCCTCTGACGATATCACAAGCGTTTTTTAACATTAATAGCTGTGGAAAGCCAAAATACAGAGAAAAGATTAAACCAGCTCCAACTAGCAGGACGATTAGAGGTAAACTCCAAACCGCTCCCACGAACGCGCCGGTCCATGCTTCCAATTGTTCCATTCATACTCCTTTATGTAGTTTCAAATATATAAAGGATAACTAGATGAACGGATTTGTTAAAGTATTTTATGAGGTTTCGTCAGGTTTTAACTAAGTCGCAGTGCGGCAGATCCGCACTGCAAGTGAGGCTATGCGGCCTGGGACTGAAGCCATCCAGGTAGGTCACCATCAACCTTTGAAAACTGTATCCCCACACCCTCAGGGTATGTTCCCCTGGAGAGTGCTTTTCTAACAATCTTTCCCTTGCACTGCAGTACTTGATCACTTAGGTGAATACAAAGCTCCAATTCTTGATCTTTAGATGCCTTAAAAAGATCAAGATCTGAATCGGATACGGCAAAAATTCCTGTCTCTGATACATCAAAACTCTTGGTCTTGATGGTATTGGAGTTGGTATATATCGTTAAAGGCACAGCTAGCTTTTTCCTTGGAACACTTTGCCACCACCTAAAGTTCTTCTCGTTAAAAACTCTATATATACTTTTGGAGTAAAAGGTCATGCTTAAAACAAGAAACGCTGTTGAGCTAATCGTTGTTTCGAGAATGCTAAAATCTTGGCCAAATGCACCAACGAAGTAATTGTTTGCAAAAACAATCAAGTTTAGAATTGGAAGTAGCAAAAATAGCTTTTTATCAAAACTATGCGTGGCGTATGCAACCCATCCAAAAGTCATCATCAGCATAATATTTAAGGGTGTAAGTTTTGAAAATATACCCACAAAGTCCAAGATGTTTATCCGATAAATGAGAGCTATTTGAATTGGCATTGCCAAGGCCAACATTAAAAAGACTGCCGGCATGATGTTAAAAAACATTGGTTTAGTTTTCATAATGTCTCCTGGTTCATTGCAAATGCGTGACAATAGCTTTTTATATTCATCACATACTTTCTTGCTTCTTTAAGCTCTCGGCTTTCTAGCCATTTTTCTTTTTTTCTGAGTATTGATCTCTTAACCCTGTAAGCACCGGAGTTATAGCTCGCAAGCAGGATGTCTGTTAGAGGAATATCTTTATTAAAGCTTCGATCAAGTGTTTGTTTAACACTTGGCCTGCTCCAATAATCGCTTAATAAGTTTAGATAGATGGAGCCGCCTTCCAGAGACTTGGTTTCATCTAGTCTCCAATCCTGCTCCTTAGTTAATTTCTTGGTTAGAATTTTAGCTTTAAGCTCCAAAAAACTTAAGTCTTTAATTTGTGGATCATGTTTCCACTCAGGTCTTTGTCTTAAGATGTCTTCGTTTGCAAGAGGAGTCACTTGGGTCAGACCCAAGGCCTTGGCCCAACTTATGGCCAATGGGTTAAAGGAGCTTTCTTGCGCCACGAGTGCCGCCAACAGAGAAGGGTTTATTTCATTGTTTTTGGCAATACTTTCCAAGCTTTCTATGTGAACTCCTTTTGGTTGAAAAGGAGTCAGGCTTGCAATCGACCTCCCTGTTCTTAGAGGGCAGTGTGGTGGTAGAAATTTGTATGCCACAGGTTTGGAGTTTTTATCTCGGTAGTAAAGAAAGGTGATTTCGTTTTTTCTTCCAGGAAGAAGAGACAAATTTTCAAAAACCACTTTTGCTTGAGTTGGGTTTAGGGGGTTCATTAGTATTTTTTCGCTTCTCCACCATCTATGAAGACGCTTTCCATTGTGAAGTATTTCAAACCTAAAATCTTTAGGGATCTTCTTATCGTCTTTAATATTTAAAACTAAATCAAAAGGGGTGTGGTAAACCTGTCTTTGAGAAATTTCTTGTTCAATTGCATGTTTAATAAGCTTTTGAGGTTCTGCCCTAAACTCAGAGAAGACCAAGGCCTGGGCTCCGAATGGACTGGTGGGGCCGGCACAAGAGCCTAAAAAAATGGTGATGGCAACCAAGATTAATTTTTCTGAAATCCACATCCAGCAAGCCTTTTCGGGGGTTTTTAACTAATCATATTGTGGGCTAATAGTGTGTTGGGAGCCAGAAAATTTTTTCACCATTCTAGTTTCAAATAGTTGTAAACACGACTAAACAAGACGACTCTTCAAGCGCCAATTTTAATTGTAGGGGAGAGTCGCCAAATAAATAAAATGTAGTTAAAAACCTAGGCAATAAGTTTTAAATAATAAACGAGAATAATTGAGGAAGTAAGAATTCCGCCAATCCCTAGAAGCATGTCCAGTTTGCCGAATCGCCAATTTGGCGGTAGGGCCTGAGAGTTCATCACCTTGAGAATTAAAATAGCATAAATTGGTGTTACTAAAAAAGAGATTGTCGTTGCAAAGTCTACAAGCTCTTTCATACTTCCCAAATGGTTGAATAGCAGAATACAAGCACCAATAAATGTGGCCAAAACCCAAAAGGAGTACCACTCCCTTTTAGAGTACTTACTGCCAAAAAGCTGAATCATAGACTCTTGCATTACCCTAGAAAATGCATCCAAGCAGGTAAGCGTTGTGCTGAACATTGTTAGGAATGCTGCAATTGAGACCAAAGGCATCGCCCAGGATCCTAGAGCGCTTGAATATAGATTAATGAATTGGGAGGCAAATACCACGGCCTTAGGGGAAAAGCTGTGCCCGCTCCTATACATAACGATGGCACCTAGTAAAAGAAACAGCACGGCCAATGCTGCTGTTCCTATGTAGCCAAACTTAAAGTCCTTGAGGGTTTGTGCAACACTAATTTTTGTTTGTTTTCTTTTTTTCACGGTCCATATGCTTTGCCAAACTGGTACATCTAATGGAGCAGGCATCCAGCCAATTAATGCTACTAAAAAATATAAGTGGTTTGAATTGGCAAAGCTAAAAGTATTGGGGTGAGCATCTCTTTCTACTTCCCCAAATATCGCAAACCCGACCGCCAAAACTGTGGTTAGAGAAAGTCCGGCCACGATGAGTTTTACTAAGTTATCCAACAAACCAAAGCTGCCAACGAGTAATGTTAAAGAGCAAATGACAAGTAAGATCATAGAGGTGGTCTGAATGCTAAAAGGAAATGAAAATATGTAATTTGCAATCCCTGCACTTACCACTGTCACCGCACTTTGGATCACAAACATTGTGAGAAAAGTAATAAGAACAAATAGTACCAACGCCCACGTTCCGATCCGTTTGTATCCGCTCAGCAGAGATTGGCCTGTCACAGCACTATACTGTGCTCCGGCCTTAAAGAATGGGTATTTTAATAGGTTTGCAAAAACAACGACCCAGAGAAGTCCAAGCCCAAACTCGGCTCCAGCTCGAGTTGACTGTACAATGTGGCTAACCCCCACCGCCGCTGCGGCATATAAGATTCCAGGCCCTGAAAGGCGCAGTGCATTTAAGATTTGATTGCTCATTTAATAATTAAAAGACATTTGAACTTTTTTGTCAGGAAGTATTTTTTAAGCTAATAAAAAAGAATGAAACCTCTCATCTTATCCATGATACTTTCGCTTTGCGTCTTTAGTGAATGCCTAGAGACTCTTCAGTCTACCCCTAAGGGACTCGAGCTTGAGATTGACACCTTGGTAAATAGTTACCTTGAGGCCTATAAGATACCAGGCGTAGTGGTTTTGGTTGGGCACAGAGAATCCATATCTTTTCATAAAGCATATGGCTCAATTGATGGAAAGATGAAGATGCCCAAAGACGCAATTTTTGATGTGGCCTCCATCACCAAGCTCTTTAGTGCCACTGCACTTCTGAAATCTCTGGAGAAAAACAAATTGCCATTTGAAGGAAGGGTTTCGCTTGCTCTTAAAGAGTATCAGCGAAGTGAAACAGCTGAGCTTCGCTTTGAGGATCTTCTTAGACATGAATCTGGACTTAGACCTAGCATGCACAGTAGTTTCTATCGATTAAATACAAAAGATGCATGGAGTGCCATTTTGGCAACTGATCCAGAGTTTAAGTATGGAGAGTTTAAGTATAGTGACCTCAATTATTTGGTGCTTGGCCAAGCACTAGAGAAGCTCGAGGGCATTAAACTTGATCAGGCAGTTAAAAGCCTAATCCTAGAGCCACTAAAGTTGGAGAGCACTTCATTTAGGCCAATGAAAAACCTTCCAAGTTGCAAAGAAAAATGTGTACCAACAAGTACAAACTATTCTCTAGGTCAGGTCCATGACCCAACATCTAGGCATTTGGGTGGAGTTGCTGGGCATGCAGGTATTTTTTCATCGGCCAATGACTTGGCAAAGTTTGCAAGTATGTTTCTAGAGGGAGGTAAAAGTTGCAATAAAAGGGTTATATCAAATGCCCAAGTGAACTCAATGACAGTTAAGACACCAAATAGTTCACGTGGCCTAGGTTTTGATATTTCAAGTCGTTATTCTAAAAAACCTTCAGGGGACTTTTTCTCTAAAGGAATATCTTACGGACATACAGGCTATACCGGAACATCTATTTGGATTGATCCCACAATAGACACCTACTTAATAGTCTTGTCCAATAGTGTGTATGCCAAAGATTGGAAAAGGGCCAAGAAGGGTTATCTGAAGCTAATTAATGAGTTGGCCACAAGTGTTGGTGGTGCATATTCATTTTGAATAAAAAAATGCCCTTGTTACTGCGGCGTTTCTAACAGTTTTCGTCTATAAGGATTTAAATTTATTGATGATTTCTTTGTCCGCTCTTTGATTCATATATTTAATTTGTCTATAGGAAGTTAGAAAGTCTTCATAAGAAGAAGGAAGGCCTTCTTTTTTGCACAGCTCGATTATTTCCAATTCACTCATGTCCTTGGTTATGCTTAGTCCCTTCTTTAGAAGTTTTTTCTCAAATCGCTTAAATAGGATATCTTCCTTACTCATACCTTTATTTTTGTGGCGAAAGGAGAAGAATAGAAAAGTAATGGTTAAGACTAAAAGTGCAAAGGATATGCGGTAGAAGCCTTTTAAAGTAAGGGAAAAGTCCTTGGCCAGAATCTCTTGTGCTTCACGGTTATAATTGTCAAAAAATAGAGCGAGCCTGAAGTTTAAGTTCTCAATCCACGCTTGTGCCTCTAAAACTCCTTGAGAGAAGATACCAGTTGATTTAGACGCTTGTTGGCCACCTAGACCTTGAACCCCAAGTGTTATCCTTTCAGGCGATACAAATGAAGTAGGGTCGACCCTCCTCCATGATTCACCGTCATGGTATTCAACCCAAACGTGTGCATCCTTATTTCGTATCGTATAGAAGCCTCCGCTTGGGTTGTATGTTCCACCTTGAAAGCCACTGACTAGCCTGGAAGGCACGCTGTTGCTCCTCAAATAGATACCAAGTAATGATGCGAAGTGACCACAAAACCCTGACTTATTTTCTATAAACTCCGATAAAGTTGGCATAGGCCCTGGGCTTAAACTGTACTTAAAACCATTCCTGGTTAGACTGTTCTTGAAGTCGTTTATTAAATCCATGGGAGATTTAGAAGTAGTTTTGAACATGTTTTTAAATGAACTTGGTAAAAAACCAGGTAAGGCCAGGTATTTTTCCTTAACGCCTTTTATGTTTGAGCGAAGATTTGCCATTGGATGTGACGAGGCCTTTACTTGAAACTTTTTACCATCTCTAAAGTTCTTAAATGTATTGCTCTGTTCGTTTCTTATATGTCTCAAATTGGAATCAAGGATTTGAATAGGGTGGTCCAAAAGAATAATGTCACCACTGAAGTCGCTTTCATATTTCATCGTATATGTTAAAAGCTCATTAGGGGAGTTGTGAACAGGAATAGAAGAGTGGCGAACACTTGCCTTTCTCCAATTATAGCCATCTGTTGCCTCGTGAGTTCTTCCCCTCCAGTAAAGAAGTTCTGGATTGATTTCTTTTCCTGTTTCGGCATAAAAGGCCACTTTGTCGGAGAGATTTAGATTTGAAGCATCTGAATTGGACACACTCTTTGAATAACCACTTTGTTGGTTTTGCTGATTCGCAGAAGGTAGAAAGCCTCTAAATCTTGGAAAGGCGAAAAATAGGATCAATATTAAAGGAAGAGATTTAAGTATAGGTGTGAGGCCTGATAAACTTGGGTTTAAATTCATCTTGAACTTTTCATCAGGAGCACTTTTAAGCATGAGTGAGATAATTGTGGCCGCTGCCAATAGGTATATAAGGTAGTAGATTGAATTGTTAAACAAGGCCAAAGAACCAATCCAGAGTAGACCGAGTGTAGCGTGAGTTTTAAAATTCACACACTTCTGTCCAAGCTTTGATGCCAACATTATATTTAAGATGGAAACTGCGGCCTCTGGTGTAAGCCTTTTTCCAAACTCCTTCAACGCTAGATAGGAGCCCAAGATAGATGCAGAAATTAATATTAAAGTGTTAAAGTGAAAAAATATTCTTATTAGGAAGAAAATTGTAAGACTTGGTGGAAACCAAGTAGGTAAAAAATCCAAACAAAACCATGGAGCAGGAATAAGAGTTAGATAAAATACTGTTTTGTTTTCAGGCCTCACTTAAAATCTCCATAGACTTTTTATAGTGAGCAACTCCACGGGAAGATGGAAGATAAGTTCCTTTGTTTAGCTTCAACTCCCAGTCCATGCTTTCTGAATGGGCCTTGTTAATTAGCCATGCCATTTTTGAAACCTTAGACTCAAAGTCTCCTTTGAGATACTTTTCATTAATTTCAATTGTGTCTGGTTTGTTTTCTTTAAAGTCTCTAACAAGTAATTCTTCCTTTTTTGCGTAAACCTTCCAGTCTATTCTTTTAGACGCCTGTCCACGCTCGTACCTCTTATGCTGGTGAAAGGCCTCAGCGCCATCTTGGTGAAGTTCTCTAAAATAACTTTTCTCGACTTGTTCAAGTCTTGGATATACAAAGAGAGTGCTTGTACCAGGTACGTATCTCCATACTTTGAATAGCCCCCATTCCCCTGAAGTCCATACCTTGATGACTTTAATAGGATAGCGACCTCTTTTAGCATTGATTTGAAAAGTACCAGTGCCTGATTGGGCCTTCAATGTTTGATTGGATGATTGAAGCTCGATGTGAAAATTTCCTATTAAGTTTGTTTTTATCTGTGCAGATACTCCGTCTGTAAGATGTATCGAAATGTGAGAATACCCTTTCACCATTTCGTGGGTTTTGAACATGACACCTATTAAGAAGGCAAACATGCAAAATGCTAAAAGGAGGGTTAGGTTGTTTCCATAAACCAGTCCCATGAGAAAAAGAGTAAAGAAAACACCTATAAAAATTGTTCCAGAACCTGTTGGCAGGATGTATGGCGTTTGTTTTTTTCTGGCCCTTTCTTTGATTGCTTCAATCATTTTCTTACTGGAACAGATTGAAGCAGTTTATTTGAGAGCTCTCTCTCTATAGAGACTGAACCTTCACTTGGGTGGCATAACCTATGGCCTGCAATCCATGGAAACAAGTGTTGAATATGTTCCGGGAATACATGAGTATCTCCATTCATCCATGCCCATGCTTTTGAGGCCTTTAGAATGTCTATTGCTGCTCGATTGCTCAGCGGCATGAATTGAGAGTTTGTTCTAGACTCATCCACCAGTCTATAAATATAAGATAGGATTGAGTCGCTGGCTTCTATGGACTCACATGCTTTCATTGATTGGAGTAGCCATGACTTGGATATTTTTTGCCCTATAATTGGTTTGCTTGAGTGTGCTTTCTCTTTTAATAGCTTGATTGTATTTTCTTCGTTGGGATAGCCCAGCTCAAGTTTCATTGAAAAACGATCTAGCTGTGACTCTGGTAAATCAAAGGTTCCGATCTGAGATTTTGGGTTTTGAGTTGCAATTACATGAAAGATCTCTTCCATTGCGTATGTGTGAGAGTCGACAGTGACACTCTTTTCTTCCATTGCTTGAAGCAATGCAGACTGTGTTTTTGGTGGGGCCCTGTTAAGTTCGTCGGCCATAAAGATCTCACCAAATATGGGGCCTGGATGAAATTCAAATTCAGAGCTTTTTCTGTTAAAAACTTGGTTGCCTATAATATCTGAAGGTAGTAAGTCATTTGTAAATTGAGTTCTAGACATCTTTAAGTCGAAAACTTCTGAAAAGAAGGAGACAAGAGTAGTCTTTCCAACTCCGGGTAGGTCTTCAATTAAAGTGTGACCTTGTGCTAGGAGGTTGCAAAGGGCCAATTCAACCTTATCTTTTTTTCCACTTAGAAAGCGATCACTGTGTTTGAAGAAAAGTTCCAACTCTTGCATGTAAACCTACTTTAATTTTGTTGATTTAAATTGATTCTTATTAAGTGAGACTCCAACATTGCGATCTTGCCACTTTAAAATGGACTGTTTTTTTGTCTGAACGTTCTTCATTTCTATGAGGTCTGCCAGGTGAAAACTTTTACCTTTAACTTTGTGTGTGCTGAAATCTTTCATATCCGCAATCTTTAAAACGCTTCCTTTTCTATCAAAGTAGGTTGTCTTGATGGGATTCATTTTCTCTTTACTAAAGATTGTTAAAAGCTTTGAATAGCCGCTTTTACTGGTGGGTGTCGATTCTATAGTCCAAGTTTTATCATTTTCTTCAATTAACTTGTAAGTATATTTATCTATTTGCCTTCCAGCAATATCCTCATATGAAAATTCGCTTCCCATAAAAGAACCCGATTGATTTCTAGAATTAATTTTTTTTACTCTTTTAAAGCGTGGCATATAAAGCCACTGCTTATTTGGTGAATCCTTTAGAGTCCATGTTAAAAGTTTCACTCCTTTAACGTCTAATGGAGTGTTGAACTCTAGGATGGACTTATCTCCCTCACTCTGGTCTTCTAAGGTTTGAGTGGTCAGTGACCTTTCAACCTTATTTCCGTTGGCATCTAGGAGAGTCATGCTCATAGTGCCTTTAACTCCAAGAATTCCTGAGTTTGCTTTTTCAATTTTTTCCATGATTTCGCGAGCACTCATGGCCCAAGCATTAAGTGAGATGATGAAGAGAATAATAAGTTTCATTGTGCCTCAAAAGTAACGTGAAATAGTTACCATTATGTTATCCGATTCCCGTACAGGCTTCAAACCATAAAAACTATCCAGTGGATCATTTTTGTCGGGTTCGGGTGCATCAATGATTGTGGCCCCATATGTAAGTTTCCAAGCATTAGAAACTCTAAATTCGTGAGATAGAGTGTAGATGAACTCATCGAAAGTTTGTGCGTCATAGGTCATGAAGAAGGAGATTTGATGGCCATTAAAATTATTTAATGAGTGTCTTGCTCCAATTAGCACATCTCTTTGAAAGGGCCCCAGTGTTTGAGCATCATCAGAGGAAACACCAAAAATTGAAATGTATTCCATCAAAAAGTTTGTTGAGTGGTTATTGCTGTGAAAGAATTCCTTTTCTGCACCCAAAGCAAGTCTCGAATGATCAGATTGGGCTATAGAATCACTTGAAAGTGGTGGAATAAAGAATCTGATTTCAATGTTTTTATAGTTGTAAATACTGGCCTCCATTTTAAGAAGCCAATCATCATATGTTGTCTGAACAGAAGTGGATACTTGCTGAAGCTTATAGTAGTAAGGCCTTATTTCTAAGTCTTCAAGTCCTGGAGATATCGCTCCAGGCATTTCTAAAATGAGCAGTGGATTTGCTGTATCGTATTTTTGGGAAATAAAAAAATCCCAGTCCATGCGCTCAAAGCTTTTTTTGTACCTCAAGATAAATTGAAAGAGCTTATCTCCATTTGAAAACTCATCACGGGCCTCAACAAACTTTGGAGTCTCCAAGTTTATTTGAAGTCCTTGTCGATCTCTGGATTGAGGGTACATCGAGGGAATTGATCGCAGAATGTAGACAAATTGTATAAAAGACGAATCTAGCTCATAAGTATAAAGCAAAGATGGAAGTCCCAGTCTTTCAGTATCCTTGCCTGGGGACAAGTTCAAAGCAACGAGTGGTGAATATGCCGAAAAGAACTCTAAAATGCTCCAGTTGAATACA
>Ga0208568_1000884_pt1 | contig 10523 bp, 9 predicted proteins | sample DeeseametaMP2969_FD_184165 | JGI IMG/M metagenome (GOLD analysis project Ga0208568, IMG submission 184165) | Marine microbial communities from the Deep Atlantic Ocean - MP2969 (SPAdes) | ecosystem: Environmental > Aquatic > Marine > Oceanic | place: South of Funchal, North Atlantic Ocean... | reverse complement strand
GCCTGCTCGCTATCAAGCATGTGAACCTTTCCACAAGCACTAAACCACTTTAAAACTGCACTCTCTTCTTTCTCGGTAGTACCTCTATTAAGGATTAAGCTAATCCCCTCGTTGTAAAGCATTGGAGTATTTGGCATGACTCGTGTGACTTTGGTCACACCAAGTTTCTTCTTAATGGTTTCAACCGGCATCGCAGCCATAATAGAAACAATGTGCTTATCTTTAAGTGATATTGATTCTCTTAATTGAGATGCAAGCGCATCAAACTGTTGAGGCTTGCACCCGATCATAAGAGTATCCGCTTCATTGAGTGAGCTAAGTTCATCAACTTGTTTTCCATTCACAGCATCAGCTAGAGTTTTTGCTCTTGTCTTACTAGGTGTGTAGGTAAGAAACTTCTCTTGCTTGTAAATTGCATGAATACCTTTGACTATGGCACTGGCCATATTTCCACAACCAATTACTCCTATCATAGCTTACTCTCTAACCTGGCCGTCGCCAACAACGACAAACCTTGTTGTGGTCATTTGTTCGGCACCCATAGGCCCATAAGCGTGTATTTTTGTAGTTGATATACCAAGCTCTGCACCAAGTCCTAGTTGACCGCCATCATTGAATCGAGTTGAGGCGTTAACTACAACACAACTTGCGTCAACTGAATTTAAAAACCTTTCCTGTGCAGCAGTATCTTCAGCAACAATACACTCGGTATGATTACTGCCGTACTGGTCGATATGCTCTATAGCTTCATCAAGGGAGTTAACAGTTTTAATGGAAAGAATATTTTCCAAGTACTCAGTTGCCCAGTCCTCAGAGGTTGCGGCCTTTAACTCAGCATTTGCAGCTTTCATAAATTCCGAGTCAACTCTAAGCTCAGTACCTTTTTCTTGTAGTTTAGACACAAGCTCTCCAGCAACTTTAGGCAATAGATTCTTGTGCACAATTAAACTTTCAATGGCATTACACACTCCAGTTCTCTGTGTCTTTGCGTTTACCACAAGCTTAATTGCCTTCTCAACATCAGCACTTTCGTCAAGGTACATATGGCATAGTCCCTGAAAGTGTGCAATGACTGGCATCTTTGCATGTTTGTAAACATGATTGATCAGACGTTCTCCACCTCTTGGAATCACAACATCGATAAATTCATCCATATTTAAAAGCTCATCAATAACTTCTCTATTATCGCTAGCAAGAACCTGCACTGATTCTTTTGGTATAAAGTTCTGAATTGTGTCTTGAATAATTTCGCCAAGTTTTTCATTTGAATGTTTGGCCTCTTTACCACCTTTCAATACAATGGCATTTGAAGACTTGATTGCCAAAGCAGCACAGTCAACAACAACATTTGGTCTAGATTCAAAGATCATAAGGATCACACCTAGCGGTGTTCTTTGTCTTTTAATTTTTAATCCATTTGTTTGGGTAAACTCTTTATAAAAAGAACCTACGACCTCTTCTTGTTCAGCTATCGATCTTACACCACTAACCATTGATTCAATACCCTTGTCATCAAGCTTCAATCTGTCAGTCATAGCTGCATTAAGTTTAATTTCCTCTGCATAGGCCAGATCTTTTTTATTCGCCTCAATTATTTCGCTTTTTCTTTCAATTAATTTGTCGGCCAATGCTGTAAGCACGGCCTTTCGTGTATCATGGCCCATGGCCCTAAGCTTTTTAGATGCAATCTTTGCGTTTTTAGCTAACTCTTTCATTCAATTTTCCCTTGTTAAGTACTAGGTTCATAGTATTAATTACTTCATCAGATACCTTGTGACCTAAAGTATCTTCTATTTCGTTACTGTGCTTTCTTTTAATTTTTTCGACTTCAGTCATGTCATACTCTGAAATCCCCACAGCGAAGATTTCACCATTATGCGATATATCGATGCAATCGCCTTTATAATACTCTCCAGAAGTGTCCACAATTCCTTTAGGGAAAAGTGATTTCCCTTTTAAAAGTGCCTCATAAGCACCCTTATCAACTTCAATATAGCAATTAAGCTTTTTGGTGGATATAAGCCAGGCCTTTCTCAGTTCTGGATCATAAGCACTTTTTGGACCAAAAAGAGTTCCTGTCTCGCGTGTTAAAGGGTCCATCACAATTCTATTATTGTCCTTAGAAGCAATGATAGCTTTTATTCCAAGTGGGGTCACCTTATTTACAGCTTGGATCTTGGACTCCATACCTCCCCTTCCACAGGTAGTCTTGGTAGTCATATCAACATGATTTAGACACTCGTCAAAACTCACTTTTTTAATGAGTTTAGCGCCTTCTTCATCAGGATCTTTATCATATAGGCCCTGTGCACTAGTGACGATAAGAAGTGCGTCAGCGTTTACCATTTGTGCGGCCGATGCGGCCAGGTGATCATTATCACCAACTGTTATCTCGGTATATGAGATCGAATCGTTCTCATTCAAAATGGGAGTAATTTTATTCTTTAATAAGACTTCAATGGTTTGCTTGGCATTCAAAAATCTTTTTCTTTTTCTGAAGTCATCATGGGTTAAAAGTATTTGGGAACAAATGGAGTGTTGTTCTTCAAATAAGCTTGAATACTTATTAATCAGTTTAGGCTGACCAATGGCACTTGCTGACTGTTGTAGATCGATCTTCCCCTCTCTAGGAAGATGCTTTTTTAAGAAAAACTTACCAACATTTACTGCTCCAGAACTTACCAGAACAACTTCAACGCCATTTTCCTGAAGCTCACAAATGTCTTCAACTATGATGCGCATTTTTCTAATGTCACACCTTCCATTCTTTTTGGTTACTACGTTACTTCCAACTTTGACGACCAAACGCTTAATGTCTGCAAGCTCTTTGCGCAAATTCATGGAACTCCTTAATATCTATTAGTTTAGCTAGAATATTTTCCAGATCATATTACAAGTTTGCATGAATTCACTGATCCCATTCACAATATTAGGTTTTTCCGAACCAAAAACTGATAGTTTCATTTCTTCAAGCTCGACTCTTCAATATTTTCAATAAGTTAAAACAAAAAAGCATTAACTCTAAGGCCACCAGGATTTCTTGATTATTGTGGTAGCCTTTGATGAGTTAACACCTTAAAATCAAAAACCATGACTAAGAAAATTGCCATAATTGGTGGCGGAGCATCAGGTTTTTTCGCAGCAATACAGGCCGCCAGCGAGCTCAATAAAATTGGTGCGGATGCTCAGGTACACATATTTGAAAGTTCACCAAGGTTTTTATCCAAAGTGAAGATTTCTGGAGGTGGCCGCTGCAACGTAACACATCACCAATTTGAACCCAAAATTTTCTGCCAAAACTACCCTAGAGGCAGCAGGGAGTTGCGCTCACCTTTCACAAAGTTTCAGGCCAGCGACACTGTTAAATGGTTCAAACAAAGAGGTGTAAAACTTGTGGCCGAAAATGATGGCAGGATGTTTCCATCCACCAACACTTCAGACACAATCATTGAATGCTTCATTAAAGAAGCACAACGCTTAGGAGTAGTTCTTCACTCCAGAAACGCAGTTCGTTCTCTACAAAAAGTAGATGAGAGTTATGAAATCAAGTTTAAGGACTCCAGTACATTTCTGGTACATCAAGTTTTACTGGCAACAGGTAGCTCGAAACAAGGATATGATTTAGCAAGCAATCTAGGACACACGATTACTGAACTGGCACCTTCGCTCTTTAGCTTTAAAATCAAAAATCCGTTCCTAAAAGAGTTATCCGGAGTTAGTTTCCAAAATGCGTCTTTAACTTTAAAAACTTCCAAAAAGAAATTTCAACAACAAGGACCCATTCTAATAACCCATCACGGTCTTAGTGGGCCTGCTGTGCTCAAGCTTTCTGCATGGGCAGCCAGAGAAATGAAAATTGACCGATATAGGGCATCACTTTTTGTAAACTGGTCAGGAGTGGAAAGTGTTGGTGAACTTGAGATTACCTACAAAAAGATTAAGGAGAGCAACCAAGCGGCACTCATAAAAAACACTCCACCAGTATTTTATACCAAGCGATTTTGGGCAAATTTTATAAATTGCTTAGACATTGGTGCAAACAAAAAGTGGTCTGAAGTCTCAAAAAAGGAATTTAACAAGCTTGTTGAGTTTACAAGGGCTACACCCCTTGAAATCCAAGGGCAAAACAGATTCAAAGAAGAGTTTGTTGAATGCGGTGGAGTAAAAACCAGTGAAGTTGACTTTAAAACAATGCAAAGCAAAATTGTCCCTGGCCTCCACTTTTCAGGAGAAATTCTAGATATTGACGGGGTAACCGGTGGCTTTAACTTTCAAAACGCTTGGACAACTGGTTACCTGGCCGGCACCTCCATGGCCAAGGAAGTACTCAAATAATAAACTAGAAGGCAGATAACCCAGGCCTTCTATGGATTACACCACTGTTTCAAGCTTTATTAATGAATATGCCATATCAGTGATTAGCCTATTGGCACTTCCAGCTATAACCATCTATGCAGCTGTCCATGCGATTCTATACAAAAGAGATTCTCAGGCTGCGGCAGCATGGGTTGGTCTCATCATTTTGGCACCAATTGTCGGGGTTATACTTTACTGGTTACTCGGTATTAACCGTGCAAGACTTAGAGCTATAAAGATATTCAACAAAACAAATAAAGAAGCCTATAGCACCAATCATAAAGGCATAAAATCTTCGGCATTAGAGAGTTTAATTGCCAAAGTCTCAGCTACATATCCAGTAAGGTACGGCAATGAAATTAATCCCCTCTTAAATGGAGAACAGGCCTATCCTGAAATGATAAACTCAATAAAGCACGCAAAAAAAACTCTGGTTCTATGCACCTATATCTTTGATAACGACTCAGCTGGAGAGCTGTTTGCCAAAGAAATTAAGGAAGCTGCAAAAAGGGGGGTAAAGTGTAAGATCCTTATTGATGCTGTGGGTGCAAGGTACTCTTTTCCTACGATACTGCGGTCCCTGAAAGGCAAAAATATACACGCAAAAAGGTTTCACAGTGTATTAAGGCCTTGGAGTTTTCACTACGCCCAGCTTCGAAATCACAGAAAGCTTATGCTTATCGATGGAGCTGTTGGTTACTTTGGCGGAATGAACATTAGGCGTGGTCACTTGGTAAATGAGGCAAGACAAAAAGAAATCACTAAGGACATTCATTTCAAGGCAAAAGGTCCAATACTTATGGATTTAATGAGCGTATTCGAATTGGATTGGTACTTGGCAACAAAAGAAACTTTGGACGAAACCTGGAGACCAAAAGAAAAAAAAGCAGGTCAAATGAGTGCCAGAGTCTTGCCAAATGGCCCTGATGAAAAATTCGACAAGCTACGATGGATTCTTTTAGGAGCTGTGGCATGTGCTGAAAAGTCCATTTCTATTATGACGCCATACTTTGTTCCAGATGAAACCTTAATTTCTGCCATCAGTGTGGCCTCTCTCAGGGGTGTTCAAGTTAATATCTTAATCCCTAGGAACAACAATCACAAACTAGTTGGCTGGGCATCCATGGCCTGTATGCCACAACTGTTAAAGACCGGTTGCAAAGTATGGCTGGGAGGTGCTTCATTTGACCACTCTAAACTTCTCCTCGTTGATGAAAAATGGTGCATGCTAGGCTCCTCAAATTGGGATGCTAGGAGTTTTAGATTAAATTTTGAATTAAATGTGGATTCAACCGATAAGGTTCTATGCCATAATATAAGCAGAATATTTAAACAAAAGCTAACGGGTGCATCAAGACTGTCAAGGGATGTTCTAAGTGCACAGAGTACACTTTCAAGACTTAGAAATTCAAGTGCTAGGTTGTTGGGGCCTTATCTTTAGAACTTCTTTGACAACAGGGACCACAGATATAATATTGAGCTAAAAATGAAAGGAATCCATGAATACAATTGAAACAAATAAAGAAATACTCGATTTAGTTGAAAACTTTACCTATGGGAAAGACTTAGGCTTTGGCAAAACCATGGCACCAGTTATGATTGAGATGAAGTACAAGAACGGACAGTGGTCTGCGCCAAAGTATTTACCCTACGGCCCAATCTCAATAGACCCTGCGGCCAAAGTGCTTCACTATGCCCAAGAAATTTTTGAAGGAATGAAGGCATACAAAAACAATAAGGGAGAGGTTTATCTTTTCAGGCCAGAGGCCAATGCTAAAAGGTTCAACCTTTCTGCCAAAAGAATGGCAATGCCAGAAGTAAGAGAGACAGACTTTCTCAAAACCGTCCAATCTTTTGCACAAATTATGGCAAATCATGTTCCTAAAGGAGCGAATAAGTCTCTTTACCTTCGCCCATTTATGATTGCTACAGAGCCAACACTAGGTGTGAAGGCATCAAATGAATACTCCTACTACCTTATAGGTTGCTTAGTTGAGAGGTATTTCTCCAGGCCTAGTGTAAAAGTAATGATTGAAAGAGACAACTGTCGGGCAGCTCCTGGAGGCATAGGTTATGCCAAAACAGGCGGAAATTACGGAGCAAGTCTTGCGGCCTATCAAAAGACCCAAGATCACCACTGTGATCAAACTCTTTGGCTGGATGCTATCCACAAGAAGTATATTGAAGAACTATCAGGAATGAATTTTTTTGCAGTCATAGGAGATGAGCTTGTTACGCCTGAACTAACAGACACAATCCTGGCCGGAATAACTAGAGATTCCATCCTAAAAATTGCCAGCGAGTTTGGGCTATCTCCAGTAGAGAAAAAGCTTGAAGTGGAAAAGCTTCTAAAGTTAATTGAGAGCGGACGATGCCAGGAGGCATTTGCTTGTGGCACGGCCTCAGTCCTCACCCCTATTGAAAGCCTTGAGTACAAGAATAGAACGTATAATCTTGCTAAAGCTGAAGGCGAGAAGAGCAAACAAATTAAGGACTTTTTATTAAATATACAAAGAGGAATGGAAAAAGATCCCTTCAACTGGGCAATTAAAGTTAACTAACTTAATTGCTTCTAAATGGAGGCCTTTTTTAAAATTCAAGTTTTACCAACCTGATACAATGCCTTAATCTTAAACTGTAATAAAGGAGTTTTGCATGAAATATTTTTTGGTTCTAACGGTGCTTACAGTATTTAATTTATATGCAGTGGATATCAGGCCCGGATTATGGGAGATGACAACTGAAATGAAAGTAAAGGGTAAAAGCATTAACCCCATGGAGCAGATTCAACAAACAATGAAGAACCTCTCTCCCGAGCAAAAAAAACAGATGATGCAAGCAATGGCAAAGTCAGGGATTAATATTGGTAGCAAGGGTATTAAAACCTGCATGACAGATGAGATGATTAAGGAGGCTGACTTAAATTTCCAAAAAGAAGGCGACTGCACAACAAAAGTTACAAAAAAAACGTCTAAAGAAATTAGCTCCCGTTATTCATGCAAAGACGGCTCTTCTGGAACATCCACCGTTAAAATTAAAAACGACAAATTTTATTCAGGTGACATGAAAATGAGAAACTCCAAGGGTGAAAAAAGCGAAATGACTTTTCAGGCAAAATTTATCAAGTCAAATTGCGGAAAAGTGAAACCGGCAAACATTTAATTTTCAAAGCTATACATGGGCCATGGTGCCCATTTCCTTTTTTATCATATTGAAATTTCAATAACCTACACAAAGTGCTATAATCAAGTTCATGAGTATCCATAAATACAATACGGCCGTTATTGGCGATCTCCACCTTTCAGATGCAGAGCCTGTGCACCCAAAAAAACCTTATTGGAAAAACTTCAAGCAGGCAAAACACTTTATAGACGAATCTTTTGAAGGGTTTTTAGCCCATTTGGAAAGTGAGTCCGACTTACCTGTTGAGCTGATCCTAAATGGAGATATTTTTGATTATGACTCGGTCATGTCACTACCAGAAGGAGAGCTATATGAAGAGCTTTCGCACATGGAGAAAAAAATTGGAGTTGATGCTCATGAGGACAAGTCACTTTTTAAAACCAAAGTGATACTAGATCAGCACTATGTCTTTGTGCAAGCATTGAGAAGTTTTATCTCAAACGGAAACAAAGTTATTTTTATTATAGGAAATCATGACATTGAATTATATTGGCCATCCACTCAAAGCGAGATTAGAAAAAGACTGCTTGAGTCCGGTCAAAATTCAGATAACCTCGTCTTTTGTGAGTGGTACTATATAAGTGAGAATGACACCTTAATTGAACATGGACATCAATACGACCCTTACTGTCTATGCCTTGACCCGGTAAATCCTTTAATCATGAAAAAAAAGGAATACAAAATTCGGCTTCCATTTGGGAACTTGGCCAATCGTTTTATCATGAATAGGTTTGGACTTAAAAACCCACATCATGACGAGTCCTTCGTAAAAACCGGCCTGGAATTTGTTAAGTTCTTTTTAAAGTATGAAATAAAGATCCAGCCTTTTTTGGTATTTGACTGGTTGTTTGGCGCCTTGAGAACGCTAAGGAGATCACTTGAGGAAGGCTTCACCCCGGCCTCAAAAGATCCACTCACCTATCAGAGTAAAATAGAAGAAATCGCAAAGAAGGCAAAAAGCAAACCAGGGGCGGCCCTAAGCTTAATTGCCTTGCACGCCCACCCTGCTGTTCATAATCCTTTTAAGATTATAAGGGAGTTGTGGCTTGATCGTTTCTTCCTGATGGTCTTATTAATGTCCATGAGCTGGCAAATATTTACAACCCATAGCTTGTTTGCTTCGGTTTCTTTATGGTGGTTTGCCGTTCCGCTTTTTTTATCTCTAATTTTTCTTGGCTACTATGCTCAAGGCATCAAGTCTGAAGTGCACCAAAACTTAAATGCTGGCCAACAAAAGGTTCCTATTGCGGCTAAATTAGTGAACGTGGAACGAGTTGTTCACGGACATACTCACATTCCAATTGATAAAACCATTGAAGGGGTCCACTTCTTAAATCCAGGCTCTTGGTCTCCATACTTTGATGATATTAAATGTGTTAAAAACAGGCAGAGTAAGCGCTATATCTGGATTGAGTCTAAAGGTGACACTAGAGAGGCCTCAATAGAAATGTGGGAAAAAGCTTGAAAGATAAAATTTTAAAACACCTTAAAAGTATTACCGAAAATAACTTGGCCCAAGCTAAGCAGGCATATGAGTCTGCCCTAGAGCACTCTCGTTCAGAAGACATGAAGTCTGAAGGCAAGTATGACACTCGTGCAATTGAAGCAGGTTATTTGACTTCAGCAAAGAAACAAAGACTTGATCAACTCAAGCAAGAATCACAAAGCCTTTCCAAATTAACTGACTCTCCATGCGAAAAGGCCATACTGGGAGCTTTGGTATTGCTTGATTGTGAAGGTGTTGAGACTTGGTACTACTTAAGTTGTGCTAGCGGTGGAGAGGTGTTGGAGATTGATTCAAAAAAGATCCATATAATCACCACAACATCTCCTTTAGGCAAAGAGGTCCTAGGTCTTGAGCCTGGTGACAGCTTTGCACTGGAAAACTCTCAAGGTGTGAGAGAGTTTGAGCTAGTTGAGTGTCTCTAAATTCTAGTCGGCCTTAATGACTTCAGAAAAAGAATAACCGGTGTACTTCTCAATACCTTTTGAGAGGTACCAAAGTATTAGTCCCATAGACAAGATACTTGGAATCAACATCACCACATATCCCTGCCAAGTCATCTCGGCAATTTGCTGGTTCAACAACTCGGCCTTCGCGGCTTCAGTAAGGTGTGCGGGAATTTCTTTAAAAATATTGATGGCCAGCTTGTAGTTAACAAGAGAGCTCACGAAAAAAGAAAGTGAAAGTAAAAATGTAGTTTTTTTCAGAAGTTTTTGGAATAGGTGTTCATTCTGCTTCTGTGCAAGTGCATCTTTGATTTTCTCTGTTTGCATTACCGCTTTATTGTAAATCAAAAGTTGAACAAGCGGTTTTCTGCTAAAGGCACTGGCCAATGTGATAAGCCCAATTATTAATGGTACACCCGCCTCTTTAACCGCAAACCAAATACCTTCCAACTTTAACAGACCTAATCCACCAGTCAAAATCAGACTTACAAACCCAATAACCGCAATAATGTTTTTATGTCCGTTTTTGGTTAGATCCCATGCCGCGTAGCCAAGTGGAATTGCAAGGGCAATAATTAAGGCCTTAACAGCTCCATGCTCTCCAAGATACTTTCCCATGTTATTAAGTATTAGTGTGGGTAAAACAATATTTATGACTAGATCTTTAAGTCCGTTATTTTCTTTTTTCATTTTTCCAGCTTTTCCAGTTCAGTTTCAAAATAAGTAGTATGCTCAAGGATTTGCTCCTCGAGTTCTTCCATACGTGTAAAATTATTTTGCACTTTGTTTTCCAATTCGCCAACCTTTTGTGAGCTTTCAAGGATTTTATCCGACTCTTGTGCCTCGCTGGCCAGTTCAAGCTTGCTCTGCCAAGTCCCAAGCTCAACTTCCAAGTTCATGATTTCTTCTTCTAAACGATCCCTTTCTTTCTCCAACGGCCTGCAAATTTTGGCCCTCTCCTTGATAATTGTCTGTCTTTGAGCATGGAGCTCTTTTTTATTTAACTTCGGGCGCGAAGGGGCCTCTTTTGCTTC
>Ga0208568_1000883_pt1 | contig 10543 bp, 9 predicted proteins | sample DeeseametaMP2969_FD_184165 | JGI IMG/M metagenome (GOLD analysis project Ga0208568, IMG submission 184165) | Marine microbial communities from the Deep Atlantic Ocean - MP2969 (SPAdes) | ecosystem: Environmental > Aquatic > Marine > Oceanic | place: South of Funchal, North Atlantic Ocean... | reverse complement strand
GCAAGGCAATTGAAGAAGTAGACGAACGCAAAGGTTTTAAAATGTCCAAGGAAGCAAAGGAAACAATTGGAGTTAAGCTTGGTAAGTTTTCTTATAGTCCACTGAATATTCCCAAGGATGCATTGGTAGTGTCTTTGGAGGAAAAAGGGATTTATAGATACCGTGATGGTTATTTTAAAATGGTAAAAGTAAAAATTGAAAAAGAGTCTAACAAGACATTTACTGTGTCAGTAAACGCCCTTCGAGATGGAGATCAAATTGCTATTGGTGGGGTTGGACTATTAAGGGTCACTGACATTTACTCAACCGACACATCAGAGTACGGACATTCACACTAAGTTGGAATAAAAAATATGAATAAAATAATCGAGTTTTCGGTAAATAATCGTCTTTTTGTTTTTTTGACAAGCATCCTCCTAGTTGCATATGGAGTGAAGTCCTTTCAGGAGCTTTCCATTGATGCTGTACCAGATATCACAAACACTCAAGTTCAAATAAATACCCAAGTTAAAGGGTATGTTCCGGATGAAATAGAAAGAATGATAACATTTCCTATCGAGTATGCCATGAATGGTATCCCGGGAGTTCAAACAATCAGGTCTGTGTCAAAGTATGGCATTAGTCAAGTAACTGTGATTTTTGAGGAAGATGCAGACATATATCGTGCCCGGCAGTTGGTGGGGGAAAAACTACAAAATATAGAATTACCTGAAGGAATTGTTCCAGAGATGGGTCCAATCAGTACAGGGCTTGGAGAAATATTTCATTATTCAATAGAAGCTAAAGAGCCAGCCCAGGATTCTGAAAAGCGTCTTGTCCAGTTAATGGAACTTAGGTCAATTCAAGATTGGTTTATTAAACCAAGACTTCTAACAGTAACAGGAGTTACTGAAATCAACACCATTGGAGGCTTTGATAAGCAATTCTTTGTACAGCCAGATGTTGAGAAAATGGCACGCTATGGACTTCACTTTGATGACATAGAAAGAGCAATCGAAGAAACCAACGCAAATGTAGGTGGAGGCTATATTCAACAAACCGGTCAACAATTGTTGGTGAGAGGTGTAGGACTTTTAAGAACTTTCGAAGATATAGGCAATGTCGTTGTTAAGAGGCTTTCTGATTATCAGGTCATCAAGATTAAAGACATTGCACAAGTTAAATTCGACAAGCAAATTCGTACTGGTGCTGGAACTGTTGGGGGAGAAGAATCCATTATTGGAACTGTGTTCATGCTTTTGGGTGAAAATAGCAGATCCGTTTCAATCGATGTTGCTGAGAAATTAGAGAATATAAGTGGTGATTTACCTGATTGGGTTGAGTTAAGAACACTTTACAATCGTTCGGACATGGTTAACGCCACCTTAAGTACTGTAGAGCATAATCTCCTTATGGGGGCGGCCCTTGTAAGTCTATTTCTTTTGATGCTTGTAGGAAATATTAGGGCAGCTATTATAACCGCATTAATGATTCCCATTGCTTTGTTGGCGACATTTATATTGATGAGGTGGCAAAACGTATCTGGAAATTTGATGAGCCTAGGAGCCTTGGATTTTGGAATCATTGTGGACGGTGCGGTTATTGTTATTGAGAACTGTGTACATCGTTTACAAATTAGAGGAAAGGAGCTGGGTCGTACTCTTACAAGACGCGAGGTCCGCAAAGTTGTAAAAGATGCTACAGTTGAAATCCGATCTGCCGCTGGTTTTGGCGAACTTATTGTTATTGTCGTTTTCATTCCACTTTTCGCTTTGACTGGCGTAGAGGGGAAAATGTTTGGCCCTATGGCAACTACGTTTATTATGGCATTAGGTAGTGCTTTGATATTATCTTTTACATTGGTTCCTGCGTTAGCAGCCACATTTCTTTCTGGTAAAACCAAAGATAATAAACCTTTCCTTATGCGATGGGCGGAAAAAGCCTTTAGGCCAACTTTGGACATTGCTCTGCGCTTTAAAAAAGTAGTTTTGGGGATTGGTGTTGCCGCAATCACTGCCGGTATCTTCTTATTTTCTCAAATGGGAGCGGAGTTTATTCCCCAATTGGATGAGGGGGACTTTGCTGTTCAATTTATTAGGCCTGCAAATATCAGTATTGAAAATTCTGTGAAGCTTCAACAATTATCTGAAGATGTAATAGAAGGATTCCCACAGGTTAAAGTGGTGTTTGCAAGAACAGGTGCCGCAGAGGTGGCGACAGATCCAATGGGAGTTAATATTTCAGACTCTTATGTCATGCTTAGGCCAAAAGACCAGTGGCCAGAAACAGATATAAAAAATAAAAGTGATCTGATCGCCGCTGTAAAAAAGAAGCTTGAACTGTATATTCCTGGGCAAGTACTTCTTATGTCTCAGCCTGTTCAATTAAGATTTAATGAACTCTTAGAGGGAACTAGAGCTGATGTTTCTGCAAAGGTTTTTGGTGAGGATTTAGATAAGCTTATAACTTATTCGAAAGAAATAGCTCAAATCATTTCTGAGATTCCAGGTTCTGGAGAATCGGAATCTGAGTCAAAGGGCAAGTCTCCAATGCTTCAATACACACCAAGAATTGAGGAGCTGGCTCAATTGGGAGTAACTGCTAGGCCTGTGTTGGACTCAATTAGCGCCGCTATTGGTGGCCGAGAGATCGGGCATGTTTACGAGGGTGTCCGTAAGTTTCCAATTGTTGCGAGGTTAAGTGAGGTTCAACGAAAAGATATTCATACTGTAAGAAGCTTACCTGTAGGGATTTCTGAAGGCTATACTGTGCCAATTAATCAAGTCGCTGAGATTGACTACGTGGAGACTTTTAGCAATGTCAGCCGTGAAAATTCTCAGAGGAGGGTAGCCGTTTTAATTAATCCAGAAACCCGGGACGTAGAAAGTTTTGTTGAAAAGGCCAAGGCCAGGGTTGAAGCGGAAGTTAAGCTTCCCGAGGGTTACTATGTAGAGTGGGGTGGAAGTTTTAAAAATTTGCAAAGTGCCAAGGAGCGTCTAAGTATCTTAGTCCCAATGGCGATGCTAATTATCTTGGCAATGCTCTATGCAGCTTTTAAGTCTTTCGCTCAAGTTGCTCTTATATTTGCATGTGCTCCAATGGCATTGATCGGAGGAGTGCTCGCTCTTACATTTATGGGAATGCCTTTCAGCATTTCTGCCGGAGTGGGGTTTATAGCTTTGTCTGGAATTAGTATTTTAAACGGTGTTGTTTTAGTGACTTATTTCAACCGACTTTTCCAAGAAGGTAAATCCCCGAATGATGTGGTTAGAGAAGGAGCTATGACAAGACTGAGACCCGTGCTCATGACTGCCCTGACCGATATCTTTGGATTTTTGCCTATGATGTTTTCCACCGGACTTGGTGCTGAGGTGCAAAAGCCATTGGCTACAGTTGTTGTTGGAGGGATTATTTCCGCAACTCTTTTAACGTTAATTGTAATCCCTTCACTCTATCGTCTTTTCATTAAGTTTATGCAACCAAGCTTTAAGGAGGCTTATAATGAATAAATTTGTATCTATTGTTATTGTACTGATTGGCCTAACGGGATGTGCACATCATCATGATAAAGCAGCCCACCATCATCATAAGAAAGACGAATGTACTAAAAATTGTAAAGTACACTCACAGGTGGAGCAGTTTGATAAAACCTGTGCCCTGAGTCTCTCTGAGGGAGACCTGCATGTTCATGGTAAGGAAGAATATAAATTGGAGCATGGCGGGAAAGCTTATTACTTTTCAAGTAAAGAGAATATGAAGAAATTTAAGAATCATTTAGAGGAAAACATCAAAAAGGCAAATCAGAACTGGAAAAACTATAAAGGTGGTAATCTTTAAATTATTTCCCTTAGTTTTGTAAAGTAGGCTTTACAACTTTCTGATGCCCTTGTATTGTTAGGTGTACTTAACAGGCGGGGGCTGATGAATTTTGAATACGAAGAACATTGGAAAGAATACAACAATAACGATTTATCACATTCGGAAACCCATTATCTTTTGGCTTTATACTCCTTATCAAAACAAAAGGGAGAACTAAGAGCTGTGGACCTGGCCAAAGAGTTAGATGTCAGCAGAAATGCGGTTTCGTTGCAGCTAAAAAAGCTCATTGAAAAGAAACTAGTCCTAGTTAACAAAAACTTTCTTAAATTAACTAAGCAAGGAAAGGCGAAGATTGAAACCATTGCCAATAAAAGGCAAACGATGATCGTTTTTTTAATGGAAGTATTGGGTGTTAGCGAAGCTACGGCCAAGACTGATAGCTGCAAAGTAGAACACCTACTGTCTGACGATACGGGGGAAGCCTTGCTAAAGTTCGTGCAGTTCCTACGTTCTGATAGAAAGGTCGTTCTTGATTTTCTCAAGCAATTCCAAAGATTTTACTTGCAATGCGACCCAGAGATAAATTGTGGTCTGTGTGAGAATATTCATAAAATGGAGTCCTCTGATGTTTAGATATATCCTTGCCGCTTTATTGCTTGTTTCTCCTCTTTCATTCATTAACGCGAAGGGAAATGGCGCCGAATTAGCCGTTCATTTGTTAAGTTACCTTTCTCAAGATTATGGAGAGGCGGTTTCTCAGGGGGAGGTTACTAGTCAGGGAGAATATGATGAGCAAGTGGAGTTTATAAATGAGGTTTCTCGAATTTCAAATCAGGCGAATTTTGATAAAAAATTGGAATCAGATGTAGAAGAACTGAAAAGAATGATTCTTGAAAAAGAATCTGTACAAGAAGTTTCTTTCTTCGCAAACAAGCTTAAGTTTGATGTCATAAAAGCTTTTAACATCGCGACTTTTCCTACCAATGGTCTCGATTTTCAGAAGGCAAAGCAAATATACGCTCAGTCCTGCGTTGGATGCCACGGAGTTTCCGGGGCTGGAGATGGGCCCCTTGGGAAAAACCTTGAGCCTAAACCTACAAACTTTCATGGCCTGGAGCGAATGCAAAACATTTCTCCTTTTCAGGCCTACAATACCATTACTCTTGGAGTAAATGGCACGGGCATGGCCAATTACTCCTTTCTTTCGGAAAAAGACAGGTGGTCGCTCGCATTCTACGTCTCAGCGTTTCGTTATAAAGGTAACAGTGCCAATGGCAGTTACGAAGTGCCTCTGAAAGATTTAGCTTCAAAGACTGACCTAGAACTCCTTAGCAAGTACAATATTGAAGAGGAAGAAGAAGCTCTTTTTCTCGCCAGCGTACGAGATATAGGGGACTCCTTTCCACCATCGGGAACTCCACTGAAAAAAGGATCGGAATTCCTAGAGACCGCGAGAAGCAAGCTTGGAGAAAGCTTTAAGCTATTTGCCGCAGGAAACTTCCAAGGAGCCAAAGACAAGTCTTTGGAAGCTTATTTGCAGGGAATTGAACCAATAGAGGGGTATTTAACAGTAAACAACCGAGATCTTGTGCTCTCCTTAGAGCAAGAGCTCGCTCGATATAGAGCCTTGTTAACTAAGGATTCATCAAAAGAAGTGGTGGAACAAAAGAGAGAAGAAATTTTGTCCCTTTTGAAAAAAGCCGACGGCGCGATTTCTTCTGAAACTTCTTTTGTGAGTTCGGCGCTTATCTCCTTTGGTATTGTCGTAAGAGAAGCACTGGAAGCGGGCCTTGTTCTTTTGCTCCTGGTTGGGCTTGTGAAGAAATTTGGGTCTGCTAAAACAATGAAATACGTTCACTTCGGATGGGGGAGCGCCATTTTAGGAGGGGCTATTCTCTATTTTTTAGTGGATATGATCATTGGACTAGGAGGATATGCTGTTGAAGCTATTGAAGGGTATGTCGCTCTCTTCGCGTCAATCGTCCTCTTCTATGTCGGGTTTTGGTTTCATCGAAACGGGAACATACAAGAGCTGAAAGCGAACTTAAAGGCTAATGTGAAGAACTCACTTGTGGACAATAAAAAGGGAGCATTGTTCTTTATTTCCTTTTTCGCTGTTTTTAGGGAGATTTTTGAAACTTTGCTTTTTATGAAAATCCTTGCTTTTGACGGTCACTCTTCGGTGGCGATAGGCGCGGGAGCCGCATTCGCTCTTGGTTTGGCCGGAGCTTTAATTCTTTTGGCAGCTAAATTTTCTGTAAAACTAAAGCTGGCTCCATTGTTTAAAGGATCAACGTATCTTATTCTCGGCTTGTCCGTCGTTTTCTTAGGCAAGGCGCTAGGAGCCTTTCAGAAAGTCGGCCTTTTGGATCAAACCCAAATAGATGGATTCACACTCTCAATACTCGGATACAATTCGACCCTTGAAGTATTATTGGGGCAAGTCGCATTCATTTTAGCCGTTGTAGGCATAATGCTGTGGATGAATAAAAAAGATGAAGTTGTAGTTAAGAGAGTGGAAAATTAATGAAAAAAACGATTGTTTACGTAAGGAAGATGGATTGTCCATCTGAAATCAAAATGATTGAAGGTTTGTTTGAGGGCGACGATGGTGTCAAACAAATGAACTTTAACCTCGGCGACCGACAAATCACCTTTTTCCATAAGACTGATGAATCGCATATCTTAGGCAAGCTAAAAGATGTTGGACTTGAGGGCAAACAGCTTGAAACTCGTGAAGTTTCTGAAAATGAAGTTGTTGTCGAAGACTCGCAAATTGAAGCTAAAACTTTAAAGATTCTACTTGGCATCAACTTTACAATGTTTCTAGTCGAAATCGTTATCGGAATTTTTGCGGAGTCCGCCGGACTTTTAGCGGACGGGCTTGATATGTTGGCCGATTCGTTTGTTTATGGAATGAGTCTTTACGCGACTGGGAAAAGTTTATCTATGAAAAACAAGGCCGCGACCTTCAGTGGTGGAACTCAAATTTTTCTTGCCTTGTTTATTCTATTCGAGGCCGTCAGACGCTTCTTTGTGGGGAGCGAGCCTGTTTCAATTTTAATGATGTCCATTTCACTCATGGCGTTGTTTGCCAATGTCTCTTGCTTGGGCTTAATCCATAAACATCGAGAAGGGGGAATCCATATGCAGGCCAGCTGGATTTTTTCTGCCAATGATGTCTTGGCAAACACTGGAGTCATTATCGCTGGAGCGTTTGTTTATTTCACAGGTTCGAATATACCCGACCTTGTTATCGGGATAGTTATCGCGATCATAGTTTTAAGAGGCGGTTTTAGTATTTTAAAACTGGCAAAAGCTAAAGCATAATTATCTCCATGACAGATAGTAGAAAAAATCACATTTTGAATAGTTTCAATATAGAAATAAAAGAAGCAAAAAACCTTTATGAAGCCGACGAGCTGGAAAGGGCTTTTTATCACTATCTATCCTAGGATTATCCTTTTTTATGCGAGAAAACCTGCTGTACGTTTTTTTGTTAAGCTTCAAAGCGAAATCTAATTTTAAAGAACTGCGCAAAAATGCCCATGGTAGGCAACTCTATTAGTGGCCCGATTACTAAGGCCAGCGCTATTAAGGGGTTCTCAGGAAAAGCGCTCACGGCAATTGCTAAAGCAAGAGGGGAATTGCGGGCCAAAACTGCAAATGAAAAGCCTATAGAAGCTGATTTCTCAATCTTAGCTATCCGACAAACATTTACGCTAAAGAACAAATTAAAAAGATAAAATGTTAAAAGCGGAGAGACCAGCAAAAGAGTGGACTTGGGATTCGCTAAAATGGCTTCTCCTTGAGAAGAAAACATCGCGATAATTGCGAAACATAAAAAAATAGATTGGGCCGGCAAAATAAAAGTTAAAAAGTCTTTTTCAAACCAGTCCTCGCTCTTGAATACGTAAGTCACTTTTCTAATTAAAATTGATAAAGCAAAGGGAGTTATTAAAACCAAGGTTATGCTTTTAAACAGTATGCCCACCTCAATGGGAATAAGTTTTCCAACAAAAAACAAAAGGTAAACAGGGAGAAGCAGGAGTTGCAGGAGAAGGTGCCATGGCAGAAGGGCCGCCGCTTGGGACGTCTTTCCTCCTGCTAGTTGGGTAAAGACTAGATACCAGTCCGTGCAGGGAGTTATGAGTAACATCAGAAAACCAACTCTAAGGTCAGGATGACCGCCTAAAAAAATACTGCCAAGAATCCAAGCAAATAGTGGAGTCCAAAGAAAATTGATTCCTAGACTTAAACCTGAAAAACGAAAATTTAAAAAGGCCTTTCTCATGTCTTTAAAAGGAACATGTAGAAAAACTACCGTTAGCATTAACATTAAAAAAGGAACAATAAATTTGTCCCCATTCTGTGAAAACCACTTAAATTGGCCTAGCGCCAAACCCAGGGCGGCGGAGAATAAAATAAAAAGAGCTTGAAGTTTACCAAAAAGTCCCATCAATTAAATATTTAGCATTGCCGCATAAATATGTCATTCATCTCTTTTAACTGGCGCAACAGCTTAAAGATTTTACATCTTTATCAAAAGTCTGAGCGGCAAGCTTAATTCCTTCGCTTAATGTAAGATAAGGATGCAGCTCTTTTGCGATATCCGAAATAGGAATTTCATATCGCATCATTAGACTTAGTTCCATAAGAAGCTCTGAACCCTCTGGCGCAATAATGCGGGCCCCAATTAATTCCTGTGTCCCAGTTTTTCTTAATAGTTTAATAAACCCTCTCGTGTCTCGCGCGGCAATCGCTCTTGGCACATTGTCTAGGGACAGTTTTGAGACATCATATTCAATTCCCTCTGCTTTTGCTTGCGCTTCATTAAGCCCAAGTCCCGCGACTTGAGGGTCTGAAAATATAACCCAAGGAACAACTTTATAATTAGTTTTACGCGTGTTTCCAAGAAAGGCGTTCTCCGCCGCAAGATTTCCCTCATAGGCTGCCGTATAGACAAGCGCAGGTGTCGCAAGTACATCACCTGCTGCATAAATATTCTCAATGCTTGTTTGCCCATATTCGTCAGTATAGATGGCGCCATTTTTATCAGTCTTAACCCCGACTGCGTCAAGACTAAGCGCTTTGGTGTTAGGCCTTCTTCCTGAGGCGACAAGCAGCCTTGTAAAAGTTTTGCTTAAAGGTTCTTCATTACGTTTAAGAGCAAGTTCAATTCCTTTTGAACTCTCTCTAACTTGGGAAATTTCAGTGTGTTCCAAGACTTGAATTCCTTCGCTTTCAAAATAGCTTGTCATCCAATTTGAGATATCATTGTCTTCCTGGGATAAAATTTTACTTCGTGGTATAATTGTGACTTTTGAGCCAAGTCTAGAAAACATTTGAGCTGTCTCCAGCGCAATATATCCTCCACCCATAATAGCGATGGACTCTGGAAGTTCATCTAACTCAAAAGCTGACTTGCTTGTCAGATAATTAACAGTTTCCAGGCCTTCTATAGCGGGAACAAATGTGGAACTGCCTGTGGCAATTAAAATTTTATCAGCGCTAACTCTTCGCCCATCAACGTTTAAAACATGCTGATTTTCAAAATGAGCCGCTCCTTTTATTAGCTGGATATTTTCATTGTTGTCCAAGACAGACTGATATTTACCGGACCTCAATTCGTTAACGAGCGCAGATTTTTGACGCATAATTGTAGGGAAATCAACTTTAACGCTCTTGCTGCTTATTCCTTCAAAAGGAATGTTCTCCGCCCGGTGTTTGGTTTCAGCCGCTCTTATAAGAGTTTTGGAAGGGACACAGCCGAAATTAACGCAAGTTCCGCCAAGCGTGGACTTTTCAATAATGGCCACTTTTTTTCCAAGTTCTGTCGCTTTGATGGCAGCGGCAAAAGCCGCTGAACCGCTGCCCATAATAGCAATGTCATAATCATACTTATTTTTATTACAGCAATCCATATTATCCTTCTTCGCAATGTTTTTGAGTGGCTTGATAGCCAGTAGAGTCAATTTTTTCTTTGATTTTACCAATGGTGGTTTGATTGTCTTCAAAGTTTATAATAGCGCTTTTATCTTTGACGGAAACATCGATGTCTTTAATCCCTTCAAGTTTTCTAACGGCAACTTTGGTTGTTATGGCGCAAGTCGCGCAAGTCATGCCTTTAACAGTGAAACAGGCCTTTTGTATTTTCGCCAGAGAGGTTTGTGAAACCAAAAAAATGCTGAGAGTAAATAATAAATTTTTCATGTGAGCGCTTCCTTTTTTTTAGTATAGCCAGGCTACAAATTCTGGAGAAAAAATTCCCAGTAACGCCAAAACAAGGCCTACCCAATATGCGATAACCATTCTTTTATATTTTTTAGGGTCTGAGCAAATGGAATTGGGGTCGCAAGAGTTTCTTTTCTTATAAAGCTGATATCCCGCAAAGCTAAAAACACCAAAAACAAAAATTATTAAAGGAATTCTAAACACATCAAATTTTGCAAGAACAGCGGCGCCGGACACACCTAAAATAGTGAGCAGTAATGGGCCAATACAGCAAACAGCGGCCAAGAAGCCGCCTAAAATACCTGTTCCTATAAAAATTCCCGTCTTGTTCTCAATATGATCGTTCTTGGACATAAGTTTAGCTCCCAGTTGACTTCTTTACCGAATATAAGCCCTGTAGTATACTACCGGGTCAAGGAGATTTTTATGAAAACAATTGAGATAGTCGAAGCCACTGGTTTAGATCGAGAAACCCTTCGCTTTTATGAATCTAAAGGACTTTTAACAGATA
>Ga0208568_1000880_pt1 | contig 10557 bp, 6 predicted proteins | sample DeeseametaMP2969_FD_184165 | JGI IMG/M metagenome (GOLD analysis project Ga0208568, IMG submission 184165) | Marine microbial communities from the Deep Atlantic Ocean - MP2969 (SPAdes) | ecosystem: Environmental > Aquatic > Marine > Oceanic | place: South of Funchal, North Atlantic Ocean... | reverse complement strand
AATAACATCTGGCAAGGCAAAATCAAACATATTGCCAGACTGCTTGGTGGTTAAATAATTAACTTTGCTTCGCGTGATTGATTTGTCGTGATTAAGGGCATAACTCACCGTGTACTGACCTAAATCATCGCTTTCCTTACGAACCATAGGTTCAGATAAATCAGCTTGATGCAAATGTTCTGAATGCAAGCTGTGATAAATCGCAATCAGTTTTTGTTGATCGGCAGGTTTTAGTTTTCCAGCAAAATGATAGTCGCTGACGAGCTTGGTTTTAGCATTTACTTTTACTGCAAATGGCACACCGTAAAGAGCTGCATTTATGGTTTGCTGATCAACCTCGACCTGAGGTGAAACCAATTGTAAACCTAACCAGTAAGACGTTTCATCTTGCTTTAGAGGGCGATACAAAAGCTGCCCCGCAATACTCAGTTTATTTTCACTTGGCTGATTTAACGTAATCATTTGTGTTTTAGCTTGGGTGTTAAAGTCTCCCCAATATGTACACTGTGTTTGTGCATGTATGCTGCCAAGAGGCAACATACACAACAATGAAAGAATCCTTTTTTTCATAATTAAAACTTAAAGCTATCGCTGTAATCTATCATCTGCCATGTTTTATCGTACAAGGCGCCGGTGTTATACAGTGTTTTTGTTGCTGTTTTAGTTGGGAACGAACAACAGAACTTATAACCTGGGTATTTCACCCATAAGTAAAACTCCCCTTCGATGGCTTTCATGTTATTACTAACATCAATGCCATAAGTGATTTCTGAATCAGAAAGCGCTTTACTAACATCAACATAAGCCGTCGCCGAAAGCGTGTCTGAAATAATCAAGAAATCAACCCCAATACCACCGCTGGCAATTAACAAATCAATTCCTGCTGTTGCATAGGCATCTAGGCTTGCAGTGAGGACATCACCACCAATACTAAACGTTTGATCGGCATAAACTAAATCTGTATTAACACCCACAGAGCCGGTCACACCAGCTGACACACTGATTGGCACAATAACAATCGTAAACGTCGTTGAGAACAGCTTTTGCTCTTCTTCCCAATCATAGCCATAAGATTCATCTAGCGCAGAAATGGTTTCGCCTTCATCAATCAGATCATTACCAAGTAATGACACATTCATTGAATAGGTTGCCGTGCCATTACCACCATCAACCGTCCCCCATGCACCAGCAGAAAATAAGCTCATGCTGTGATCAAACATGTAAAGGTCAAAAGCCCCTGTAGCAAGTGCTGAGGCGTAGCCACCATTGCTTGATTGTAATAATACCCAAGATATAAAACTTGGCACGATTGCGACTTTCGATTTATCGCCATAGGTGTTTGCAAATATTTCAAAGGCCCATAAGAAGTTAGGTAAAGAAATCACCGCTGCATTCGGGCTATCAAGATTTCCTGGCACATAACTAACTTGAGAGTTTCGGCTAACTTGCGCACCTGTTGACTCAGGCAAAACAATACCGTGACCATCTAACATGCTCTGATCAGGCTCTTGTTGGTCATACAAAGAGTAAGGTACCGTAATTTGTAGGGTATTGTTTTCAACATTCGCTTCTTCATACTCAGATAAGTCATGAATAGTAAACGTTAGTTCAAAACTATTCTCTTCTGCTTCGCTGTCATAACTTTGCTGCAATTTGTCGAGTAAAATACCATTAATTGCAATGTCATATGGGAAGTAATGGCTTTGTTCATGATCATTAAATTTGATCATCATGCCATCGCTGTAATGGTCTAGCTCTTCTTGCCAAAAGTGCGCATCAAAATCGACACCATCAATAGTTAGCTTAGCAGTGACACGTGCATTATTAACTGAACTACCATATTTCACGGCATCAAAGTGCCCTACTAGGTCTGAGCGTTTATGAGACGGCGCACCTTGCGAAGTTGTTTCGCGATTCCCAATATCAGGAAACATTGCAAAACCATCACCCACACTTAACACATCAATTTGAAAGTCATGATACCCCTTACTGTCTATATTAATTTGTGCATAGGTCGTGGTATCTTCAGCGTAGTTACGCGAACGGTTATCATCTAAATCGGCTTCACTTTCAATTAATTGCGCACTATCAACATAAGCTGCAATAAAATATTCATCACTCGGTATTTCTTCATTTGGAAGCATTAGCTCAGCAGTAAAGTGATGCTCACCATCTGATAATTGACTGATGTAATGAGTCCCTAAATCAAAACCTTCGGGTTCTTCATCCGTGGTGAGTTGATCAATATTAGTTTTCGCTATCGCCATAAAAGCCACACCGACATGCTCTGTGTCGAGTAATTGGCTTTCGATAGTAAAGTCGATATTAATCGGCTGTCCGGGTTGATAGGTCGTTTGCTCAGGGTCTTCAAGGGCAACAAGTTTTACATTCGCAACTTGTTCAATGATGGTTTCGTTTTTGTCATCGTCATTACAGCCTGTTAATACTGTAATCAGACTCAATCCTAGTAGTGTTTTACGCATAATCGGGTTCCTTCTCGTGAGCGTTTAGTCTAGTTCTAAATTATGGATGAAATATGGATTTCTAATAACTTAGTTAAAATTTAATACAAAAAATTAACAATTCAATTTTCTTTATAAATTTATAGAACTTTTATATGTGTTTTTATACTCACTACGGTGAAAACCCAGCATTTATTGCTAACCTTAAAGAAGTAGCAATGGCTAGGAACGAATGTGGTTGAATCAAAAGAGTTTCTAAAATCAATACTCGATACGATCTCAAAGCATATTGTTGTAATTGATGAAAAAGGTGATATTCAATTTGTGAATCGCAGTTGGCAAACCTTTGGCGATGAAAATAATTGCCAGTGTAATACCCCGTGGGAAGATCAAAACTACCTCGCAATATGTAAATCAGCTGCACAGCAAGGTGATGAGTTTGGTGCACAAGCTTTATCTGGTATTAGTCAGGTTATAAACCAACAATTAACTGAGTATTACCTCGAATATCCATGTCATAGCAATACCGACAAGCGTTGGTTTTTAATGCGAGCAGTGCCCTTCGAGCATGCATCAAAACGCTTTATCGTCATCAGCCATATAAATATTACCGAACGTAAAATCGCCGAGCAGCAAGTACGAGAACTTGCTCGTATCGATGGTCTCACACAAATAGCTAACCGACGTCATTTTGACGATTTCTATGAGCAAGAGTGGAGTCGTTGCGCACGTTTAAAGCACCCCTTGTCGTTAGCAATGATCGACCTTGATAACTTTAAGTCTCTTAACGACAACTTTGGTCATCTGGTGGGTGATATTTGCTTAAAAGAAGTGGCAAAACTATTACCAGATTATACTCGCAGACCTGGTGACTTGTGCGCTAGATACGGCGGTGAAGAATTTGTACTGGTACTCGGTAATACCCAATGCCATCAAGCACAAAAACTCGTGACGCGGTTTATGGCAGCGCTGAACACGATTCAACTACCAGAGCTTGCCGGTCATCCCTTGACGGTTAGTATTGGTTTAGCAACTATTTACCCAAATAGCAGTGATGATGAAATGTTACTCATTGAAATGGCTGATAGTGCGCTTTATCAAGCAAAAGAAGCTGGCCGAAACCAGCTTGTGGTTGCTGATAACATCGAGCCATTAAACATAGAAAAATGCCCCTAATAAGGGGCATTGATTAGAGTCTATTAATCCAGTTATTACTGAAATACTTTTTCGACATCAAGTACTGCAATATTTTTCGCAGGTATTGCAAGCTTATAGTCTGCAATTACTTTATCTTCAGCAACAAGTTCTGCTGGTTTTTCAGCATTATACACCATAGGTGATGTTTGCTCTGAAGCAAGGCGCTTTTGCATGTCTTTGCCATCACCTGTAATAAACACATAGTGAATATTCTCTGTTTGCAGGTTATCGCGAATAACACGGTTAACATCATCAAGGGTTAGCTTTTCAAGCTTGCCGCGCACATAGTCAACAAAGCTCTCAGTGTTATAGAACTCACTGTCAAGCGCATAGCCTAACTGGCGATCTTGGCTGGCAACCATTTGTGGCACAAAGTTAATTAAGAAGTTACGAGTCGCTTCAAAATCTTCTTTGCTGATGCCATTTTTAATAAGCTTATCAAGTTCAAATAATGCCGTACGCGTTGCAAAGTGCGCATCGTTATTAGAACGAAGCGGACGTAACCACACTTGGAAAATTTGCTCTGAACGACCTAAGTTAGCATCAGGTTTAGTTTGGAACATACCGCGCGGGAAGTACTCAATGTATGCATAATCACCATAGTTCATACCACGGGTTTGACGAATGCGCTGATACAAGAAGCTGTTTGAGCTGCGGTGTTCACCAAAATAAGAGCGCACTAACCAAAGTGCGGTCCAGTCATCGCTGCTACGAATTGTATCGATTGGGAAACCAAATGACACAGCGGTAGATTGCGCTGATTTTTCAACAATCGTTGCATGATGACCTTTAAGTTCAGGCGCATCAGGAATCGTTAAGCGGCTTTCTTTACCTTGTGGAAGCGATGTTAAATCTTTCATCATAGTCGATTTAACATCACTCGGAATCGCACCAATTAGACCCACGGTTAGCTTAGATTGGGTAAACTGGTTAGCATAGAACGCTTTTACATCGTCAAGCGTCAGTGCTTCAAGGTCTGATAAATCACCATAGTTATAGCTTTCGTATGGATGGCCTTTATAAAGCTGATGATAAAGCACTTCTTTGCCTAGCTCTTCGTCATTTGACGCTTTCAGACCTGCTTTAATGCTATCAATAAGCTCTTTTTTCAGGCGTTTAAAATCATCTTCTCTGAAGCCAGGGTTTAGCATCTGATCGCTAACTAGTGCATACCACTTCGCAGCATTGTCTTTATGTACACGACCACGTAAAGAAATCATCTCTTTATCGATTTGATAGCCAAAGCTTCCCGCCAGTGGGTATAGCGCTTTTTGAATATCTTTGTAGCTCATGGTTTCTGAGCCACCTTGCGCTAGCATCGCAGCTGTGAGTGCCGCTAAGCCTTTTTTACCTTGTGGATCAGCCGCTGCACCAGTATTAAATAACCAGTTCACATCAACCAGTGGTGAGCTATTGGTTTTATCAAGTACTTTAAAATGACGCTCTGCAGGTGCTTGCTCGATACTGGCAACCAAGGCATTTAAATCAACTTCTTGCTCAAAACCCGCCACTTTATCAAGCGCCGACATTGTCACCGTGGTACGGCTAGGATCAACAAAATACTTGTTTGCTACCGCTTTGATATCTTCTGGCGTGATGCTATCAGCCGTGGCATAAAGTTGGTTAATCACCTCTGGGTCGCGCTCAAAATGCATGTAGCTTGCAAGCGTTGAAGCAATTGACTGCGATGAATCTAAGCCATTAATGAAGCTGTATTTTAAGTTAGATTTTAAATCCGCTAACTTTTGTGCATCAACTAACTCAGTACGTGCTTGTGCATAAGTACGGTTAATCGCATCACGGGCTTTAGCCAGGTCCGCTTCGTTTTCGACTTTTACAAACACATGTAATAAACCCGGATCTTTAGTATCTGGGTTGTAGGTAAACATTTGGCTGGCAATTTGTTTATCAACAACAAGCTCTTGATAAAGTGCCGAGTTGTTAGAGAAATACAGCTGCGAGATCAAATCAAGGGCTGCACGGTCTTTTTGAGTAGGATCCCATGCTGTGCCTTTGTAAGACACAAGCAACCAGTGACCTGGTAAACCATCATTTTTCTCATGGATGTATTTTGCTGCTTGTTGTTTAGGCTCAACAGGAATATCTGCTTGGTAATCACCTTTTTTCCAATTACCCCAATGCTTTTTCACCATTGCCATGGTTTCTTGTGGATCAACATCACCAACAATGACTAAAGATACATACTCAGGCTTATAAAATTTAGCGAAGAAGTCTTTACCGTACGCCATTTGATCAGGCATGGCTTCAATGTCTTCAAAAAAGCCCATGGTAGTGTGCTTATACGTATGCTTTTCGAATGCTTCGTTACGAACGGCAGAAAGTAACTTGCGAATTGGGCTAGCATTATTCTTTAAATATTCACCTTTTACAGTCAGCGCTTCAGTGCGGAACTGCTCTTCGCTGTAAGTCAGGTTTTGGAAAATATCAGCTTCGATTTCAAGTACTTTATCTAAATGCTCTTTTGAAAAGTTTAAGTGGTAGTTAGTGTAATCGTTGGTTGTGTATGCACGATTATCAACACCTGAGTTCTTTAAAATATCTGAATACACATCTTGCGGAAATTTTTCAGAGCCTTTAAACATCATATGCTCAAAGAAGTGTGCAAAACCGGTTTTACCTGCTTCAACTTCATTACGTGAACCAACCGATACCGGAATCTGCAGTGATACGACATCAGGGTAATCAGTTTTTACTACCATCACGCGAAGGCCATTCTCAAGCTCTTCTAATAGGTAATCTTGGCTAAATACACGGCTATCGTCTTGGCTTACTAGCTGCTCAATTTCGACTTCTTTAACCATGGTTGACTGTGAATTACTTGCGCAGCCACTCAGCGCCAGTGTTACAGCAACACTGGTTGCTAATAATCTAAATTTCATAATGTTCCCTTGTTAGTTATTTTTCTCATCTTCATTGCTGCTTGATTATGCATCAAAGTGCCAGAAAATATGAGGGTCAGCGCAATTATTTATGTAAACAGGTGTGTCAATTTAGCGAAACGCCCAGCATTCAACTTGAGTAAATTTCATAGTGATTGAAAAACTTTCAAGAAAAAAATCTATCTAGACGTCTAAATGGCTGCTATATTGTTTGGCATAGACATTAGCACGAGCTGGAATGAGGATTATGGCTTTATCATTACAAGAGAAAATTGAAGACACCAACCAAGGCGTCTACCTAATTGGTACCACACCGCCAAAGTCAGGTACTGATAAAGCACAGCTTGAAACTATTGCCCAAAAGCTACTTGGTCGTTTACACGAAATTGAATACGACGGTGTAATCATCTACGACATTCAAGATGAAAGTAGCCGTATTGCAAAGCCGCGTCCTTTTCCGTTTAAAGAGACTGTCGATCCTCGTGAATATAGTCAGTTACTTCGCAATCTATCGCAACTAGATGTAATCACTTATAAAAGCGTAGCCCAGCGTGGTGAAGCTGAATTTAGTGAGTGGTTAGATGAAACACGCAATGACTTTGAACTAAAAAACTTAGTGCTAGTAGGCAGTCCATCATCTGATGGTGACATCAAATTGAGCCTACCTGATGCGTATAAAGCTTTAGCAAAGCAAGACAGCGATGTGTTTTTAGGTGGCGTTACCATTGCCGAACGTCATGCCAGCAAACGCAATGAACATGAGCGTTTAGTTGAAAAAACAGCACAAGGTTGTAAGTTTTTCATCTCGCAAGCCGTTTACAATGCCCAAGCGACGATTGATTTGATCACTAGCTATGCGCGTAGCTGTAAAGCACAAGGCACAACACCAAAACGCATTATTCTAACGTTCACCCCGTGTGGTGGTGAAAAGACCTTGGAATTTATGGAGTGGTTAGGTATTTCGGTGCCTGAAGCTACCAAATACCGTATGTTAGATTCGGAAAACACCTTGAGTGAATCAGTGCGTATTTGCCGTGAAAATCTCGATTTAATTTTACAAAGCTGCGCGCATTTAGATGTACCGCTAGGTTTAAATATTGAGAGCTTAACCAACCGTAAAGAAGAAATTGATGCGTCAATTAACCTTTACCGATTACTTAAAGCGACCATGGAATTAAACCTAGCTGAAAAGCAAATAGCTTAACGTGCAGCCTTAGAGGCTTGCTTTTTCTCATACATATCTTCATCTGCTCGTTTTAATAGTTCAGCAAAGTTTTCTTTTGGCTGAGCTATTACCCCTGAGCCAATACTTAAACTCGTGACAGGAATGCCCCGCTTCTCTAAATTCACTTGAAAAGTGGTATTGAGCTTATCAGCGATACTGTCTATGCAATCACCGGGCTGAACTTGCAATAACGCAATAAACTCATCGCCCCCTAAGCGGCCGATAATATCGGTTTCACGTAGGCATTCTTTCATCGTGTCAGCTAAACAAATCAACGCGAGATCGCCCACTTCATGGCCATACGTATCATTGAGTGGCTTAAAGCTGTTTATATCGATAAATAAACAACTAATATCAAAACCAAGACGTTTCGATATATTTAATTTGTGTTGGCAAAGCAGATCTATTGCACGGCGATTATAAATATTGGTCAGTGAATCAAGCATGGCAATTTCACGCATCTGCGTAAAGTTGTCTAATAACGCAAGGTCATCTTCAACCATATCGCGAAGCTGCTCGATTAACTCTAAAAAGCTAGGTTGGTAATGGGTTTGTTTAAAATCCATGACGCAAAAAGTGCCAAACGGATCGCCACTTGGCCAACTAATGGGCACCCCAAGGTAAGACTCAAAGCCATCTTTTACCAGCGGGCTGTCATCCCATTGACTATCTTGACTGGCGTGATCAACATAAAGCGGTGCCATATCACGCAGTACTTTTTTGCAAAAAATATTATCGTCAGCGCTTAATTCAGCCCCTGCATCGTAAGGGTTTTCTTGCTGCTCACTAGAGACGATAATGCGATAGACATCATCTGTTTTATGAACGATGAAGCCTGCGGGAGCAGAAAACAGCTCGGTCATGAGATCAATTGTTTTCTGCCACTTTTCTAAGGAGAACTGTTTATCAGCACGGCGGAACGTCCATTTATTCTCTTCTAACATACTAAACTCTCAACTTTAGCCGGAGGATAGTATAAATATATGCCAGATTTAGGAACGTCTCCTACTTTTTTGCCCTAAAATACGTTTTTTATCACGAGAACGGCGTGCCTTATTCGTATTTTTACGAACTTGCTTTGGCTCTTTGGTTAAATCAGGCTCATAGCCTGGTAACCACTGCGGTGTGAGTCTGGTGTCGAGTAAAATATCTATTTCGTCTAATAGCCATTGCTCATCGATGCTAACCAGCGACATCGCCATCCCTTTCTCACCAGCACGCCCTGTACGACCAATACGGTGTACATAATCCTCAGCCACATAAGGCAGCTCATAGTTAATCACATACTTTAATGAGGCAATGTCAAGACCACGCGCAGCAACATCCGTCGCTACCAGTACTCTTGTCGCACCTGATTTAAAATTTTGCAGTGCTTTATCGCGCGCACCTTGGCTCTTATCACCATGAATAGATTCGGTTTTTAAGCCGTCTTTACACATTTCTTTCGCAAGCACATCAGCGGTTTGCTTAGTGCGAGTGAATATCAGTACTTGCTGCCAATTTTTCATGCCAATCATATGTGATACCAGCTCACGCTTGCGGTCTTCATCAACCGCATAAACTAGCTGCTCAACTTCAACCGCTGCTGAATTGCGTTTATTCACTTCAACTAGTTTAGGATCATTTAATAACTGCTTACTGAGTTTAAAGATGCTGTCGTCAAATGTGGCTGAAAAAAGTAAGGTTTGACGCTCTTTTGGCACATGGCGCAAGATACGTTTAATTTCGTCAATAAAGCCCATATCAAGCATGCGATCAGCTTCATCGAATACCAGCGCATTGATACTTGAAAGTTTAATACTGCCTTTGATCACATGATCAAGTAAGCGCCCAGGTGTTGCTACCACAACCTGTGCCCCTTTTATGGCTTTAATTTGTGGGCCAATACTGGCGCCGCCATAAGCCAGTGCTGCTTTTATATCAGTATGCGCAGCATAGCGCTCTACACTTGCAAATACTTGCTGAGCGAGCTCTCGGGTTGGTGTTAAAATTAGGACTTTGACAGCATGTGGAAGTACTTCAGCAGATAACAAATTGTGTAGTAGTGGTAAAACAAACGCGGCGGTTTTACCCGTTCCCGTTTGTGCACTACCCATTACATCAGCACCCGCTAAAATAAGGGGGATTGTTTGCGCTTGAATTGCTGTAGGAGTGTGATAGTTCTCTTCTTGCAAGGCTGTTAGCAATGCAGGGGCAAGATTTAATTCTGAAAAGGTCGCTGCTGACATAGTCTGAAGTACATTTAGCTATAAAAGCGCTATTGTACGCGGAACATCAGCAACAAAAAAGGCGCAATAAGCGCCCTTTATACAATCTGTAATGACTACACCGGTTTAAGTGATTCTTTACGTTGATTATAAAAACTAATTAAATCATCAACCGTTGCTTGGCAATAATCACGAATGCCAGATACAAGCATATGCTTTTCACCTGAACCTACTTTCTCACCATTTTCTAACAGATCAAAGCGAAGCGTAATTTTGCCGCGTTTGCCCGTAAACTCAAAATCAGGCTCAGCAAATTGTAATTCAGGTGCACTGATATCAAGGCGATCAAGGTTAATCAGCATTGATTCGTAAATCACCATTGGACGCGCTGGGTTGATCATCACATCCTGCTTCCCCATCAATGGAATAATCACATGCGGGAAAGTCGTGCCAGAGAACTCAACATAGTTTTTGATTAAGCTATTTGTTAACTCAGGGCACTGGCTAACAGCGCCTTCACGTTTCACTTTAAGCATGACTTTTTCGCCATCGGTGATAGCAAACTC
>Ga0208568_1000875_pt1 | contig 10571 bp, 6 predicted proteins | sample DeeseametaMP2969_FD_184165 | JGI IMG/M metagenome (GOLD analysis project Ga0208568, IMG submission 184165) | Marine microbial communities from the Deep Atlantic Ocean - MP2969 (SPAdes) | ecosystem: Environmental > Aquatic > Marine > Oceanic | place: South of Funchal, North Atlantic Ocean... | reverse complement strand
ACCCGCAGCGCCCAGCCAACCGTTGATACAGTGCCAGTTTGCGTGTTCATAGATAATCATCTGGGTGCTGGGAGTTGCGGCTGCAGCCCCACTGGGCGGAATATAAGAACATTCCCAAGTCTGGGGATTGATAGCAAAGGAATTATCCACATATCGCCAGCAATATTCAGCGAAAACCGCTCCGCCGCCTATCCCTAGAACAACTCCCACGGTGAGGATGAACCAACGGAGCCGATTCTTTACAGCCGATTCTTTACAAAGGAGCCCGCCGCATTTGGAGACCTACCGCTAAAGCCAATATTCATCTTAGGAACCCTCCGTCTTCTTCGAATCAACCATACCAGATACGGTGTTTGCAACACAACGTCAGACGCCTGCATGTGTTGCATCTCATCGAGGCCAGGATGTCGATGAGTCTGGTGAAACGCCTAGTGTTTATTTAATTTCAGTATCAAATCTCCAATCCGGCTAACGATCCGTCCGGAAACTTCAGGCTCAGAAAAACGCGGTGCCGCCGTTGGCGTGGATGGACTGGCCGGTGATGAAGCCGCCGTCGTCGCTAACCAGGAACATGACCGTCGCCGCAATCTCATCCACCATGCCCTGCCGGCCCAAGGGTATGTGGGACGCGTCCGGGGGGCGGCTCTGGGGATACCACTGGGGATTCTCCCGCGAAGTGTCAATGCTGCCCGGTGAGACTACGTTGACCCGTATGTTCTTCGGGGCGAACTCGGTGGCCAGACTTCGGCACATGCCCACCAAGCCCATCTTTGCGGCGGAAACGTGGGCCCGCTCCGCCGGACCCTGGAAAGCCCCGTCACCGGTGAAGAAGATGATGCGTCCGTATTCGTTCTTTACCATGGAAGGCATCACGGCGCTGGTGCAATAGAAAGCGCCGTCCAGCACCACTCCCCGTACACTTTCCCAGTCCTCAAGCGTAACTTCCAGGAAGGGCTTATGGGGACGGATGGCCGCGTTGTTGATCAAGATGTCAATCTTGCCGAACTCGGCCATAGCCTTGGCCACCATGCTGTCTACCTGCTCTTTGCTGGCTACGTCGGCCAGGATGGGCAGTGCTTTGACTCCTAGGGCGCGGGCCTCTTCGGCTACCGCCTCGGCTTCTTCCTGATTGGAACGGGCGTTAACCACCACATCGGCGCCCTCTCCAGCCAATTTCAAAACCGTAGCCCGGCCGATGTTACGGCCCGAGCCGGTTACCAATGCTACTTTGCCATCCAGTTTACCCAAGGGTCCCACCTCCTGAGGATGCGAGAGTTTTGATCTAAAAAAACCGCAGTTACAAATCGCTATTCAACATTGCCAAGCGCGGGCGGATTATAGCATGGGGAGCAGTCGTGTCCGGCGACTTTCTCCGGGATCTATGGACTGCGTAACACGATGTTCTCCAACTTGATGCGCCATACAACCCAACCGGAGCTCAGAATGGGTTCTTGGTTCGCCTTGGGTTCGCGCACAACGTTGACAGTTATCCTAGCCGCCATTACACTCCCGTTCGATAAAGTTGACGCGGAAGTTGACATGGTTGCCTACATCCGACCATATGGGTGAGTCGAAATACTTACACCCGTCATAGCATAAGTAATGGGCTGGACCACTTTACTTTACTGGCTGCTGCGAAGACGCATCCGTTCCACTTGGCCGCTCTTGGTAATCACCTCCTTCGGCATCATCAGCGCGGTCACGTTGATGGCCGTTGGAGCGGGTTACTCACGGGTATTGGCTGAAGGGGGGCTGCGTCATACCTTAGCTTCGACTTCCCCCAGGGTGCTGAACGTCCACCTGATAACCCAGAATCGTCCCATCGGGACGGCGGACTACACTCAACTCCGTTCGGCGGTGGAAGGAATCTCGGAATCTCGCCTGGGATTCATGATCCGGAGCATGGGACGCTACGGGATCGTTCGAGGATCCATCCGGTTGCGCACCGTCCCGTCGGACGGCTCTCCGCCTTTGGATGCGCCGATCGGACGTCCCTTCTTTCTCACGGGGTTCCAAGAACACTCGACCCTCGTGGCGGGCCGCTGGCCGGTGGGGCCCCCGGTGATCAGCGTCGACGGTGTTAGCATAGAGGCGGTGCTGGGAAGGACCGCGGCCCGCCAGATGGCCATCAGTGTCGGTCAACAGGTAGATCTCTACCCGTTTATCAACGACCCGAGCCAGCGGATCTCGGTCACCATTACGGGCACGGCGGACCCCATCGACCCCACCGAAGAATATTGGATGAACGGCCCGTCCTCCTACTTCATCACCCGGGACGACGGCGGTCCGATCCTGCTCCCTATCTACGTCACCGAAGAGACATTTTTTGATGGAGTAGCAGCCAAGTACCCCTCCATGGTGGGTGACTTTACCTGGTTCCTTTTCTTGGACACGACCGTGCTTAAGTCGTCTTTGGTAGAGTCGGCCCAGGATGCTATCAAAGGGTTGGAGACGGACATCAACCGGCAGTTTCCCCGCTCTTTGATCCTTACCGGCCTGAAACCGGCGCTAAAGGAATACCGGCTGGCGCTGACCCTGGCCCGCGTGCCGATCTTTGTGTTCATCTCCCTGGTAGTCCTGGTTATAATCTACTTTCTCATCATGGTTGTGGGGATGCTGGCCCGCTCCCAAACGGACGAGTCGGGTCTTTTGCGCAGCCGGGGCGCCAGTATCTTGCAGGTCAGTGGGATCCTGGCCGTGAGCGAGGGATTCGTTGTTCTGGCCTCCATGATTGTGGGGCCGTTCTTGGCCCTGCTTATAGTACGGTTTCTCCTGGCGCCTACTGTTGATCCCGTCGGCGGAACCGGAGGAAGTATCCCCGTGGTCCTGTCAACGGATATGTTCCTGATGGGGGCCATAGGGGGTGTACTAAGCCTAATCGTGCTGTTGACCTCCAGCTTCAACCGGGCCCGGTTGGGCATCGTTGAGTCCCTGCGGTCCCGGGCTAGGCCGCCTACTCTGCCGCTTTTGCAGCGGTATTACATTGACATTTTGGTGTTGTTTATCTTGGGTTTCTTGCTGTGGGAGATCCGGGGACGAGAGGGATTTCTGATCCGTGACCTGGAAAGCGGGGAAGTAAAGGTAGATTTCCTGCTGCTTTTCGGCCCCGCGTTGGTGTTGGTTGTCGTGGCGGTCGTCGTGCTGCGAGTGTTGCCTTTGGTGGTCCGTCTAATGTCCTGGTCCGCCGACCGGCTTGCTCCTGCCTGGGTGTCCTTTCCACTGGCCCGGTTCGCTCGAGATCCTCTGCCCCATGGCTCGTTGGTTATCATCCTGGCGCTGGCAGCGGCCCTGGGGGTATTCGGCGCATCGTTCCAGCCGACTTTGTCCGCAAGTCAGACCCATCAAGCTCTGTATTCCAGTGGCGGCGAGCTATCGATGTCAGGGCCTTCCTTGTCTAGTCGAGACGCCCAAACGTTGGAGGAGCATGAAGCCATCCGGACATTCAGCCCCATCGTAAGAGAGTCCGTGACAATATTGGATGTTCTGCCGGGCGATTCGGCTACCCTTATGGCTGTGGATCCCAAAGTACTGCCGGATATCGTGTGGTTTCGGGAAGACTTTGCCGGCAAGAGCTTATCGGAGCTGATGGAGCCGCTGCGACCCGTTTTCCTCCCGTCTTCCGGATTTGGTTCTGGAATCTTGCTCCCCGGCGACACTACAAGTATCGGGGTGTGGGTTGATCTCACCGGACTGAACAGCGGGACTCTTGTTTCGGACCTGAACCTATGGACTCGGTTCTACACCAGCCAAGGAAGATTTCATAACCTGTTTCTGGGAGAAGTTTCCAAGGCCAGGACGGGGCTATCAGCCCGTAACGCAAGCGGGGCCGGACCTGGATCCGGATGGACCTACTTGGAAGAGGAAATCAATGACAACGTGAATCCGTCGGGCGAGCCTTTGCGGTTGGTTTCGTTTTATCTAAGCCGTAAATCTTTCGCCCGAACCCCGCCTGGAACCATCAGTTTGGACGATGTCACTGTCAAGAGTCCTTCCAGCCCTTCAGGAGGCTTGGTCGTAGAGGATTTCGAATCTTCCGGCAGGTGGGTGCCGCTGGTGAACCAGGGCCAAGCTCCTGATGTAGTTGAGCGCGCGACTACGGCGGCCCGGTCAGGCAACGCCGGACTTAGATTCACCTGGGAGGAAACATTCAAAGACGCGCCACGGGGTATCGTTATTCCGCCGGACCCCTTCCCAGTGCCGGCGATCGGCGGACCGGGCTTTTCCGTGGGTCAGATAGTTCGGGTCAAAGCGGGTAGAAGATTAGTCCCGGTGGTGATTCGAGGAACTACGGACTACTTTCCGACGTTAAACCCGTTAACCCGGCCCTTCTTGATCGTTCCCCTGGAGCCCTATAAACAATATGCGCGCCGGACGTCCTTGGAGAGGGTTAAGGAACCGAACGCGTTCTGGGCGTCCTTAAAGGGCGATGTCGACCGCGTTCAGGTGGTCGCATCTCTGCAAGAGAGGATCGGCGCCTATGTCTCCATCAAGGACCGCGACGTATTGGTGCAAACGGCACGTCGAAACCCCCTAGCCGGAGGAGGCTGGAACGGCCTAACGTTCCTGAGTATGACCGCCATTACGATTGCTGTGTTGCTCACCCTTGTGATTCACTCATTGGTGGCGATCCATACCTCTAGGGTGGACCTGGCGGTTGCTCGGACTTTGGGTTTCTCCAGGCTTCAACTGGCGCTATCCCTGGCGCTTGAGCGCGGGTTGACGGCGATGTTCGGATTGGTGGTAGGTAGCGTAGTTGGAATCTGGCTAAGCGGGTGGGTTTTGGGATTCTTGGACATCGACGCCCGGGCAAGACCGATCATACCTCCGATGGTATTGGAGGTGCAAAATGGGCTGGTTGTGGGCGCCTTGGGCGGCCTGATCGTGGCCACGTTGTTGGGGTTGTTGGTCGCGTTAGTCTTCGTTAGGCGGCTCGACGTTCCTGATGTGTTGAGGACTGGAGAATGATAGCTCTTGCACGCCTGGGATACATAATCGCCGTCCGGAGAATCATCTCCGCTTGGTGGCTGGAACTGGTCCTCTTCGCCGGCATATTGCTGGGAGTTTCCCTGTTAGCCAGCGGAGTGATTTTTTCCGACATGCTGGCCGAGGCGGCCCTGCGGCATGCTTTGACCCAAGCCTCTCCGCCGGAAGCCAACGTTTGGGTGAGGGTATTTAGCGGCCAAGACGCACCCCCCACAGTTGAAGGCCGGGCGGCCTATTACCGGGCTGGCTTGGATTTCGCTGATAAGCGGGTGTCCAGCCGGTTCGAGCCTTACATCAATGATCAAGCCCGGCTCATCGAGACGTCGACCTTTTTCTTCCTAGGACATCCCCAGCTTGAATTGGCCAACGACATTCGGCCAAGGGGAGAAATTAAATATATGACTGGTCTTGCTCCGAAACGAAGCAAGATTCTACGAGGGCGCTGGCCTTACACCGGACCGAATGGCGGTTCCCCAGTCCCTGGACAACCGCTGGAGGTTGCGATAGACGTCTTGGGGGCCGAATTGTTAGGGCTGGATGTTGGCGCCAGAATGGAGGCTGTGCCTGCCGCTTCTTTCCCCGACCCGCCGCCTATCGCCGTTGATATCGTCGGTGTTTTCCAGAGAGACAATCCGGATGACGAGTTTTGGTACGGGACCAAGAAGGCCTTCAGCTACCAAGATGACAAGTGGACTATCGTTCCTTTGTTCACCACTGAAGACGCCATTCTCCGCCAGATTTACGCTTTATATCCCACGTTGTATACCGACGTCACATGGTTCTACTATTTGGACCGTGAGGCTATCGAAGCCGGGCAGGTTGACGATATTTTAGATGTCCTCCGGTTGGTCAAATACGATGTGCGCACCCGCCTCAACAATTCCAGCACCGGCATCAGGTTGGATAAGGTGTTGAACGACTATAAAGAGCAACTGCTCTTGGCCCGGATCCCGCTGTACCTGATCTTGTTCATGATTACCGGGATCCTTACATATTTTCTCGCCTTGATCACCGGACTGGTGGTTAAGTCCCGGGCGGTTGAGATCGCCATGCTCAAAAGCAGGGGGGCCACTTCGTTGCAGGTGGGAGTGCTGGCTGTGATTGAAGGGCTGATATTGAGCGTTCCGGCCGCCCTTCTGGGTCCTTTACTGGCGCTGGCGGTGGTCCGGGTCCTTGGGCAAGTGTTCTTCGGCCTGGGAGGGAGCGAGGATCTGGCCACCGTGCCGGTGGTCCTCTCGTCAAATGCCTTCTTGGTGGGATTGGCGGGAGGTCTGCTGGGGGTAGTGGTGTTAACCGGCACGACCCTGATGGCGGCTCGCCAGGGAATCGTCGAGTTCCGGCAATCCGGGGCTAGACCGGCGCGGACACCCTTTGTGCATCGCTACTACCTGGATATGCTGCTGCTGGGACTGATCGTTCTTATGTGGTGGCAGATCCAGAATCGGGGCGCCTTTCTGGTACGCCCCTTGGGCAACCAAGGGTTGGAGTTAGACTATAGCCTGCTGATAGGACCAGTGCTGCTACTATTGGCCGTTGGTCTCATAGTGATGCGGATTTTCCCCATAGGGGTGGGACTGCTGGCCCGGATCTCCGAGCCGGTTGCCCCGGCCTGGCTGGTTCAGGGACTCCGCCACGTTTCTAGAGATCCCGTAGTGCCCGGTTCCCTGGTCGTGCTGCTGATGTTCGCCACGGCATTGGGCTTCATCGGCAGCGCCTTTTCTTCCACGTTGGAACGTAGCCAAAGAGACCGTGCCCTTTACGCCGCTGGAGCCGGACTGAGGATCGACCACGGTGGCATGTCTCGGCCAACGCCGCTTCAAGGCATATCAAAAAGAGTGATGGACGAAGGTTTGGCCGAGTGGGCGGTTGAGGTGCAACGGTCCAGCGGTCACGTGACCACCACCGGGTTCAGCACCAGGGGAACTTTGCTGGCGGTAGAGGCAGACAATTTCGCCAAAGTAGGCTGGTACCGGCCGGATTTCGCCGGGGGCAGGACCTTGGAGGAGCTGACCGCACTACTAGCGCCTGCCCCCCAGGATAGACCGGAAGGTATCCTGCTGCCTAAGGAGGCTACGTCCCTGACCGTATCGGTGCAACCTAGCCGGCCCAACTCCAATCTGTCGCTACGGGCTAGGCTTAAAGATGTCCACGGCTACCACTTCGATGTACATATCGGCGATTTGGGGTTTCGAGGCTGGAAACGCTTAGAAGGCGAAATCTTGCCGCTTCTTACCCGTGGAAGTAGGTCCCAAGACAGAGAGGGCCTGATACCCATAACGCCACCGCATACGTTGCTCTCTCTTCAAATCACGGGCCGGCGGGGCATACCCGACCCCGGCGCGATGTTTTTTGGCGAGTTGGGGGTTAACGGTCCCAACGGCGCCGAGATAGTCGACAGTTTTCACAGTCTGGATAATTGGCAGATAATCGAAGACTACTCCAAGCCGGGTCTGTACGGCCTGGAATCCAGCGAGTCGGTGGTGCTCCCGGCCTCCGTTGGTTCGGCTCGTTATAGTTGGGCTCCGGGTAGCATCGGATTGCGAGGCATCAGGCACGGACCGCCGGAGCGGCCGCTGCCAGCCTTGGTGAGCCAGCCTTTCTTGGACTTGGCCGATGCGGAAGTGGGCGATGTACGAACCGTGGGCCTGTCGACTTTCTCCCTGCCGGTGGAGATTAAAGCTGTAGTAGACTACTTTCCCACGCTTGACCCGTCGGAGCGGCCCTTTGTGGTGGTGGACCTGGCAACTTTCATCCGCCAATCTAACTTGCACAGCCCCAGGCCCACCGGTGGCTCCAACGAATTGTGGGTGAATCCAGGCGCGTCCGGCGGGGACGGCAGTGCGATAGTCGATTCCTTGGACAATAATGGGGTGCGAATCAGAAAAACCCTCGTAGCTTCGGATATGGTTCTGAATAGCGTGGACCAACCTCTAGTCAATGCCGGTTGGGGAGCGCTTCTGGTGTTGATGTTCCTGGCGTTGGTCCTGGCCAGCGCCCTAGGTGTCATGCTCTTCTCATTCATCGACACTAAGGAACGGCAAACCGAATTCGCTTTGCTCCGTACTCTCGGAACTTCCAGGATCCAATTGAACGGCACTGTCTGGTTCAGCGTGTTCCTGGTGGCCGTTTGCGGCGTTTCCTTGGGCACCCTGGCCGGATATTTGATCGGTGTAAGTCTGCTGCCGCTGATGGAGGTGGCGGAAGAGGGCGCCAAAGTTACTCCCCGGATGGTCCTGGAGACCAACTGGGTAACGTTGTCCGTGTCCTATATAATCCTTGGCGCGGTTACTTTGGCCACGGTATTATGGTTGGTATGGTTTACCGCCAAAATGGAGATACATCAGGTTCTGCGCATCGGTGAGGGTTAAATCAAGGCCATTCCCGGGCTCTCTTCTGGGATGGCGTAACGGCGGCAGAAATCGCAGGCATCAACGCAGAGGAGCGATTTGGTAACGACACAAGGACATCCAGAAGACTCCGGCATCCAACCGGAACAGTTAGGTCTGGAACGGACGGAGCCGCTTTACATAGAATGCCGAGACCTCTTTAAGATTTACAAGCGGGCCGAACTTGAAGTCGTCGCTCTACGGGGTCTTGACCTGGAAGTGGAAACCGGGGAGTTGATCGCCATCATCGGCGCCAGCGGCAGCGGTAAAAGCACTTTGATGAACGTTTTAGCCGGCTTGGACCGTCCGTCGGCGGGACAGGTGCGTGTCGGGTCGCGGGACCTTCTGGACATCTCCGACAGCGAGTTGGTGATGTACCGGCGGCTAGACGTAGGGTTCGTTTGGCAAGCCACCGGCAGGAACCTGGTGCCCTACCTGAGTGTGGTCGATAACATCGAGTTGCCGATGGCGATGGCGGCCACATCCACCTCCGAACGGCGTACCTGGAGTTCCGAGCTTTTGTCCTCCCTCGGTTTGGGAGACAAGGCCGGCCGTCTACCTTACCAACTATCCGGCGGCGAACAACAGCGGGTGGCTATCGCCGTCGCTTTGGCCAACCGTCCGAACCTTCTACTGGCCGACGAACCCACCGGCGAACTCGATACTCAGACCGCCGGAGATGTCTTCGAGATGCTCCGGGACTTGAACCGGACATTCGGTGTCACCGTGGTGATGGTTACCCACTATCCCGGCGTCGCCCACTTCGTTGACCGGGTGGTCAATATCCGGGACGGGCGGATAAGCTCGGAGAGCTACTCCAGTCCAACTTTCCAGCGCCAGGGAGACCGGGTGGAAGAGGAGTACCTGGTGGTGGACCGGGCGGGACGTCTCCAGCTTCCTCAAGAGATGACGGAGCAATTCGGAGTGGGAGGATTGGCCAAGGCCGGTCTGGAAGACGGCACGATCACTATCAAGCCGGTTGGCGACCGGCCACGCCCCAGCCGGGGTAATTATCGAAGGGAGACCCCGGCGTCATGATGGGACTCCGGGACTCCAGACCCCGTCCGGAGAGCATAATATCGGCCGAAGATTTGAGCAGGGTCTTCGGTAGCGGCGAAACGGCCGTGACCGCGGTTAATGCCGTGAACTTGGAAGTGCCCAAAGGGGAGTTGATGGCGGTGGTTGGCCGGTCTGGATCGGGTAAGACCACTCTGTTGAATCTGCTGTCGGGGTTGGACCGGCCCACCAACGGCAAGGTTATGTTCCAAGGGCGGGACCTGGCCACGTTCAGTGAGTCCGACCTCGTGGAGCTTCGCCGCCACAAGATTGGGTTTGTTTTCCAGTCTTTTGGCTTAATGCCATTGTTGTCCGCTCAGGAGAACGTCGAACTGCCGTTGCATATCAGCGGAGTCTCTTGGCGGGATCGTCGCCGCCGTGCTATGGCCTCCTTGGACCTGGTAGGCCTAGGCCCCCGGGCACGGCACAGGCCCTACGAGCTGTCCGGCGGCGAGCAGCAGAGGGTATCCATCGCCCGGGCTTTGGTCACCGGTCCGGAAGCCATCTTTGCCGACGAGCCTACCGGCGAACTGGACACCACCACGGCTTTGTCCATTGGGAGCATCCTGAAAGACGTGGTTAAAGAGAGTAAGGCGACGATAATAATCGCCACCCACGATCTGACACTGGCCGGAATCTGCGACAGCGTGATACAGATCGCCGATGGAGCCCTGGGTGGATCACCCGATCTACGCCCCAGCGAATCTCGTTAACGTTTATCCCCGCGGCGCTCATGCCGTTCGAATCTGCATCCTTTAGCGCGGCGTATGATTCAATGACGCTACCCCGTTAAGTTTTTCATGAGTTCGACTTTCCGACAAAGCATGAGATTTCTCAAAACGATTCTGGTGACCGCATCGATTGCGGGCGGCGCGGGATTTCTGGCCGCTTGCGGCGGTGCCGTTGAGCCACAGTCCACGGCCATCCCGTCCACTATTGGTACCGCCGCGGCACAACCTGAAGTTGATCCCACGAAGGGCCGTGCGCAAGATGCTACTCAGACCCCGTTACCCACCGCTAAAGCGACACCAGCCGCGCTGCTGGAGCCAACGTCTGATGTACCAACGGTTGCCCACAAACTGCGACTGCCACTCCTGCCGGCCCTCCTCCGGCCACGAAACCCACCCCCACGCGGCCTCCCACCGC
>Ga0208568_1000873_pt1 | contig 10599 bp, 12 predicted proteins | sample DeeseametaMP2969_FD_184165 | JGI IMG/M metagenome (GOLD analysis project Ga0208568, IMG submission 184165) | Marine microbial communities from the Deep Atlantic Ocean - MP2969 (SPAdes) | ecosystem: Environmental > Aquatic > Marine > Oceanic | place: South of Funchal, North Atlantic Ocean... | reverse complement strand
TGTCGTATCCGTCTTGAAATAAACCGCACCATCAAAGACAAGCGCAAAGGCTGCATCGTGTTTACATATAGCATAACCTCCAAATAGGGGTTTGCAGGAAAGCTCACCCATCGGCTCCAACAGATCTAACATATAGTTTAAAAACTCATTTTTATTTTTTATTGATTTTTTTTTATTCACAAACCCAGAACCAAGATCCCTAAAAGTTTTTTCATGTTAAATAATTTTTTATTCCATCTAAGATATATTGAATACTTAATCCTGCTAAAATAATTGCAATTACTCTTGAAATAACGCTGGTCACTTTCTTGTTTATTATTCTTGAGAATTTTGAAGCTATATAAAAAAGCATAAAAGTTATAAACATCACTAAAACTAGAGAGATCATGCCTACAGATTGTTTTATAAAATTATCTCCTATATCTGTCACAGAAACAATTATAGAGGTGATGGCAGCAGGGCCAGCTAAAAAAGGTATAGCTAGTGGAAATATACTTATTCTATCTGAACGGTTTTTAAGGCTTTCTTCTCTTCTTTGATTCCGTTTACCAAAAAGCATTTCAAGTGAAATAATAAATAGAATAATTCCACCTGCAATAGTGAACGCGGAAAATGATATATTTAGAGAGCTTAATATAAATTTTCCTAACAAAGCAAAAAACAACAATATGATTGTTGCTGTAATTGTTGCTTCTAATGCTGTCTTGATTTTATCTTTAATCTTTAGGCGTTGAGTTACAATTAAAAATAAAGGTGTGCCACCTAGTGGGTCTATAACAACAAAGTATAAAACAAATGTTTGAATAAATATTTCTAACATAAAAATTTAATTTTAACCCAGAACCAAGATCCCTAAAAGTTTTTTCATTTATTCTTATTCCTTGTTTCTTCGTTTATGCTTTCACCATACTCTTTGATCTTTTCATGTTCTTCTTGCTGAGCTTTTGTTTTTTCCTTAGCGCGTTTTAAACTAAAAACGATTATAAAAATAAACATTGCAAGACCGATAATGACTAGCGCTGTGTTCATTGGTTCATAACGTACAGTGCAATTAAAAAGGCCACAACTTCTATAACAAGTATTGTTTCAATCATTTTCTGGGTAATGATTTAATATTTTCTTTCTCTAATTGATTTTTACACATTTCTCTTAATTTTTCTAATTCTTTGACAAATTCTTTTTTAAATTTTTCCAAATTAAGAGTTATATTTTTTCTATGCCTAATAAAATCAACACTTTTAGAAATTAAATCGTACTACACAAGGCACCACACATTTATAGTTATTAATTGGCGTCAATCAAGTGTTCTCATCGAGAACATAAAGTAAAATGTGGGCTGAGGTCGGTGGGGGTTTATGGAAGAAACGATAACAATGTTTTCATTAACCAATATTGCATTAAAGTTTTACACCTGCACCTTTTAGATATGCTGCGCTTTCATCAAGTGGCCATCGAGGTTTTGCTGGATAATCAAGTTTGTGAAATTCTTTTTTTTTAAACTTTTCTAAACCTACCATTGCAATCATTGCAGCATTATCACTACAGAATTTAATGGGTGGAAATATAGGTTGAAAATTCTCTTTTAAACTTAAATTTTTTAAAACTTCTCTAATTTTATTGTTTGAGGCAACACCACCAGCAACTATAAATAAATTATTATTATTTCCATTTATTTTTCTAAATTCATCAAAAGCAATTTTACTTTTTTCATAAAGAATTTCCTCTATAGTTTTTTGAAATGAAGCCGCTAAGTCAAATTTTTCTTGTTTAGTTTTTAAATTAACAGCTATCTTAAGCACTGCAGTTTTAAGTCCAGCAAATGATAAATTACATCCACCTTTATTAATGATTGGTTTTGGTAATTTAAACTTATTTGGATTTCCCAGTTTTGCATATTCTTCAATTTTAGGGCCTCCTGGAAATTCTATTCCAATTAACTTAGCAGTTTTGTCAAATGCTTCACCAACCGCATCATCAATTGTTGTTCCTAATCTTTTATATTTACCTAATGCTTTAACACATAAAAATTGAGTGTGGCCACCAGAAATTAAAAGTAAAAGATATGGATAATTAATTTTTGAATTTAATTTTGGACTTAAAGCATGACCTTCAAGGTGATTAACCGCAATAAATGGTTTGTTTAAAGATGCTGCTATTGCCTTTCCAAAACTTAAACCAACAGACAAGCAAACAATTAAACCTGGTCCAGCAGTAACAGCCACTGCATCAACATCTTCTAATTTTATACCACTTTCATCAATTGCTTTTTTTGCAATTAAATCAATTTTTTCAACATGAGATCGTGCCGCAAGTTCTGGCACTACACCTCCAAATTCTTTATGGATATCTACTTGACTTGAAACAATACTTGATAAAATTTGAGGAGTATCTTGCTTATTTTCTTGAATAACTGCTACAGCAGTTTCATCACAGCTAGATTCAATTCCTAAAATTATTGGTTTTTTTGTCATTAAATTAGTTTTTATTAATATTAAAATCTTAATATAAAGATGAAGTATAAAACAATTAAATGAAAAGCAAAAAAATTATTATTGGATCTAGAGCTAGTAAATTAGCATTAATTTATGCTGAAAGAGCCCGTTCAAAAATTTTTGAAGTTGCATCGGATCATAGAATTGAAGAAGTTGAAATAAAAAAAATAACAACATCAGGAGATTTAAACCAAAAAGACAGGCTATCAGATATTGGAGGTAAAGGATTATTTTCTAAACAGATCGAAAATGAATTATTAAACAATCAAATTGATATTGCTGTACATGCTTTAAAAGATATGCCATCGGAAGAAACAAAAGGTTTGTTAATAAATTGTTTTTTAAAAAGAAATGATCCAAGGGAAGTTTTGCTTAGTAAAAACAATAAACAATTAAAAGATCTAAAGCCTAATTCTATTGTTGGAACTTCTTCATTTAGAAGAGAATTTCAATTAAAAAAAATTAGAGATGATTTAAATTATAAATTAATTAGAGGAAATGTTGATACAAGAATTAAAAAATTAAATGATAATTTATATGATGCCATCATTTTATCATTTGCTGGAATTCAATCATTAGATTTAAAAAAAAATATATCTCAAATTTTTGCAACATCAGAAGTTATTCCTAGTGCTGGTCAAGGAGTAATTGCATTGCAATGTAGAAATAATGATAGAGATATAATTAATGTTCTTAATCAAATTACTCATAAGCCAACTCATTATTGTGTTTTAGCTGAAAGAAATGTTCTTAAAATTTTGGAAGGAGATTGTGAAACAGCTGTAGGAGCTATAGCAAATTTAGACGGTGAAAATATTAATTTAGAAGCAGAACTATTTTCAATAGATGGAAAACAAAGATTTTATCATAGAGCGTCAAGAAATATTAATTCTGCTGCAGAATTAGGCAGAGGAGTTGGAGAAATTCTTAAGAAAGAATCAAATAATTCATATAAAAGATAACTATGCATATTTTATTAACAAGACCATTAGAAGATAGTCATGATCTTATTTTAAAATTTCAAAAACTTGGTCATGGTGTTTCTCACATGCCGTTGATTAAGATTGAAAAAAAAAATTATGAAAATTTAAATTTTTCCGATTTTAAAGGAATTATTTTTACCAGTACTAACTCAATAAAATTTTTAGAGACAAAATCAATTAATAAAATAATTAATTGTTTTTGTGTGGGAAGTGCAACCGAAAAAAAAGCTCGAAGCAATGGATTTCAAAATGTTTTTTCAGTAGATGGGAATGTTAGAAATTTAAAAGAATTAATTTTACAAAATTTTGATTCTTCAGAAGGTAAATTACTTTATGTGAGTGGAGAAATAATATCTGTAAATTTAGATCAAGAATTAATTTCCGAAGGATATTCTGTTAAAAGAATTATAAATTATGCAACAAAACCTATAGAAAAAATTAATGAAACTTTTATAGAAAAACTTAAGCTAAAAATGCCTGAAATTGTATTTGTATACTCTCAAAATAGTGCAATTAATTTCTTAAATATAATTAAAAACTATCAACTAGTTGACCTTTGGATGGATACTAATTTAATGTGTTTAGGTGAAAAAACGTCTTCTGTTTTAAATGAAATTAAATGGAAAAAAATTTTTCTTTTTAATCCTGGAGAAGAAGAGTTTTTTCTATATAAAATTTAGATATGGAATTATTTAATAATTTTAAATCATTGTTCTTATCAGTCTGGGAAAGAGGATTTTTTGGAGTAGACATACTAGAGATATTAATTGGTCTCGGAATATTTTTTATCTTTTTAATTTTTAGAGGAATAATCAGTAAGGTAGTTATAAAAAGATTAAAAAACATTGCAAAAAGAACAACAAACAAACTTGATGATTCTTTTGTTGCTGCAATGGAAGGTCCAGCTAGATTTTTACCTATTGTTATAGGTTTTTTTATTGCAAGTTATTATATGTCTTTTTCAGAAGACAGCAGAGCTATTGTTGATACCATTAATAGAACTTTAATAACTATTCTTATTTTTTGGGTAATGCATCAAGTTATAGAACCAATTTCCTACATTTTAAGTGGATTAAATAAAATTTTAACCAAAGAACTTATTGGTTGGATTACTAAATCATTAAAAATATTAATTTTTATTTTAGGTTTAGCTGCAGTTCTTGAACTTTGGGGAATAAAAATTGGTCCAATTATTGCAGGATTGGGTTTATTTGGGATTGCTGTTGCATTAGGTGCTCAAGATTTATTTAAAAATTTAATTTCTGGAATATTAGTATTGGTTGAAAAAAGATTTAAAATTGGAGATTGGATTTTAGTAGAAAATATTATTGAAGGAATTGTTGAAAAAATTGGATTTAGATCAACGATTATAAGAAAGTTTGACAAATCAATTGCAATTATTCCCAACTTTCAATTTGCTGAAAATGCAGTGATTAATATTAGTCAAACAACAAATTGGAAAATTAGTTGGGTAATAAATTTACAATACAACACAACAGTTGAGCAACTTAAAACAATAAGAAATGAAATTGAAGATTACATAAAAAAAAATGAAGACTACAAGCAAGAACTTGGTTATGCGATTAGAGTAGATAAATTTGCCAATAGTTCTATCGATATGTACATTCGTTGTTTTACAAAAACAGATGATTGGAATGAATGGTTAGTTGTTAAAGAAAGGCTTGTTATTTCGATAAAACAAATTGTAGAAAAAAATAAAGCATCTTTTGCATTTCCTAGCCAGTCAATTTACGTTGAAAAAAAATGATAGCAATTTTTTATTTAGTATTACAAATTCTAAAAATTTATTCTTATATAGTTATTGCAAATGTTGTAATCAGTTGGCTTGTAGCTTTTAATGTTTTGAATACACAAAATAGATTTGTTTATTCTATTTTAGAATTTACATATAGATTAACCGAACCTTTTTTGAACAGAATTAGGAGATTTATACCTAATTTAGGTGCGTTTGATATCTCGCCAATTATTCTTCTTTTATTGATTTGGTTTATAGAAATGTGTATGAAGCTCTACATTGCACCAATAATTTTTTAACTAAATGATTTTAATTGACGGGAAAAAAGCTGCCGCAGAATTAAGAGAAGAGCTTAAAAAAGAAGTTTTGGAACTAAAATCCAAATATAATAAAGTTCCAGGGCTTACGGCGATCTTAATTGGCGATATGGCACCAAGCCAAATTTATGTTCGTAAGAAAGAAAAAGCTGCAAATGAAGTAGGTTTAAAATCAGAAGTAATTAGATATCCTGAAACAGTAGAAGAAAAAACAGTATTAGATAAGATTGAAGAGCTTAATAAAGATGAGAGCGTTTCAGGAATTTTGGTTCAATTACCACTTCCAAAACATATTAATAAACAAAAAGTTATAGAAGCAATTTCACCTGATAAAGATGTGGATGGTTTTCACCCTGTAAATGTCGGTAATCTTTCATCTGGTTACGAAAGTACTATCCCGTGCACTCCACTTGGTTGTTATTTACTTATTAAAAAATTTGAAAAAAATTTAAGTGGAAAAAAAGCAGTTATCGTTGGTAGATCTAATTTAAATGGAAAACCTATGACACAATTACTTCTTAAAGAAAATTGCACGGTAACTATCACTCATTCAAAAACTAAAGATTTAAAGGGTGAGTGTTTAAAGGCTGATATTATTGTTGCAGCCGTTGGTATGCCAGAGTTTGTAAAAGGAGATTGGGTTAAAAAGGATGCAATTGTAATTGATGTTGGTATTAATAAAACTGATAAAGGAATAGTAGGTGACGTTGCATTTGACGAAGTTTTTAAAGTTGCAAAAGCATTAACACCCGTACCTGGCGGGGTAGGTCCAATGACAATTGCTTGTTTATTAAAAAATACTGTTGAGTGTTTCAAAAAAACACAGTCTAAATAAAATAATATGAATACTAACTTATTGCGAACTATCACTCCCAACGAAATTGAGACTTATCATCGCGACGGTGTTCTGATGTTACCGGGCATGTTTGATAAGGACTGGATTGAGCTTTTAAATAAGGGACTCGATGCTAATATTGAAGCACCCACAAGACGCTCGCGTATATGGTATAAGGATACTTCAGGACGCTCCATGTTTTATGACCACACGGCTTGGCAAGGCATTGACGAATACAGAAAGTTTATTTTTAATTCACCTGCTGCTCAGATCTGCGGCCAGTTGACGGGCTCAGCAACTATCAACTTTTTTTTTGATTCAGTATTTGTACGATCTACTGGTACTCAGTTTAAAACTCCATGGCATCAAGATGAGCCTTATTGGTCAGTAGAGGGGTATGACGCTTGCTCACTCTGGATGCCTTTAGTACCTGTTAAACGAAAAAGTTCACTGTCCTTAGTGCCAGGTTCACACCGTCTGAAAACTGTTTTTAAACAATACAATTTCGGCGATCTCAATCCTGTAAGAAAAAAAAATGTTGATCAAGTTGATTTTTCTGACATCGCTGAACAAGAATTTCCAGACATCAATGCTGACCCTGAACGCTTCGGTGTTGTAAGTTGGGACATGCAGCCAGGTGACTGCATTGCCTTTAACGGTCGTACTATGCATGGCGGTTCGGGAAAACTAGATGATGATTGTGAGTTACGAGTTTTTACCACCAAGTGGATGGGTGATGATGTGCGTATTAAATTCCGTGATTGTGGGATGGATCCGGACCACAGTTCTGACATGATAGAAAAAGGCCTGAAGCCCGGTGATCGTCCAGATACGGATTTGTATCCACTAATATGGAAGCTAAGTTAGTTTTAGCGAAGTTTTTTCTTATGAAAATTAATAAATCTTTCAACGCTTGATTTGTTAAATGTTTTGTTTTCTTCAAAAGAAACCTTTTTCATGGAATAAGCACTACTCTTAGTTTGTCTTGAAACAATTGTAATATTACCTTTGTATAATTTAAGTTTAACAGATCCGTTCACTTTATTTCTTTTAAGATCCATAATTTTTTGAAGTTTAAATCTTGCTTTTGAATACCAATAACCATTGTAAATAAGTTCTGCATACTTAGACATAATTTCATCTTTTTTATGCATAGTTTCTTTATCTAAAGTAACAGACTCAATTGCTCTATGAGCAGTCATTAATAATGTTCCACCGGGAGTTTCGTAAACACCTCTTGATTTTATTCCAATAAATCTATTTTCAACAAAATCAACTCTGCCAATTCCATTTTTACCTGCAAGAATATTTAATTTTTGTAACAGATTTCCTGGAGATAATTTTTTACCATTAACAGTTATTGGATTTCCATTTCTAAAGCTTATTGAAACGAAGGATGGTTTGTTAGGTGCTTTTTCAGGCGAAGTTGTTCTTTGAAAAATAAATTCTGGAGCTGCATTTTTTGGATTTTCTAAAACTTTACCTTCCGTTGATGTGTGAAATAAATTATCATCAACCGAAAAAGGAGGAGCACCTTTTTTATCTTTTGGAATAGGAATCTTATTTTTTTTTGCATATTTAATTAGATCTGTTCTTGAACTTAATTTCCATATCCTCCAAGGAGCAATTACTTTTATTTTAGGTCCAAAATAATGATACCCAAGTTCAAATCTAACTTGATCATTTCCTTTTCCAGTTGCTCCATGCGAAACTGCATAAGCTTTAAATTTTTTTGCAATAGCAATTTGTCTTTTTGCAATAAGTGGTCTTGCAATAGATGTGCCTAATAAATAGACACCTTCATATAAAGCATGTCCCCTAATCATTGGATAAACATAATCTTTAACAAAAGTATCTTTTAAATTTTCGATAATTATATTTTTAATACCAAGTCTTTTAGCGTTTTGAATTATTTTTTTTCTATCAATTTCTTGTCCTATATCAGCTGTATAGGCAATTACTTCTGCTTTATAATTTTCTTGAAGCCATTTTAAAATGATTGAGGTGTCTAACCCGCCTGAGTAGGCGAGTACAATTTTCTTTTTGGATTTCATTTAAGAATTAAAAATTAAGTGCAATTTTTTTTTGCAGCAGAATAAGCTTTTGTAAATCCCATTAATGAATAATGATCAATTGTTTGAGATCCAGATTTATTATATCCGGTTATCATAATTCTAGATCCTTTTTTCATAGTTTTTATCATTTTTTTTTCAAATTTGTTATCAGCTATCCAAGCAAAACTATCTTGTACAATATCAAATTTGTATTTGAATTTTCCAGATCTAGCTGTGATCGAATTTTGATTATTATATTCGTAACCAGAAGTAGTACTTATCTCATCTGTAACTTTATCATTTGGTCTAAAACTTACAAATAATCTTGCTTCTCTCGTATTTTTTTTTGGCGATTGTAAAACTGGCTTTGATTGAGCAAAACAAACTTTTTCAGTATCATTTATTAGTACTAAAGTTTCCCAATTTTTAAATTTTCCAACAGTTTTCAATTCTTCAGCATTAAGAAATGAAATCGATATGACAAACAAAATTATTAAATTTATAAATATCTTTTTAATTAAGGACATGGATTTGAATGTATTAAGTGGACATTGTTTATTTCTTTTATTACTTCTTTTTCTAAAGTTACATTTACACTTTCTATATTTATTTTCAACTGTTCCATAGTGGTTGCGCCAATTATTGTTGAAGTTATAAATTTTTGAATTTCACAAAATTTAATAGACATTTGAGCAAAATTTAAATCAAATTTTTTTGATATATTAAAATACTTTTCTATAACTTCGGCAGCATAGGATTTGCTATATCTGGTATAATATTCAGCAAATAGTTTCTGTCTTGAATTTTCTGGCAAATTCTTATTTTGATATTTTCCTGTTAAAAATCCACCAGCAAGAGGTGAGTATGCTAATAATCCACTTTTTTCTCTAATTGAAATTTCTGCTAATCCTATTTCATAGGTTCTACAAAGCAAATTGTATGCATTTTGAACTGACATCATTTTTGGCAATTTTTTTAACTTTGAAACTTCTAAAAATTTTGACAAACCCCATGATGTTTCATTTGACAAACCAATATAGCGGATTTTACCTTCTTTTATAAAATTTTCTAACACAATTAAAATTTTTTCAAAATCATTCCACTCATTAGAATCTTCCTTATGTTCATATCCTAGCCTTCCAAAAAAATTGGTTTTTCTTTCAGGCCAATGCAATTGATATAAGTCGATGTAATCAGTTTTTAATCTTTTTAAACTGTTTTCTATTGCAAGTGAGATATTCTTTTCTGAAAACTGAAGTCCTCCACCACGAATATAGGACATTCCAGGTCCAGAAATTTTTGAAGCTAAAATAATTTTATCTCTATTTTTTCTTTCACTAAACCAATGTCCAATAATTTTTTCTGTTTCACCATATGTTTCTTTTCTACAAGGAGAGGGATACATTTCAGCGGCATCAAAAAAATTTATACCTTGATCTAATGCATAGTCCATTTGCTCAAATCCTTCTTTAATGGTGTTCTGTTCACCCCAAGTCATGGTTCCAAGACAAATTGTACTTACAATAAGATCTGTATTTCCTAATTTTTTGTAATTCATTAAATATTTATTAAGCTTTTTTTAAGGCATCTTGAATAAATAGTAAAAGGCTATTATATTAAGACGCATGCAATTCAATAAGCAAAATATTTTAAACAAAGTAAGAGAAGCTACAAAATCAACTGTAGTAATGGACGAAGGCCTAAGAGCCTACATGCTTAAAGTTTATAATTATATGGCAACAGGAATATTACTGACAGGAATTATTGCACTTATTTCATTTAAGATGTCAGTTGTAACAGATGCTAGTGGAGCAATAGCTGGTTTCACAAATTTTGGTAATGCGTTATTCTTCTCAAGCTTAAAGTGGGTGGTGATGTTGGCTCCACTTGGAATAGTTTTTTATATGAGTTTTGGTATTAAAAAGATGAGTGCATCAAAAGCACAAACTGTATTTTGGGTATTTGCAGCATTAATGGGATTATCATTATCTTGGATATTACTAATTTATACTGGAGCAAGTGTTGCTAGAGTCTTTTTTATAACTTCAGCAACTTTTGGTGCTATGAGCATTTATGGATATACAACTAAAAGAGATCTAACAAAACTTGGATCGTTTTTAATGATGGGTTTAATTGGAATAATTATTGCATCTTTAGTTAAT
>Ga0208568_1000872_pt1 | contig 10599 bp, 10 predicted proteins | sample DeeseametaMP2969_FD_184165 | JGI IMG/M metagenome (GOLD analysis project Ga0208568, IMG submission 184165) | Marine microbial communities from the Deep Atlantic Ocean - MP2969 (SPAdes) | ecosystem: Environmental > Aquatic > Marine > Oceanic | place: South of Funchal, North Atlantic Ocean... | reverse complement strand
TAGATTTTGTAATTATAAATGGTGAGAATGCTGCAGATCCTGGAGTTGGAATAACCAAAAAAAATACTGAAGAATTTTTTGAGGCTGGAACCGATGTAATTACAACTGGTAATCATGTTTGGGATCAAAGAGAAACAATGGAATTTATTACTTCAGAGAAAAGATTATTAAGACCTGAAAATTTAATTAAAGGTTCTCCAGGTGTAGGGACCGGTATTTTTAATTCAAAAAATAATAAAAAGGTTGCTGTAATAAATTTAATGGGAAATATTTTTATGAAGAAATGCGAGGATGTTTTTGAAGCAGCAAAAAAATTTATTCAAACAGTAAAGTTAATAAAAGATGCAGACTTTATAATTGTTGATTTACATGGTGAAATCACTAGCGAAAAAATGGCTATGGGATACCTGTTTGATGGCAAAGCTACTATGGTTGTTGGAACCCATACTCATGTTCCTACTTCGGATCATAGGATTATGGAAAAAGGTACAGCATATCAAACTGATATAGGGATGTGCGGGGATTATAATTCCGTTATCGGAATGAACAGAGACAATTCCTTAAAAAGATTTTTAAAAGATTCTTCAGTAACGAAACATTATCCTGCGCTCGGCGAAGCCACTATTTCAGGTTTAATGGTGCAGGCTGATGACAAAACGGGTTTAGCTAAAAAAATTGAACCTATTATTGTTGGTGGCGTTTTAGAAAATAGAATGTAATTTATGGCAGGTCATTCACATTGGGCTGGTATTAAACATAGAAAAGGACGAGCAGATAAACAACGCTCGAAAATTTTTTCTAAACTTTCAAAAGAAATTACTATGGCTTCTAAATTAGGTTCGAAAGATCCTGAAACGAATCCAAGGTTAAGATTAGCAGTACAAGCTGCTAGAATAGCAAATATGCCTAAGGATAATATTGAAAGAGCAATAAATAAATCAGAGACAAATAAAAATTTAAGTTACAACAATCTTATGTACGAAGGTTTTGGTCCAGAAAAAATAGCAATTATTATTGAGGCTTTAACTGATAATAAAAATAGAACAGCTTCAAATATCAGAACAATATTTCAAAAATTTGGAGGAAATTTGGGAGAGTCTGGCGTGGCTTCACATCAATTTAAACAGGTAGGTGTTATTAGAATTGATAAAAAAAAAATTTTAGATAATGAGATTTTAGAATTAGCAATTAATGGTGGAGCCGAAGATTGCTCATCAAATGCCTTATATCATGAAGTAATTACTACAAAAGATAATTTTTATAAAGTTAAACTTGAAATAGAAAAAAAAAATCAAGAGTTCATTTCATCAGGCATTGAATGGGTACCTTTAAATAAAATTGCACTAGATAAGGAAAAAACAAAATCTGTACTAAATTTTTTGGAGGCGTTAAAAGATAATGACGATGTTCAACATATATATACAAATTTAGAAATTGATAACAATCTGGCAGAAAAAATTTAAACAGCATGTTAATTTTTGGAATAGATCCTGGAATAAGTGGCGCAATTAGTATTTTGGAAAACAAAAAAGTTATTGAAGTTTTTGATATGCCTACCATGATTGATGGGAAAAAAAATAAAAGACAAGTAAACGGCTCTCAAGTAACAAATATAATAAAAGAAAGATTGAATAATGGTAAAGAAATTATTATCGTTGTTGAACATGTAAATGCAATGCCAGGACAAGGGGTGACCAGCATGTTTAATTTTGGTCAATCTTTTGGTGTGATCAAGGGTATTTGCTCGGCTTTAAGTTTACCAATATATTTTGTTAGACCGACTAAATGGAAAAAACACTTTAATTTGATTAAAACTAATAAGGACGCGAGTAGAACAAAAGTAATTGAAACTTATCCCGAAATATCGAGCAAACTTTCCAGAAAGAAAGACTCAAATAAAGCTGACGCAATTTTAATTGCTAGATATTTCAACGATACACAACTTTAATCCTCATAAAAATTTGGCTTTAGTGCCAAATTCATGACACATTTAGATGCACATTAGCTTTCATGGAACAAGAAGTAGCTACACAAGTTATTGGATTAGGCGGATCAACAGATTTCTCTATAATCCAACTTTTTCTTAGAGCAGATTTTGTTGTTAAAAGCGTCATTATTATTTTAATTGCAGCATCAGTTTATTCTTGGGCTTTAATTTTTGAAAAATATAGACTTTTTCAAAGAATAGAAAAAAGCACCTCTAGTTTCGAAGATAAATTTTGGAAATCAAGATCAGCAGAAAGTTTTTACAATAGTTTTACAAACAAAGAAAAAGATCCTCTGGCGAGTATATTTCAAGCAGCAATGAATGAATTAATTAAAACTAAATCTAAATCATCCTCCGTTCAAACAAATAGAGTAAGTAGAGTTCTTGAAATTTCAGCAGATAATGAAATTAATTCAATTGAAAAACATTTTATTTTTTTAGCCACAGTGGGTTCAACCGCTCCTTTCATTGGTTTGTTTGGAACAGTTTGGGGAATAATGAATTCTTTCCAATCAATTGCTATTTCAAGAAATACCAGTCTAGCAATAGTTGCGCCTGGAATAGCAGAAGCACTTTTTGCAACGGCTTTAGGTTTGCTTGCGGCTGTACCTGCTGTAATTGCTTATAATAAGTTTAATAGTGATTCTAGAAAATATAGTGGACGCATAGAAAATTTTTCTAAAAGATTTATATCAATTATTTAAAATATACTAATGAGCTTTCAATTAAATCGTTCATCCAAAGAACCAATGAGTGAAATTAATGTTACACCTTTTGTTGATGTAATGTTGGTTTTGCTTATAATTTTTATGGTTACAGCCCCTTTATTAACCGTGGGTGTTCAAGTGGATTTACCAGAAACTGCAGCTGACTCTTTATCAGAGGATCAAGAACCCTTGACATTATCAATTAATTCTAAAGGAGAAGTTTTTATCCAGGAACATCAGGTTGAGTTTGAAAAAATAGTCCCAAAAATTTTGGCAATATCGAACAATAGAACAGATACTAGGATATATGTGAGAGGAGATAGAACAATTAATTACGGTCGAGTACTAGAAATCATGGGAAAGTTATCTGGAGCTGGATTTTCAAAGGTCGCTTTAATTTCTGAACCATATAAAAATTGATATGACCAGAAGTATCTTTCTATCTTTGATCTTTCACTCAGCTATGATTGTTATTACAGCCATAACTTTGCCGTTTATGAAAAGAGCTCCAATTGATTTGCCTCCAATAATATCTGTTGATTTAATTCAAATTGCTGACAAAACTAATATTCCATTTGCAGCTAAGGCTGCAAAAACTCTTGAAAAAATAAAAAAAAAAATGGAAGAAAGAGTAGTTTCTGAACAGGCGCCTCCAGCAGAAATGAAAAAAGAGAAACCCGATAGAATTCCTTTACCGGAGGATTTAAACAAAGAGAAGAAACAAATAGTAAAAAAAAAACAAAATCCTGAAGAAATTAAAGAGCAGATTAGGCAGGTTTCTGAATTTGAAAAAAAGGAGCTTTTTGATCCTAATCAAATAGCCGCACTTATTGATAAATCAAAGGAAGAGACTGCAGAAACTTTAAAGAAAAATAAAAAACTTACACAAAGCAGTGTTAAGACTTCTTTTGCTAATGCTTTAACTTTAAACCAAGAGGATGCTTTAAAGGCCCAGATTTTTGGTTGCTGGAGCTTACCTTTAGGTTTACCTTATAAAGATAATTTATTGGTAAGAATTAAACTAAGGTTAAAACCAGATGGTACAGTTTTAAGATCAGAAATATTAGATCATGCTCGTATGAATAAACCTGGGCAAGGCTTTTATAAAGTTTTAGCAGAGAGTGCGCTTAGAGCAATAAGAATCTGCCAGCCACTTAGAGTTCCGCCGACTGGTTATGAAAAATGGAAAGATTTACAACTAAACTTTGATGCAAACGAAATGGTAAAAGGATAGCATGAAAAAATTAATATTAGTTATTTTTTATGTATTTATCATTAATAGTTCAGCAATTGCATTAGTTGAAGTTGATATAACAAGAGGAAATCTCAATCCTTTACCTATAGCTGTTTCTCCGCTTTATATTGAATCGGGTTCAAAAGATCTAAAAGAAGGTGACAAGGTTATTAAAAATGTGGGAGCAAGAATTTCTGAAATAGTCGAAGTAAATTTTAGAAGATCTGGTTTATTTAATCCTTTAAAAAAGGACTCTTTTGTTCAAAAACCTGATATTGCCCACGTTAAACCGAGATTTGAAGATTGGAGATTAATAAAAGCACAAGCCCTCGTTACTGGCAAAGTAACAGTTTCTGATGATAAATTAAGAGTAGAGTTTAGACTATGGGACGTGGTAGCAGCAAAAGAAATGATAGCTTTAGCTTTTTCCACTACGCCCGGAAATTGGAGAAGAGTAGCTCATATAATTTCAGATAAAATTTATCAAAGACTAACAGGTGAAGAAGGATATTTTGATACACGCATTATTTACGTTTCTGAAACTGGCAAAAAAACTCAAAGATATAAAAAACTTGCGATAATGGATCAAGATGGCGCGAATGTAAAATATTTAACTTTAGGAAATGAATTGGTACTAACACCCAGATTTAGTCCAAAGAATCAATTAGTAACTTATTTATCCTATTTTAGAAATCTACCTAGAGTGTATTTACTTGATATTGAAACAGGAGTTCAAGAAGTTGTTGGCGATTTCCCCGGAATGACTTTCGCTCCGAGATTTTCTCCTGATGGTAAAAAAATTATTATGAGTTTTGCAAAAGATGGGAACTCAGATATTTATACAATGGATATGAGTACGAGAGTGGTTGAAAAAATTACTGACCACACTTCTATTGATACTTCGCCCTCATATTCACCTGATGGAAAATATATCTGCTTTAATTCCGACAGAAGTGGTTTACAGCAAATTTATGTAATGAGAAGTGATGGCTCTAATGTTAAGAGAATAACTTTTGGAAAAGGTTTATACGGAACCCCTGTTTGGTCACCAAGAGGCGATCTTATTGCATTTACAAAAGTTCACAAAAGTAGATTTTATATTGGAGTAATGAGACCTGATGGAAGTGGAGAAAGATTATTAACTGAAAATTTTTATCAAGAAGCACCTTCATGGTCACCTAATGGTAGAGTTCTAATTTTTTATAGAGAAACAAAATCAGATTCAGAAGGAAAAGGCTTTTCAGCTAAACTTTGGTCAATCGACTTAACAGGGTATAATGAGAGACTTATAGAGACTGAAACTGATGGGTCAGACCCGTCCTGGTCTTCTTTGTTGTCAAAGTAAGCTTTTTTAAAGAAAATTTAACTTGCAACTTGAATGTTATTTTGAAATATTCTATAGCGATCGAATAAATTTCGAAAGGATTAGTAATAATTAGGGAGAAATACATGAGTTTAGCAATAAATTTAAAAAAATTTTTAGTGATAATTTTTGCAGGAGTGGCTCTTACAGCCTGCGCAACACAGGTTAAAAAACAAACGGGTATGATGCAAGGGGATGTTTATACAGGAACAGAAACTGTTGAATATCTAGCAACCGGAGTTAAAGATAGAGTATTCTTTGCAACTAACAAATCTGTATTGACAACTGCATCAAGGGACACTTTACGTAAGCAAGCAGCTTATATGAGAAAGCAAGGAGATCTTACGTTCAGTATCGAAGGACATGCTGATGAAAGAGGAACAAGAGAGTACAACTTGGCTCTAGGCGAAAGAAGAGCTAATGCAGTGAAAGATTATTTAATGACTTATGGAATTTCTGGAAACAGATTCTCAGTTATAAGTTATGGAAAAGAAAGACCAGTAAATTCTGGGTCTGATCCTTTGGCGTGGTCTCAAAATAGAAGATCAGTAACAGTCAAAGCTAATTAAAGTTTAAAATAAAATTTCAAGAAAGACCCACAAAATTACGTTTTGTGGGTCTTTTTTTTGCCTTATTTTTCTTTAAATATAAAAAATCAATGAATAGAATACTTACCTTTTCAGTTAAAATATTATTAATTTTCACCTTAATTAGTTTTTACTCATATAAAGTTTATGCTGAAGAAACAGAGCTAATATTAGAGCAATTACAAATTTTGCAAAAAGATATTAAAACTTTGGAAAAAGCAGTTTATAATCAAGATGTAAAAACTACGTTTAATAACGAAGAGTTATCAAGTGAAGGCAGTGACATTTTAACAAGGCATTTGCTTAAATTATCTGAACTTGAGGAACAATTTAAAATTTTGACAAATAACTTTGAAGAAATTAATTTTAAAATAGATAAATTATCTAACAGAATTACAAAAGTTCAGACAGATAATCAAATGCGATTTCAAGATTTAGAAAGATCTGACTCAAGTATGGGAGACAAAGCTGTTCTTAGTGAACCCGAAAAATTACCAGGTAGTGGTGAGTCACAAGACTTGGGAAGCGTATCAGATTCTGATATTGCAGCCGCTGAACAAATTCAAAAAACACAATCTATAGAATCAGTGGGTACAGTTGTTACTGAAACTGCTGCAAGAACTGAAAAAATTCTTCCTGACACCACTCCGGAGGAACAATATAAATTTGCCCTAAGTTTTATTAAAGTAGGAGATTATGAAACGGCAGAGTTTGCTTTAAGGGAATTTGTGGATAATAATTCCAAACACCAGCTCGCAGGAAATGCTCAATATTGGTACGGAGAAACTTTCAGAATTAGACAACTTTATCAAGATGCCGCTACAGCTTATTTAGATGGTTACCAAAATTATCCAAAAAGTAATAAAGCGCCGGTAAACCTTCTCAAATTAGGTGTTATGTTAGTTCAAATTGGCGAAAAAGAACAAGGTTGCTCTATGATTTTAGGGATAAAAGATCAATATCCACAGGCAAATCAGTCTGTTATTCAAAAAGCTGAGTATGAAAAGAAAAAATTCAATTGCGAGAAAAAAAGTTAAAAAAAAAAAGTTATTATTTAAAGATCCTAAAATTCTAAATTTTTACACAAAGTTTAAATCTATAATTTATAAAAATATTAAAGATAAAAGTTTTGCACTAGCAGTTTCTGGAGGCTCAGACAGTTTGTGTTTAGCTTATTTTACAAAAGTGTACGCATCTGAATTTGGTAATAAAATTCATGTTTTAATTGTAGATCATAATCTAAGAGAAGAATCTTACCAAGAAGCATTAAAAGTTAAAGCAATGTTAGGAAAAAGAAAAATATTAAGCAAAATTCTTAGCTGGAAAGGCAAAGTGCCAACAAGTAATATACAAAAAAAAGCCAGAGATATAAGATATACCATGTTATCTAATTATTGCTTGAAAAATAAAGTAAAATATTTAATTACCGCACATCATGGAGACGATCAAATTGAAAATTTTTTTATAAGATTATTAAGAGGAAGTGGATTGACTGGTTTATCATCAATGCCAGTAAAAGCAAAATATAATAACAATTTAAAAATTATAAGACCTTTTCTAAGTTTAGAAAAAAAGGATTTAAAATATGTAACTTTAAATTATTTTAAAACTTATATTAAGGATCCAACAAACAACGATGAAAAATTTTTACGCGTTAGGATAAGAAAATATAGAAAAAATATGGAAAAAGAAGGGCTAGATACAAGAAAAATTATCAAAACGGTAGACAACCTTGTCTCTGCTAATCAAGCCTTAAATTTTTATAAAAATAAAGCTTTACACAAACATGCATCTTTTGTGTCAAAAAATAAATGTTTAATAAATAAAAAAATATTTTCTGATGAAGCTGGAGAGATTGTTTTTAAATCTTTTTCCGATATTTTATCGCTTGTGTCAGGAACATATTATCCTCCAAGATCTAAAAAAGTTATAAATTTAATCAATCGAGTAAAAAAAAGTAAATTTACTAAATCTACTTTAGGAGGCTGCATTGTGGAGGAAAAAGATAATTTTATTTTAATTTCTAAAGAATTAAAAGTAAGAAAAGTGTCATATCAGCCACAAAAGTAACAGCTTTATTATAATAAAACGATAAAATGTCACTTGTTTACCTAAAAATAATGGTTATCTTAAATAGAGCATGAATTTAAAGAACTTAATGATGTGGAGTGTAATAATTCTACTTGTAGTAGGGCTTTTTCAATTATTCAAAAATCCAAAAAGTTCTATGGTTTCAGACAAAATGCCTTTCTCTGAATTTTTAAAAAACATTGATGATGGTAGAGTTGTCCAAGTGGAAATTAAGGGTAATGATATTCAAGGTATTTTATCAGATGGAACAGCTTTTAACACTTATGCTCCTAACGATCCAAATTTAGTAGAGAAGCTAGCTTCAAAAGGAGTAAGCATAACAGCTTCACCACTTGAAGACAAAATGCCTTCACTATTAGGAATTCTTCTCTCTTGGTTTCCAATGCTTTTACTTATTGGTGTATGGGTATTTTTTATGCGTCAAATGCAAGGTGGAAAAGGTGGGGCTATGGGATTTGGAAAATCTAAAGCAAAATTATTATCAGAAGCTAGAGGCTTGGTAACATTTAACGATGTTGCCGGCATCGATGAAGCTAAAGAAGAAGTCGAAGAAATAGTAGAATTTTTAAGAGACCCGAAAAAGTTTAGAAGACTCGGAGGAAAAATTCCAAAAGGAGCACTTTTAATTGGACCGCCGGGAACAGGTAAAACTTTACTGGCAAGAGCAATAGCAGGAGAAGCTGATGTGCCTTTTTTTACAATTTCGGGATCAGATTTTGTTGAAATGTTTGTTGGTGTTGGTGCTGCAAGAGTTAGGGATATGATGGAGCAAGGAAAAAAGAATGCTCCATGTATAATTTTTATAGATGAGATCGATGCTGTTGGAAGAAGTAGAGGAGCCGGGCTTGGTGGGGGAAATGACGAAAGAGAGCAAACGTTAAATCAATTACTGGTCGAAATGGATGGTTTCGATACAAATGAAGGCGTAATAATAGTAGCTGCGACTAATAGACCAGATGTTTTAGATCCTGCTTTAATAAGACCTGGACGATTTGATAGACAGGTAGTTTTATCAAATCCTGATATTATAGGAAGAGAAGCTATTCTAAAAATTCATATTAAAAAAATTAACATTGGTCCTGATGTAAAATTAAGAACAATTGCTCGTGGAACTCCTGGATTTTCTGGAGCTGACCTGGCTAATTTAACGAATGAAGCTGCATTGTTAGCAGCCAGAAAAAATAAAAGAATTGTAACTATGGAAGATGTTGAGGAAGCCAAGGATAAAGTAATGATGGGGGCAGAAAGAAGATCTATGGTTATGACTGAAGATGACAAAAAATTAACTGCATATCATGAAGGTGGTCATGCAATCGTTGCTTTAAACGAAAAAGCATCAGATCCTATACATAAGGCGACAATTATACCGAGGGGAAGAGCTTTAGGTCTAGTTTGGACGTTGCCAGAAAGAGATAAATATTCTCACACAAGAGAATATCTGGAAGCGAATATATCAAAGGCTATGGGTGGTAGAGTTTCTGAAGAAATGATTTTTGGTCACGCAAAAGTAACCTCAGGAGCTTCTTCTGATATTGAAATGGCTACTAAATTAGCAAAAGATATGGTTACAAAATATGGAATGAGTAAAGATCTTGGTCCATTAAGTTATGGAGCTAATGAGGACGAAATTTTTCTCGGAAGACAAATTACTAGACAAGAACATATGTCTGAGGAAACTGCAAAAAAGGTTGATTCAGAAGTTAAAAAAATCGTTGATGCGGGGTATCAAAGAGCAAAGAAAATTCTTACAGAAAAATTAGAAGATTTACATAAATTAGCAAAAGCTCTCTTGATGTATGAAACACTAAGTGGAGAAGAAATAAAAAATTTAATTTTCAAGAATATTCAACCAAAAAGATCAACCGATGAAGATGATGACAAACACAAAGAAGAATCTTCAGCACTTGGGTCTTTAGGTTTAAAACCAAAACCTGCTACTTAATATTTTTAATGCGCGAATGTTACACAAGACCGTGTAATTTCTATTATGGAAATTACGCCAGAAGGCTTATTGCAAAGAAAAAATGTCTTCCTCTAGCTGGAAATCCAAACATAGCCTTTAATCAACTAGAAATTTTTCAAAGAAAAAAAAGAAAGATTATTAAAAGTAATTCATGTTCAATATTTGAAATTAATTCATTAAGTAAGGAAAAAAAAACTGTAATCAAGGCTGACTTAAAAAAAATAACTTCCAAAAGAAAAAATATTCGAGGTTTAAAATTTAATAGTACCCAAATTATGGGTATTCTTAACGTAACACCTGATAGTTTTTCTGATGGCGGATTATTCCTTGAAGAATCAAAGGCACATGATCAAGTTAGGCTAATGATAGAGAGCGGTGCAACAATTATAGATATTGGAGGCGAGTCAACTCGACCAGGTTCAAAAACTATAAGTGATCAAGATGAGTGGAATAGAATAAAAAATATTGTTATTAAATTTAAAAAAAATTTTCCCAATATACCTTTATCTTTAGATACAAGAAAATCATATGTGATGCGAAAAGGTATCGAACAAGGAGTTGATATTATTAACGATGTATCTAGTTTAAATTTTGATAACAAATCTTTTGATGTTATTAATTCAAAAAATACTCCTTTTATTTTGCATCATATGCAAGGGACACCAGA
>Ga0208568_1000857_pt1 | contig 10777 bp, 10 predicted proteins | sample DeeseametaMP2969_FD_184165 | JGI IMG/M metagenome (GOLD analysis project Ga0208568, IMG submission 184165) | Marine microbial communities from the Deep Atlantic Ocean - MP2969 (SPAdes) | ecosystem: Environmental > Aquatic > Marine > Oceanic | place: South of Funchal, North Atlantic Ocean... | reverse complement strand
ATATTTGATTGCTAGATCGCGTTTGTAGTTTTCTGGGTCGTGGCCTTCAGGCAGTGTTACTTTACCCTCTGGAATATCGAATGGGTCGTGGTTACTTGAGGTAAACACAAGGCTGAAAAATGGTTTGCTTGATTTATTTAGCTCACTTAGCTCTATATCAGCTTGATTGAACAAGTCTTCGTCACTTACTCCCCAAGATGAGATAAACTCTGGGCTTTGTATGTCATTAATATCTACAATATTGCTAAAGCCATTGCCTAAGAAAAAGCTTTTCATATTATCGAAATGACTTTCACCGCCGTAAATAAACTGGGTGGTATAGCCTGTGCGGGTTAATACATCAGCAAGTGAGAAAAAGTTACGCTGAGATTTAGAAAGTTTGACCACCGAGCGCGAAGGTGATGGGGTAAACCCGGTTGTTACCGCTTCAATCCCTCGAACAGAGCGTGTGCCCGTGGCGTATAAGTTATCAAACCCCCAGCCTTGTTGATAAAGCTTATCAAGCTCAGGAGTCACACCAATGCCACCTAGTTCGCCAACAAAGCGTGCGCCTAAGCTTTCTTCTAAAATGATCACTAAATTCTTTTGTTTGCCTGTGTTAAAAGGTGTGTTGTTGGCAAGGGTAGGAATACTCTCAGTAATAAACTGCTGTTTATAGGCTGCATGCTTTACTGTTTGTAAAATCTCATCACGTGGCATGGTACCGTATAAACTACTGGCATTTTTTTCATTACTCATATTCTTAATAGCAAATGCAACACTGTAAGTTGAATTAAGGGCTAAGGAGTTAATCAGTGAGTCACTTGAAAAGTACACTAATGCAGGGTTTAACGGGCGATGGCTGACAGTGCCTCTTGCGCTAATTAAGCAAACTAATAAAGTCGTAACGAGTATCACCACTTGGCTAACCGTTTTAGCATTTTGCTGCTTGCTAAATGCTGCACTTATAAAACGATACGCAAACACACAACTAAGCGTTGCAATAATTAAGGTGCTGATCATGGCAAATAGGTGGCCATGTAATAGCATAGAAAAGACTTCTTGAGGGTAGTCTAGGTATTCGACAAATAAACGATTTGGTCGTACATCGTACTGGGTAATAAACGCGGGAGTCGAAGCCTCAACAACCACGATTAAAGTCACAACTATGCTGCTATAAAGAGTAAAAACATGCTGAAAAAAAGCAGTTTTTCTGCGCAAAAGCACATGAGCGAGTAACATTAAAACAGCCAAGGCTGACAAGTAGCCTAAGCTGCTTAAGTCAACTCTTAAGCCGCCAAATAAAACGGCTAGGCTATCGCCATCAGCTAACCTTTGGTGTTGCCATACTAGCAAAGCTATTCTCGACAGTATAAATACTGACATTAAAATTAATGAAAAACGGAACAAAGGTTTTAAAACAGAGAGTTTTGCTGTCATAGTTGTACTTACTTAATCGAAACTACGGCAATACTAGAAGTCGAAACTTAAGAAATCCTTATGGTAATCTTAATATTTTCTAAACTAGAAAAACTTCAGTAAATCTTAAGTGAATCTTAAGATTCAAAGCGTAACCTGATGACGCTAAAGCGGTTTTTATCTAAATGAGTAACATATGAAATTGTTGATTATAGAAGATTCGGTGTCATTAAGACGTAGTCTACGAATTGGCCTTGAGAATCTAGGTTTTACTATTGATGAAACCGGCGATGGCGCTGAAGGGTTAAGTATGGCAATGACAGGTGAGTACGAATTAATCATACTCGACATTATGTTACCCAGTATTGATGGCATTACGTTATTACAAACCATAAGAGCAAAACAGCTCGACGTGCGAGTGCTTATTTTATCTGCCAAGCAAGAACCAGAAGATAGAGTGAAAGGGCTACTCACCGGGGCCGATGATTACCTGACCAAACCATTTTCGTTTGATGAGCTGCATGCAAGGTTATTAAATTTAATGCGTCGCGGCGGCTTGAAAACAATCAGTGATGTGATCCGCATTGATAACTTGGCTTTAAACTTACAATTAAAACTTTTGCAAGTTAACGACACCGTTATCGATTTAACCCCTAACGAATATAAAATAGTTGAGTGCTTGTTTAGTAATCAAAACAAAGTGATCACAGCTGAAAAGTTAAGTACCTATATTGCTGGGCAATATGACTTAGTTTCAAAAAACTCCATTGAAGCGCACTTATCATCGGCGCGTAAAAAGGTGAGGGCAGCAGGTGGCGAGTTACCTATTCAAACTAAGCGTGGTTTTGGTTATATCATTCAAGGAAAATAATGAAATCAATTCGCAGTAAGTTGGTTGTTACTCTTTCGATAGCAATAACAGGGCTTGTATTAAGTATATTATTAGCAACGGACATCGCTGTTGATAGCTGGGTTGATAATGAATTTAATCGAGGCTTACATTCTAAAGCTGGCATGCTGATGACGCTGGTTCATGAAGATGAAGAAGGGTTGGCTTTTAATTTCTCGAGTGAATTTATGCCAGAGTTTGATGGGCAGCTTGAGCCTGAGTATTTTCAGATGTGGACTGAGGAGGGGGTGTTTACACGCTCACAAAGCCTTAATTTATTTGCGTTGAAGAACCTTAGGTTTGAAGAGTTAAAATTGGGTGAAACGAAAATAATGAGCACCCAGCTACCGGATGGTCGTGATGGACGAGTCATTTATACTCGTTTTCAGCCGCAACTTGACTCGCACTCACATAGGAATTTTTATGATGGAGTGAGTAGACCACATCACAGCACGCTTACTTTGGCCTATGCCGCGTCTTCTGAAGAAGTTGATTTTATTTTGTGGTTAATTGACGTTATTTTTATTGTTACCACAGTGACCGTCATTGTGTTTATTCGGCTTTTTGTACGTAAATCGGTCGACAGCTCTTTAGCGCCACTGAATAAACTAAACCGAGATATTAGCCGGATTAGTATTGCTGATAAAAATGCAGTGGTAACTATAAAAAAACCAGTGGAAGAGCTGCAACCCATTGTTGATAACTTAAATGCCTTTATCCAGGAAAACCGCCAGCTTTATTTTCGCGAAAAACGCTTAACCTCAGATATTGCCCATGAATTAAAAACGCCGATTGCTGAGCTTATTAATATGGCTGAAGTGGCCATTCGGTTTCCAAATGAAAAAGAGTTTGAGGCAGACTTTAAACCCGAAGTGCTAAAAATCAGTCAGCGTTTAAAGAGCATTGTGTCGAACTTGTTATTACTGCATAAATACAGTGATGAAGCACTCCCAAAGCAAGATGCATGTGATTTAAACCAGGTTATTTTGCGCACCTTAGAAAAGTGTGATTTAGAGCGAATTAAGTTTGAGTTTCAAGATGATATTCCTGCCATTGTCAGTAACTTATTTGCCCTTGAATCAATTATCACCAACCTTGTAAATAACGCCAAGCAATATAGCCCTGATAAGAGCATTGTGACTGTATGCACGCTATTGAATAAAGAGGATAAGCTGCAATTCACTGTTACAAATGAATTAAAAGTGCCTTTAACAGAAGAGGATTTGAGCCAGTTATTTGATCCACTCTGGCAAAAAGACAGCGCCAGAACCTCTAATGATAACTTTGGGTTAGGCTTATCTATTGCTAAATCGTTAAGTAAAGCAATTGATGCTGAACTTCAGGTGTCGTTAAGTGGGCAAAACATAACCTTTAGTTTGATTATTTCTTAAGGCTTTGCAGGCGTTTAATATGTGTGCAACACTGAGGTTATCAAAAAGAAATTAATAACAATAAGGAACAACACGATGGGAAAAATTATAGGTATTGCTTTAATCGTTATTGGTGTGGCGCTAGCTGTATGGGGATATAACGTGTATGACTCTGCAAGTGCGCAAATTAGCCGCACGTTTAGTGGTGATACACCAATTGAAGCTTGGCTCGGTATGGTCGGGGGCGCAATTTGCGCAATTGTGGGTATTTTAAAAGTTAAATAACCGCAAACATTGAAATCAATTAGCTAATACCTGATACTGTATTTATATACAGTGTCGGGTTTGGCTATGAAAACACAACTACCAGCAAAATATTATTTAAGTCACTTCTTTGAGCTTGCTGAATTTATTCAAGCTCAGTGCAGGCATCTGCTTTTAGAAGAGCAGCAGTTATTTCTTGAAAAACTCCTTCAGCTTGATGAGCAAAGTTTATGTACTTTGCTGCGTATTTATTCTCGAAAGCCAAAAATCATCGCGTTGTCATCATTAAATTATGAAGAGATCCCCAATCTGCACGGTGCTATTTTTAAGCTAAAGCAGCAAGGGCTGGTGGCACATCCTAGCAGCGACGAATTAGATCTATTACTTGAGCATTTAACCAAACCAACCCTGTTAACCTTATTAGCGAATGATGAGTTAATGGCGACTTATCCTGATTACAAAAAGTCAGCCAGTAAACAGCGCTTAACCCAACTGTGTAAAGAGCATATTGATCGCAACCACAGTGAATTAGAGTCGTTGTTTAGTCAGTTCGTGGTCAATAGCCGCAGTCAGTATTATGAATACTTTGAGTTTTTACATAGCGGACGACTAAGTGGCGGTGATATCAATCATCAAAATCGTTTTGTGATGCGTGATTTAGGAATTGCAAAAGTACGTGGTGATGTTAATGAGAGCATATCGCGTTTTCAAACACTAGCCGAAGCACAAACGCATTATCAATTAAATAAGCTGCGAATGCAGTTCAAAGAAAGCGAGTCACACACAGAGTATCAGAACTTAGCCCAAGCGCTTTTAGCCATTAGCTCTGAAGATGAATTAGCCCAGAGTATCAAAAACAAATTACTGATCCGCTTATATAAGCAGCTTAAAGAGCATGACTTAGCATTTGCATTTGAGTTACTTGAGCACTGTGAAGGCAGCAGTGAAGCGCAAGAGCTAGCAATTCGCCAGCGTTACAAACAAGGTGATAAAAGCTGGGTAGAACAAAAGCTTGAGCAAGTTATTCAAGACCCACTTGATGATGGCATTTTGTATTTTGCGGAGGACTTTTTACAGCGTAAATATAACAAACAACAACGCTCACGCTTAACACAAATGCTCATTGATACAGAGCATCAATTAGAGGTTGATGACATTTACCGTGGCGATGTAGAGCAAGGAGTGTGTGAGCACTATCAACAGCTTGGCAATACGGTATTTTTTACTGAAAATAATCTTTGGTTGAGCTTCTTTACCTTAACGTTCTGGCAAGAACTCTTTATAGAGACGCCGCATCCGCCGTGTAATGAATTTGATCTATATCCAAAGGTGTTGCTGGCTGATTGTTTTTACACAGTGCAACAAACACAAATAGAGCAAAAGCTTGCAAAATTCACTAGCAATGAAGTCTTGTATAAATATATCTGCAAAAACGCAGGGCAGTTTTATGAAGCGCCTAACGCTGTGTTTGTGTGGCACAGCGATATGTTAGAGCCGCTAGAGGTATTAATAAAACACAGCCCGCTGACAAATTTAAAAGCGCATTTACTGCAAATGACAAAAACCTTTAAGCAGCTCAAAGATGGCTACCCAGATTTGATGGTGCTTAAAGAGGATAAGCTCACCTTTGAAGAAGTGAAAGCCCCTGGCGACAAACTAAGACGCAATCAACTCGTCAGTATTGAGGTGTTAAAACAACATGGCTTTGCAGTGAATATCGTTGCGGTAAATTGGTTTAATGATCCTAATCGAATTTACAGTGTGGTGGATATAGAAACAACCGGCGGTGTTCAAGGTAACAATAAAATTACCGAAATTGCGGTTGTGCAGTTACAAGCAGGCGAAGTAATCAACCAATGGGCGAGTTTAATCAATCCTGAGCGTAGTATTCCTACCTTTATTACCAAGTTAACGGGGATAAACGCCGCTATGGTACGTGATGCGCCGCGCTTTGAAGAGATTGCCGATACACTACACTCACTATTAAAAGGCAGTGTATTTGTTGCCCATAATGTGAATTTTGATTACGGCTTTATTCGCAAAGAATACGCTGCAATCGGGCAAGGCTTTAAAATGCCAAAGCTCTGTACCGTAGTTGAATCACGTAAGGCATTTCCAAAGCTTAAGTCATATTCGCTCGGTAACTTAGCAGCACATTTTGAATTGAATTTAACCAATCATCATAGAGCGTTAGCTGATGCAACCGCCACAGCAGAGCTGTTAAATCTGATTCAACAAACACAATCAAAAAAGGCGAGTTAAACTCGCCTTTTAAACTTAATCTATCTCATTCTAAATAAAGTTATTCGTATTCGATAGGGTCGGTAACGTTATTTAATGCAAAGGCTTCTAAGCGCTCCTGGCAAGCACCACACTTACCACAGGCTTTGTCACGACCGTTATAACAGGTCCACGTTTGGCTATAATCAAGACCCATTTTTAGACCGTCTGTTAAAATGTCGATTTTAGTATTGTTTAAATACGGGCTGAAAATCTCAACAGCATCGTAGTTGGCAATACGGCAAACATCATCCATCTTTTGTACGAACTCAGGACGACAGTCTGGATAAATTGCATGATCGCCTGAATGGGCTCCGTAGTAAACTTTGCTGGCTTTTAAAGACACCGCATAACCCACAGCCAGTGATAGTAAAATCATGTTGCGGTTAGGCACAATTGTGCTCTTCATGCTTTCTTCTTCGTAGTGACCTTCTGGCACATCAATATCATCAGTCAGTGATGAACCACCAATGAGTTGGTTGATTGCTGAAATATCAACAATCTTATGAGAAACACCTAACTTTTCACATACTTGAGCGGCTACTTTAAGCTCTTTAACATGACGCTGGCCGTAGTCGAAAGACAGGGCATACACTTCGTGGCCTTGTTGCAGGGCTTTATTTAATACGGTAAATGAGTCCATACCGCCGGAATAAATCACAACTACTTTTTGCGTCATATCTGTTTTGCTCTTACTTTTGATAGAGGTTTACTTCAGGGCGCGATATACTACACGGCTCGGGCCTAAATAACAATTTTTGCGCGTGTTTTTGGTTTTTTTGATGGTATGTATTTTATACCGTTGCGTCGTAAGTGAGATGTCTTTTGTACAAAATTAACGAAGTGTTTGAAACAATTCAAGGTGAAGCGAGTTTTACGGGTACACCTTCAATCTTTTTACGTTTACAAGGCTGCCCTGTGGGTTGTGCTTGGTGTGATACAAAACAAACATGGGACGTTGATAATGTATATAAAGTGTCACTTGATGAGACGGTAGAGAAAAAAGCAGACTCAGATCATTGGGCTGAAGCAACTGCGGAGCAAGTGTTAGCGCTATTTAAAGAACGTGGCTACAACGCAAAGCATGTGGTGATCACCGGTGGTGAACCTTGCATGTACGACCTAAATCCAGTGTGCGAGCTACTACACGCAAATGGCTACTCAACTCAAATTGAAACCAGCGGCACATTTGAAATTTTAGTCCCAGAGCAGACATGGGTCACTGTATCACCAAAAATTAATATGCGTGGTGGCTACAACGTATTACGCAGTGCCATGCAGCGAGCTGATGAAATTAAGCACCCAGTTGCAATGCAAAAGCATGTGGAAGAGCTCGAAGATTTATTCTTAAAAACAGGTGTGAATCCACGTTTAGTGTATCTGCAACCAATTAGTCAAAAGACCTCAGCAACCAAACTTGCCATTGAAACCTGTATTGCAAAGAACTGGCGTTTATCGGTTCAAGTACACAAATATTTAGGAATTAGCTAGTTTATCTGGCTAGTTCCGACTGCGAATTTCTCGATTATTATCGAACTTTATTTATAAAGTTTGCTATTTCACATTGCTCTGGATATCGCCTAACTTTATTTGATAAATTTTGCTGCTCAAGAAGTAGCTCTTGTCTTGGTGGGAGATGTTCTGGGAGCTTAATATTGTAAATAAAACCTAAATTATTCAATGCATTAAGCACCCACCATCCAGGATCTGGCTCATCTTTATATAGACCTAACATAGCTGAGCCAGGAAAGGCATGATGGTTATTATGCCAAGCTTCACCCATGGACATAAACCCAGCAACTCGAATATTATGACCTTGCACAGCAGCTCCTTTAACATACCAACTGCGTTCACCCTGATTATGGGCAAAATAACCAATTAACCAGTGGCCGCCAACAGACACTACAACACGAACAGACAGTCCCCACACAAGCCAGCTAATTCCGCCGATGAAATACAAAGGTAATCCTATTAATAGTGCTTGTAATAGCCATGTTGATTCTAAAAATTGATAAAACGAATTTTCTTGAACTTCTGGCTCTATATTAAATTGAGGGGGATGATTAAGTTTTAGTTCGCAATTTAATTGCCACCATGCATCTTTAAAAATAGACGAGCCATGAAGTAGGTAATCATGGCAATGAGTTTGTCTTTGTGCCCAGTCTCGCAAATCATGTTGCTTTAACATACCTATAGGACCTGCCATGCCCACTAAAACGCCTAAATACACAAACAGGTATTCCATCCATTTTGGACATTCATAAGAGCGATGAATTAACAGTCTATGCATACCTAAAGAATGACCAAAGCATAGAGTGATAGTCGTCAGAATTAAAAAAATAAAAAATGCAGAGAAGGTAAAAAAGATAGGAGCTGCGATAATCGCAATTAGTAAATTAGATAAAAACCATAAGGATTTAATAGGACTCCAGATAACGACACCAGACGATGCTGCATTTAAGTGAGTTGCAAAAACTCTATCGGTATCAATCATCTTAATCCTTAACTTATGAAAACAAATCCTAAATATAGCGCTAATGTGGAACTTTACAGTTGATCTCTTGTTTTTAAGAGGATCTGACTTTTAACACTCTGATTGCTCGGGCGATGAAAGTGCCCGATAAGATGCCGTAAAAAGCGGCAAGTGATAACACGAGAGTGGCATTCACAAAAAGCTCTGGCTTAATACTTGTTAAAACTCCCACCGCATATTTGGTAAAGAAGATAGCCATGATGAATATCATTGGCCACCAACTGCCAGGTACTTTGAAAGAGGCGTTTTGGGCTTGATAACTTGCTGATGAATCAGAAAACAGCAATAAACCAATGATCGTACTACTCAAAACGCCAGCTAGCCAGAGCAGCATAATCGTTAAGCTGTAACCAAAGCTTGAAGTCGCACCAAAAAATGATAAAGCAAGCATGCCCAGCGGCAGTATCAATAACGTGGGCTGCTTTACATAGCGCTCGCGAGTTTGTTGCCAACCAACAAAAATAAGGCCAACAAACAGACCATAAACCCAAAGTGGTGTGTGAGTTAAAATTTCAATAATCATCTTACATCCTTGTTTTAATTATTTTTAGGAAGTTATTTAGTTGTGTCGTATAAAGCGCAGCGCGTGTTCCTATTTTATCTTCTATTTATAAAAGTTTGTCAATTGAGTCAGTAGCCTTTAAAACAAAAAAGCGTTGCACTATGGCAACGCTTTTTTACTATGTTCTCGTAACTCGTAACTCGTAACTCGTAACTCGTAACTCGTAACTCGTAACTATCAATTCTGCGCTAAATAGTCCAACACCACCTGATGATGGTCTTTGGTTTTGAACTTATCAAACACATGTTTGATTTTACCGTCTTGGCCTACAAGGAAGCTAATACGATGAATTCCTTCGTATTCTTTGCCCATAAACTTCTTATAGCCCCAAATACCAAAGGCATCAGCAATCGCGTGATCTTCGTCGGCTAATAAATCAAAGTTAAGCTCTTTTTTGGTTTCAAAATTCTTTAAACGCTTGATTGGATCTGGGCTGATACCCACAACACGCGTATTTAATTTAGCAAGCTCAGCTTTTTCATCACGTAAGTTCTCTGCTTGCACAGTACAACCTGGTGTTGACGCTTTAGGGTAGAAATAAACCAGTACTTGCTGCTCTTTTAAAAGATCAGCGAGTACAATAGTTTCGTCATTCTGATTTTGTAAGCTAAAAGCAGGGGCTGTATCGCCTGCTTGTAATGGATTAATTGTTTTCATGCTTTGCTCCTTAGCGAATGCGTCTGAAAATATAATCTACGTTCAAACTACGAGAAAGATCTTCAAAGCTCACTTTAAAGTTATCGATATCGACTTCAACAGGAATATTAAACTCGAGTTCACAGCGCATTTTAAGCTCGTCATCTTCATCGTAGGTGTCTGACTTAAGAGAACAAATACTAATGTGGTTATCAGCAAAAAAGCGCGTAACTTTACTTAATGTTCCTGGTGTATCAATACCTGTGTATTCGAGGGTGTAACCGGCACAAAATTCACATGCAACATGACTTGCAGTGCGTTTCATCATGGTTAAAAGACCAAGTTCCATACCTTTCGTTGGCAATGTGTGTTCAATGCGGCTAATAGCCGACATGTCACCTGCTAATAGCATGATAAAGGTAAATTCGTTGCCCAAAATAGCAATGCGACTGTCAATTATATTGCAATGGCAATCACTCACTAACTGAGTCAATTCGCTAACGATACCGGGTCTATCTTCGCCAATCGCAGTGAGCACTATCTGATGATTTGTAAAAGCAGTCATGGAATTTTAAATACCTAGTAATTAACAATACCAATGGATATAAGCTTGAATAAGCTTTGATTTCACGTGAGTTTAATAACGCACGGCGGCGAAGTTTAACATAATTTGCACCGTTAACGATAGCGGCGATTAATTAAGCCGTGAATAAAGTACGCTCTTTCTTGTTTTTAGGGGCATCAGAAAGTACCATAGTTAAAATTTTGCAAGGCGATAAGCATTCAAACACGTTACGCTAGCCCCATCTATTCGGGTTTTTTGCATAAAAACAATAAATGTAAAG
>Ga0208568_1000854_pt1 | contig 10781 bp, 6 predicted proteins | sample DeeseametaMP2969_FD_184165 | JGI IMG/M metagenome (GOLD analysis project Ga0208568, IMG submission 184165) | Marine microbial communities from the Deep Atlantic Ocean - MP2969 (SPAdes) | ecosystem: Environmental > Aquatic > Marine > Oceanic | place: South of Funchal, North Atlantic Ocean... | reverse complement strand
AATTTATGTACTTCACTGGAAGTGTTAAATCTAACTACAGTATTCAAAACCCCTCTACGGCCACCGTGGGGAATCAAGAGTTATCTGCAGGTGTTACTATGATCTCATTTGCAGGAGGTGCAAAATATCTGTTCCAAAACGGCTTTGGAGTAAGTGCTAAACTGGAGTACCAAAGCAGGGTAGATTCATATAATGCCGACGCTTCTAGTGTTACGTGGGATAAGAAGTCATCTGGCCCTAAAGTTTTGAGCTCGTTCAGTTATCGCTTCTAAAGTCATTGATCATTTGCTCTATCTGGGAGTTGCTTAGCTGTAACTCATCAGGATAGAGCAAGGATAATCTTCTCTTTATTACATCCTCACTTGTCTTAGGGAACTCTTCAGAGATTATTTTTTTTACCTCTTCTTCGGTTATTTTGCTCTCTCTAGGATACATGCCAATTACTGACTTTTTCTTAAGAGGAGCTAAGCTTAAGTCCCTTTTAAATGGCCTTCCCTGATCTTTGAACATTCTCTTAACCACGTCCTCGGCCATGACTCTAAAGGTTGTGTACTTACCCCCAACAACAACATACATATTTTTTTCAGGAGAAAAAACTTTGTGTTGTCTGGAAACTTTTCCGCGCTCCTTACTGCCTTCCGCTACAAGAGGTCTAACACCAGCAAAGGTAGAGAGAATGGAGTCTTTCCCAACACCTGAGTTAGGAAAGTATTGGTTTAACACATCAATTAAATATTTTATCTCTTCCTCTGATGCCTGGATGTTAAATATGTCCGAATTTGGATCCAATGCTTTTTCAGTGGTGCCAACCAAGATAGCGTCACGCTGAGGAATTACAAATATAACTCTATTGTCTTTAGTCTGCAGAACCATAGGGTGGCCTAGTTCAAGACTTCCTTTGCTTAACCAAATATGGCTTCCTTTAGAAAGGATCATCTTTGGCTCCCACTTTACTTCAAGCTTCTTTAGTAACTGGTCAGTAAAAGGACCTGTGGCAAAAATCAAGTTTCTTGAGTAATAAGTCTCTTCCTTGTTGTTTAAAGTTCTTAGGACTTTAATCTTCCAAAGCTCACCCTCTTTTTCCACACTTTCCACCTCAGCGTAGTTAATAGCACTTGAGTATGGACCTATAGAATCGTAAATGCACTCAAGAGCAAGCTTGCTGTCCTCAACAACCGCATCGCTATAAACCCCAGCTCCCCTTAGGTTTTTGGAGTTTAATTGGGGTAAGTCTTTAAGCGTTTGCTTTGCATTTAGAACACGTCTCTTAGGGTTTTTAAATAGCGATAAAAGGTCATAGAGAAAAAGCCCAATTCTTACGAAAAAAAGCGGCCATTTTGATTCTTTATAAACAGGGATATAAAACATTTCCTGCTTCGTTAGGTGAGGTGCAAGCTCTGTCCAAGTTTTCTTCTCCTTCAAGGCCTCTCTAACCAGAGCGAAATCAAAGTTCTCCAAATAACGGATTCCACCATGAAGCATTTTACTGCTCGATTGACTAGTTTGGGAGGAGAAGTCTCCTTTTTCTATGAGGAGTGTGTCTTCTTTGCGAAGGCTTAGTTCTCGTAAAACTCCGGCCCCTACAATTCCGCCACCAATAATAATATTTTCGTGTGTGTTTTTTATCTTTTGTTTATCCATACCACCGAGCCTGAGCAGGTTAATTGATATTGTTCCCGGCCGCTAGGCCCTTGAGCTGCTCCAATTGGTGTCACATGTAAGCTAACTCCAACTATAGCATTTCCCTTTAGTTGTACTGCCTGGTGTTTTAGTTTTCCAACTAGTTCCGATTGAATATCATTGATTGAAATTACTTTGTTCTTGGTTTTGTGAATAACAGTTTCTTGCTGTAGAAAGTCTTCAGGCGGAGTAGAGGTGGAGGCCAGAAGGTTCTCTCTCTCCACTTGCACAACCCTTTGCCTGTCTTGTTGATAGTCGGGAAGTCTCGCTATTAGTTGATCCTCTAATTGTGATGAGGATGTGAGCGTGTCATTGTCTATCACAGCACTTTCAGAAACAATGCCCAGATACTCTAAGATGTCGTGACCTTCCAAGTATGGAGTGGTTGACGCTAGAATATCCTCAGGTGAAGTCTCATCTTTTTTTAAGTCATAGTGGTGAGAGCGGGAATTGTATACTGAGTACTTGCTTACAATTCCACGATCTTCGGACTCGTATTCCTTAGGAGGATTTATTTCTTCTGTGAGTCCCATGAGAATATTAATGTCAAACCTTCTAAGCTTGTGGCAAACTAAAATTGCACTGTATTCACCAAGTCTAGGAATGAGAAGATTAGACCTATTAAGGCTTTCTATTGTTCTCTTTTCATCTTGTTCATCTTTGATAATTTGAAACTCTTTTAAAAGTTGTACTATATCTTCGATGTCTTCTTGGTACTTAACATCCTTAATGACTATTGAAAAAGGTGGATTGCCTTCTGTTGCAAGGTTTCCATAGGAGATGCTTTTAGCAAACTGTTTAATATCTTCCAAGTCTTCCTGGGCTGGAGAGTCAGAGATGGGCTCTTCTTTTAAAAAAGTTCGAGCCGGTAATTCTGTTGAAGTTTCGGCTGAAAGGTTTGAAATAACATCTACAATATCTTCTTCGGACTCCTTAGCTTCTTGTTGAGAAACTGGAAAATCTGTACCAAGGTCTAGATCGCTGGTTGGAGAATCCTCAATAAGTTCTTGCTCAAATGAATCATCTTTAAGCTCGTCATGAGTCTCGGAGAATTCATCCACATCTGTATTTAGATTAAGTTTATCGTCTGGGAAGTTATCCTGCTGAGTTGAAAAATCATCTTCATTGCTTGAAAAGTCATCTTCATCATTCAAAAATTCGTCATTGGATGTAGGGAAGTCCTGATGGTCAAAGTCTGGCCCATCAAAAGAGGATTCATCTAGATCTTGTTGATTGTTGTCAAAACTGGTGTCATCGGTAGGTTGGTCAAAGTCAGAGTCGAAGCTTGAGTCTTCAAAGTCTGATGAAAACTCAGGAGATTCATCTTCTTGGTAGTCTTCATCCGGTATGTCTGGGAGGTCATTTTCCATCGCTTCAAAGTCAGTTTCTTCTTCAATGGAGCAGGTTGAGAAGTTTTGAGTAAACTCTGGCGGCAGTTCAATGTTTGGATCGGTCTTGGCATCCATTAGGTCGAAGTCATCAACTCCGTCGAAGGACTCAAGTCCGTCCATTGATTCATCTTCATCATGCAAATACTCGGACAAGTCTTCTATTCTTGTTAGGTCAGACTTGTCCTCGTTTTTTTTGTTGTCACTCAAGCCTTAAGCTCCATGGCAATGCTTAAACTTCTTGCCTGATCCACATGGACAAGCGTCGTTTCTGCCAACTTTTACATTTCCTCTTTGAACAGGTGCTTCATCTTGCTTTTGCTGAGCTTCCTGGGCCCTTTTATGTGCTTCAAGCTGGGCTTCCAGCATTGCCTGTTGCTGCTTTTTAATCTCTTCGATTTCCTCTGGAGTATAAAGTCTTACATTGAACACTCTCTCAACAACTGTTCTTCTGACAGTTTCCTTCATTTGCTCATATAAGCTAAAAGATTCTCTCTTGTACTCGACCAAAGGATCTTTTTGTCCGTGCGCTCTAAGGTTAATTCCTTCCTTTAACTGGTCCATGTTTAAGAGGTGGTCCTTCCAAAGTTGATCAAAGGTGCCTAAAAGAATCTCACGCATTGTAAGCTTGACTTGTTCTTTGTCATATTGGGAGAACTTTACTTCAAGTCTCTCTTTAGCCTTTGCCACAAAGTAATCTTCAAGTTGGCTATTGTACTTATCTGAGCACTCCTGGACTGTTAAAGTTTCCTCGGAGTTAAAGATCTGTTGGAAGGCCTTGTTAATGTCTTCCCAGTTCCATTCGTTTAATGGAAGCTTTTTATCAGGTCTAAACGCAGCAACAAGTTGATCTGCAACGTCTAAAATCATCTCGTTAATTAATTCTTGATTGCCTTCATCGTTTAGAATCTCTCTTCTTAATCGGTAGATGACCTTTCTCTGTTCATTCATAACATTGTCAAAATCAAGAAGGTGCTTTCTGATGTCAAAGTTATGGGTTTCAACACGCTTTTGTGCTTTGGCAATCGCATTCGAGATCATTTTGTGTTCGATAGGCTCATCTTCTTTTAGGCCCATTCTAGTCATAAGGCCTTTGATTTTGTCTGAACCAAAGATTCTCATTAGATCGTCTTCAAGTGAAAGGAAGAACTTTGATGCACCAGGGTCTCCCTGTCTACCGGAACGTCCACGAAGCTGGTTGTCGATTCTTCTAGACTCGTGTCTTTCTGTCCCGATGATGTATAGGCCACCGGCCGCCTTCGTTTCTGGAGTTAATTTGATGTCGGTACCACGGCCTGCCATGTTTGTTGCAATGGTGATTGCACCAGGTTGACCTGCATTTGCTACAATGTCGGCTTCTCTTGCGTGTTGTTTTGCATTAAGTACTTCATGCTTAAGCCCTGCCTGAGTTAGGTACTTTGAAAGAATCTCAGAGGACTCGATTGCAACAGTACCAACAAGTACGGGTTGCTTTCTCTCTGCACACTCTTTTATCAACTCTGCCACGGCCTTGTACTTGGCCGCCTTGGTGGCATAGATAACATCGGCGTGATCTTTTCTGGCAATTGGAAGATTTGTTGGTACAACAACTACTTCCAAATTGTAGATTTTTCCAAATTCCTCGGCCTCAGTATCTGCGGTACCTGTCATACCAGCAAGTCTATTGTAGAGTTTAAAATAGTTTTGAAAGGTGATCGAAGCAAGAGTTTGGTTCTCATTCTTGATTTGAACGCCTTCTTTTGCTTCTATTGCCTGATGTAGGCCATCAGACCAACGCGAGCCTTCTTTTAGTCTTCCAGTAAATTCGTCAACGATAATAACTTTTCCATCTTTAACTACATACTCTTTGTCAATTGTGAATAAAGTATGTGCTCTTAGGGATTGATTTACGTGGTGAAGAATTTCAATATTCTGAACATCAAATAGGTTGCCAACGCTTAACAACTCCTGAACCTTATTGACGCCTTCATCTGTTAAAACTGCAGAGTGGGACTTTTCCTCAACCGTGTAGTGTGTTTCCTTTTCAAGCATTGGAATGATCTTGTCTACCTTAAGGTATAGCTGGGTATTTCCTTCACTTGGTCCTGAGATGAGAAGGGGAGTTCTTGCCTCGTCAATTAGGATGGAGTCAACCTCATCGACGATACAGAAGTTATGCTCTCTTTGAACGTAATCATCAAGATCAAACTTCATATTGTCTCTCAGATAATCGAATGCAAATTCGTTATTAGTTCCATAAGTTATATCGGCTTTATAGGCCTCTTTTCTATCTTCATCATCCATGTCGTGAACAATGCAGCCAACTGTTAGACCCATCCATTTATAAAGAACGCCCATTTCCTCAGCATCCCTTTGAGCAAGATAGTCGTTAACTGTTACTAGGTGGGCGCCTTTGCCTTCCAGTCCATGTAGGTACATAGGTAGAGCTGCTGTTAGGGTCTTACCTTCACCAGTCTTCATCTCTGCAATCTTTCCTTCACTTAAAACAATGCCACCCATGACTTGGACGTCATATGGTCTCATTTTAAGTACACGCTTACTTGCCTCTCTCATCGTGGCGAATGCCTCTGGGAGAATGTCATTAAGAGTTGCACCGTTTTTAAGTTGCTCTCTAAACTTTGGTGTCTGCGCTTGAAGCTCTTCATCACTCAATTTTTGAATTTCTCCTTCCAAGGAGTTAATTCTTTCAAGCAAAGGTCTAAGTTCTTTGATGTCCCGATCTTGCTTGGTTCCAAAAAATTTCTTCATTACACTGTTTAACATTCTTAACCTCTAGCGCTATTTAAATTTACTCAAGTACAAAATAAAGGGGGTCCACAGCAATTCCGTTTACTCGAACCTCATAATGCAAGTGCGGCCCGGTGGAGTAACCAGTACTTCCCACCTTTGCGATAATCTTTCCTCGCTTAACCTTTTGGCCATTTTGTGCAAGTACCTTCTGGGCATGGGCGTAGATTGTTTCAATGCCGTAGCCGTGGTCTATTTGAACAAAGTTTCCAAAGCCGGGTTTATGGCCGGCAAATGTGATTACACCATCAGCGGGAGCCACGATAGGTGTGCCAAAAGGAGCCCCAACGTCGAGACCTTCATGCATTTTTACTTTTCCTGCATATGGAGAGACTCTATGTCCAAAATAAGATGTGATCCAACCTACTGAAGGAAGTATCGTCGGAGTGGATCTTAATATTGAATTTTTATCCAATAAATATTGGTCTAACTCATGTATATTGGTTTCAAGTTGAGAGACAACATTCTTAATCTTCCCAAATTTGAAATCAAATTTTGCATATTCACTCGATAGGGTGAAACTCTTCTTGATTAGGTCTGACCATTGTCTTGTGATCTTGTATTGCTTGCTAAAGCCCAAGTTTGCGGCAATCTTTTTGTCATAAAGTGACTTTAGTTCAATGTATTGAGGGGAGGACTCGACCTCGTCAAATTTAAGGTCCAAATCTAGCTTGGGATCAACGCTTGTTTGGTCGTTGTCTATGTTTCGGCCCATCGATGAGGAGTGATCATCCATCATTTCCATTCCTTCATTTCCTTCAACAATAGGAATGGTCTTCTCTGCGTCATCAAGGCCTGTAATGATTCTAAGTTTTTTCTCGAATGTATGAACCCTCTCCAGGTCTTCGCCCAGGGAGTTGATCTTCATTTGAAACAATTGGATTTGTTCCCTTAGCTGACGGTTTTCCAAAGTAAGATGTTTGTTTTCATGAATTTGTCCGATAACTTTCCAGTAATCGTAAAGTAAAATCCCTACTAGAATTGAAAGCAATACAAGCACAATAGAAAACGATCTGAAGAGTAGTCCAGGTATCTTGAAAGACTTAACTCCTTTCTCTTTTTCAGGAATGATCATCAAAGTATAATGCTTGTCCAAGGCAAAGCTCCAAATTGCAGTTAATTCAACTTGTTAAGTACGACATATTTTAAATCCGAGGAGTTGATAAAGCAAACAAGAAAAATCTAGTCGTTAGGGCCTATCCCATTATTTTGCCAATGCAATTATGGCCGAAATATTGTCCTGCCCACCATTTTCATTGGCCTGGTCTATTAAAGCTTGAACAGTTTGGTCAAGTGTAGATTGATCTGCCAGCGCTGGTTCAGGTATATGCTTGTTCACCAGATGCAGAATGTCCTCATCTGATACTTTGCCATGAAGACCATCAGAGCAAATCAAGAATAAATCATTGCGGGCCACCTTATACTGGTAGACATCAACAATTAGTTCTGGTTCATAACCAACTGTCCTTATGAGTACATTTTTCTGTGGATCGGCCTTTGCCCCCTCGCGATCGTAGAGCCCCATGGTCAATTTCTCCTGAACTAAGGAGTGGTCGCGAGTAAGTTGATAAATTTTATTCTTACTAATTAGGTAGGTTCTAGAATCACCAACATTAGCAATATTGACATTTGGACCATCAAAGTAAATAGCCGAAATTGTAGTTCCCATCCCTTTGAGTTCTTCATGTTGCAAGCTGTGGTCATAAATTGACTGGTTCACATGGATAATACTTTCTTTTAAAAGGTCTTTGGCCCTAAGGGTGTCCACATTGTTTTCAATGAAGTCAGGGAGTAGTTTAACGGACATTTGTGAGGCTATGTCACCACCATTATGTCCACCCATTCCGTCGGCTACCACAAAAAAGTGCCTCTTTGCATACAGGCAAATTGAATCTTGGTTGCTTTTTCGTTTTTGTCCAATGTCAGTGGCACCTGAAGCAATGATGGCCAATTCCAAACTCCTGTTATTCGTTTTTTTATTACAACATTATAACCCTTTACGGCATTTGATCAAAAATAGTTAGATTTTTAAATATTAAAGTCTGAGTGGAATGCTCCGACAAGCGTCGGGAATCTTTGTTTTTACTTTGAAATGAACTCTCTTTTGAGGGTACAATAAAATAGAAGCCTATTTAAGAAGCAACACTTTGGAGGTACTTATGAGCGGCATTGATATTAAGGAGTTTATTGAAGAGAATTACTCTAAAGAAGATTTTTCTCATCTTCATTGGAGCGGTACTTTCCAAGAGTACGTGGATCTTGTGCAGAAAAACCCTCACATCTCCCGAAACGCGTTTCAAAGAGTTCATGACATGATCATGTCTTATGGGACTTCAACTTATACTGAGTATAAAAAAGAAATTACTCGTTATCATTTCTTCGACGATCCGATGGAGAATGGTAAGGATGCTATTTTTGGAATCGATGTTCACTTAATGAAACTAGTGAACTTCTTCAAATCGGCTGCTCAGGGATACGGTACTGAAAAAAGAGTTTTACTTTTGCACGGGCCAGTTGGTTCAGCAAAGTCTTCCATTTCCAGACTACTAAAGAAGGGTCTTGAACTTTACTCCAAAACAGATGAAGGTGCTCTTTATACTTATGAATGGGTCGATGATGTCGAGTCAGATATTCTTGGCGGAAGTAAAAAGTTTCCTTCTCCAATGCATGAAGAGCCTCTAAAGCTAATTCCAACAGAAGTTAGGGCAAAATTTCTAGATGAGTTGAATCAAAACTCTGACGGGAAATACAAAATTAAAATTAAAGGCAACGTTAACCCTGCCTGTCGATTCATTTTGTCAGAGTATATGCTTAAGTATGATGGCGATTGGAACGAGGTGATGAAGCACATTCGTGTACACAGATTAATTCTTTCTGAAAAAGATAGAATTGGGATCGGCACTTTCCAACCAAAAGACGAAAAAAATCAAGACTCAACTGAACTTACAGGTGATATTAACTACAGAAAGATTGCGCTATATGGATCCGATTCCGATCCAAGGGCATTTAACTTTGATGGAGAGTTCAATATTGCCAATAGAGGTATTGTTGAGTTTATAGAGATGCTCAAACTCGATGTGGCATTTCTTTATGACTTACTTGGAGCCTCCCAAGAGCAGTCAATTAAGCCAAAAAAGTTTTCTCAAACTGACATTGATGAAGTTATCTTGGGACACACCAATGAGCCCGAGTTTAGAAAGCTTCAATCAAATGAGTTTATGGAAGCTCTAAGAGATAGAACTGTAAAAATTGATGTTCCTTATATCACCAGGCTGGATCAAGAAATTAAGATCTATGAGAAAGATTTTAACTCTGAAAGAATCCCACACATGCACATTGCACCACATTCATTGGATATGGCCAGTATGTGGGCAATTTTGACAAGACTCGAGGAGCCAAAGAAAGCAGATCTTACCAAGCTTCAAAAGTTGAAGCTTTATAATGGTAAAACACTTCCAGGTTACAATGAGGATAATGTTAAGGAACTTAGAAAAGAGGCTAATAGAGAGGGTCTTGATGGAATCTCTCCAAGATACATTCAGGATAAAATCTCAAATGCTCTTGTAAAGAACGCTCACTCCGGATGTTTGAATCCCTTCATGATCTTCAATGAACTAGAGTCTGGATTAAAGCACCATACTCTTGTAAGTTCACCAGATCAGCTTGAACACTTTAGAGAGATGCTAGCAGTCGCGAGACAAGAGTACGAAGACATTGTTAAAAATGATGTTCAAAAAGCTATTAGTGTTGACGAGACAGCAATCCAAACACTTTGTGCAAATTACATTGATAACGTTAAAGCTTATACTCAAAAAGAAAAAATTCGAAACAAGTACTCCGGAAAAATGGAAGAAGCTGACGAGAGATTTTTGAGATCCATCGAGGAAAAAATCGATATTCCAGAGTCTCGCAAAGATGACTTTAGAAGAGAGATTATGAATTATATTGGAGCTTTGGCCATCGAAGGAAAACAGTTTGATTATAAGATGAATGAAAGACTTCATAGAGCGCTTGAACTAAAACTTTTTGAAGACCAAAAAGATAGTATCAAGTTAACTACAATAATCTCAAATGTTGTGGATAAAGCGACTCAAGAGAAAATCGACGTCATCAAAAGTCGTATGATGAAGAACTTTGGCTATTGTGACATTTGTGCAACAGACGCATTGAACTTTGTTGCAAGCATTTTCGCAAAAGGCGACTCGATTAAATCATAGGAATCGTAATTTAAGGAGATCAAGTGGATCATCCAATTAAGCGCGACCACGCTCGCTTTAGAAAAATTGTAAAGGGCAAGGTCCGAGAAAACCTTAGAAAGTACGTCTCCCAGGGGCAGCAAATTATCCCCAAGGGAGACGATAAATTCACTGTTCCAATGCCTAGTATTGATATCCCAAGATTTAAGTTTGGAGACAAGTCAGAAGGTGGAACAGGACAAGGCCAAGGCGAACAGGGGGAGCCGGTTGACGGTGAACCTGGTGAAGGACAACCTGGTGAGGGGGAAGCAGGCGAAGGCGAAGGGAACAAGGAACTTGAAGTTGAGATGGGAGTTGATGAACTTGCCAAGATATTGGGTGAAGAGCTTGAACTTCCAAACATTGAACCAAAAGGCAAACAGCAGATAGCCTCCACGGTTGATAAATACACCTCCATCGGAACTGTGGGGCCTGATTCTCTTAAACATCTTAAGAGAACATACAAGCAAGCTCTAAAGCGTCAAATGGCAACTGGAATTTATGATCCTAGCAACCCAAGAGTTGTTCCCATTCGAAGTGATTATCGCTACAGAAGCGCTGACACAAAAATTGAAATGGAAAACTCAGCAGTAGTCATCTATATGATGGATGTGTCCGGCTCAATGGGTGAAGAGCAGAAAGAGATTGTTCGAACTGAGTCTTTCTGGATTAATCTATGGCTTAAAAGTCA
>Ga0208568_1000852_pt1 | contig 10806 bp, 8 predicted proteins | sample DeeseametaMP2969_FD_184165 | JGI IMG/M metagenome (GOLD analysis project Ga0208568, IMG submission 184165) | Marine microbial communities from the Deep Atlantic Ocean - MP2969 (SPAdes) | ecosystem: Environmental > Aquatic > Marine > Oceanic | place: South of Funchal, North Atlantic Ocean... | reverse complement strand
CAAAAGAGTTGTCAGAGTTAAAGAAACTCCCCTTGGAAGAATTAAAGGCTTTAGAGAAAACAATTCCTGAATCTGCTAAAAATAAAACAATTTCACTTGGAAAGATATTAAAGGGATTTAAATTAGATACGAAAAATTTAAACCTCAAAAATTTACGAAAACAGGGTGAAATTTCTAAAACAGGCAAAGTTCAGGTAGGGGAAGTAATTACAAAAAACTCAGCCCTTTTTGCTAAGGGAAAATCAAAAATTGCGAGGAAGATTAAAAAATTAGGAGTTGTGCAGAGCAGTAATTACGGGCAGGTAGTTTACAGTTACATTGTAGAACAATGGACATTACCGGCTCAATTAAGTCCCCACCTGGAACTGAAGTTGAAGCTCATTATCGCGAAAGATGGTACATTGCTGCAATATTCATTTGTTAAAGTTTCAGGGAACAGGATTTTTGATCAGTCGCTGAAATCCTTGTTTGCTAAATTTAAGACTTTGCCACCTTTGCCTGACGATTTTGATGGCAAACTGACTGAGATCGGGCTAAAATTTACGCCCAATATGGAAAATATTTCATATAAAATACTTGTTGAATAACAAGGAATACACTTTATTTTGTGTATTAACTTTTAAACCAGAAACACAGGAGACTGTATGAAAATTTTATTTAAGCTAATCCTAATTGTTGGAGTTTCGCTCTATCTAGTTTTGCCAGCTTTGGCTATTGAATTTTTTGATATTAACAAACCTGGTATAGAAAAACTCAACCTTTCAATTAATAAATCCGGTGATTCTGACTTAGTTGATCTGCTTGTTGAGCAGTTACGGAGTCAAATGGGGAAAACTTTGCTGTTTAATATAGTAGAAGATTCAGCAGAGCCCGCTTTTAATCTTAAAATAAGTCCAACTAATGATCAAAAAATAGTTTCAGTAACATTGTCTGGTGCTCAAGGTCAGGGTTTTGAGCCAATTACAACAGGAATGAAATTCCGTGATCAAGATAAGGAATATGTTAATTTAAAATCATCTCAGTTGGGTAATTTTCTAATAAAGAATTTAATGGGCATCCAAGGCTCTTTGGGTGGCATTATTGTATGGTCAGAAACAAAAAAAGGGGAAAATAAAAACTCTCTCGTAATGAAACGTTTTGGCTCAGAAATTCAAAAACAAATTACATATAATTTATTTAATAATACTGGTGTAAGCTGGAGTCCAAAAGGGGACGCCATTATCTATTCTGCTCAAACGGGTCGTGGATCAGAAGTTATTTGGCAAGGTTTCATTCCGTTAAGATTAAAGAGCAAGAGTCTATATTTTACTGAAGGCAGCAGCAGCAGTGCAACATGGGGAAATAACGGAAATATTTATCTTGCAAAATATGTTGGTGAAAGAAATACAGATCTTTTCGAATACACGCTTGTTTCTGGAGGAACTGGACCTTCATTGGAAATGTTACACAAGTTAACAAAACATATGGCCATTGAAACTGAACCAGCTCTTTCTCCAGATGGAGAAAAGCTTGCGTACATATCTGACCGAACAGGAACTCCTCAGATTTATTTATTGAATTTGAGTACAAAAAAAACAACGCGGCTCACAAATAAAGGCAATTATAATTCGTCTCCTTCCTGGTCACCAGATGGTACTATGATTGCGTATAACGGTGTACGCAATAGTAAATCAGTTATCTTTCGTGTTTTAGCGGATGATCCATTAGGTTTTGAAACCCAAGTTTCACCAAAAGGTATGCAGGCTGAGAGTCCTGTATGGTCTTCAGATGGTTCTATAGTAGCGTATCAGGCTAAAATAACAGGTCAACAGAACTGGAAAATCTATTATTCTCTTTCTTCAGGAAGCTCTGCTCAAAGACTTACCAAATCTGTTCGTGGAGTTGATGAAACATCACCCTCCTGGAATTCTGGATTACGCTAAATTTATGAGTATTTTTTTTCCTATTATTTTGAGACGGCTTTCCCTCAAAGCTATTCTGTGCGTTGTATTTTTGTCATTATCTTCATCAGTTGCTGTTGGAGCTGATGACGTTAAAAAGGTTAAGCGGATAGTAGCGCGTTTACATCTCGAAATGATGCAGCTTAAAGAAAATTCCTCAAAGCTGGCTGGCGAACAGTTGGCTCTTTTGGAGCCGCAAAACGCAAAAATAGAGACTCTGACTAGAAGCAATCTTAAATTATCTGAAACAATTAGTTCACTGAAATTTAAAATCTCTATACTTGAAGAAAAGCTGGAGGAATATCAAAGAAAAAGCAGCAGTTCACAGCTTTCAGAATTGAATCAATTTGCTACAATATTGGCTCTGGCCTCTGTGGGTGAAACCAGCACACTTGAGGCTCTAGTTTTAGAATTGATAAACAAAGGGAACAACTTACAAAAAGATTTATTAATTTTGTTGTTGGCAGAGACTCAAAAGAATAAGGGTTTAATGGAACTAAGTCTCGGCTACTACGGTGCATTGATTTCTGACTACCCAAATAGTCCATATAGAAGTCGGTCAATATTCGAAGCAAGCGAATTACTGGGTAAAATGGGGAAAGACGAAGAACAAAAGTCATTGCTACTAGCCCTGAAGAAAAGTGACGACCCTTACGGTGAAATGGCTCGGGAAAAAATATGTCATCAGTTATACATAGAAGACCCGGTTTGTGGCGGGGTTCTGTTTGGCGAGTTGGTGGGTGATGAATGGGTCTGGTTCAATAATGGGGATGAGAAAATAAATAGTAAATATGAGGGTGAAATCAAAAATGGTGTTCCAAATGGAAAGGGGACTCTTTTTTTCCCCGATGGGGAAAAGCTAGAAGTGGAATTTAAGGATGGACAATTTTGACAAATTATGGAATACTAAGCGGAATTTAGACAATATTATGAAGTATATAGTTCCTCAGACAAAGAAATAAAGTCAGTTTTAGTTGATTTTCACTGCTTGTAATAATCTTGCAATAATTGGCCGGAAAAGGTTACTAGTTAGTTTTTGTGCATTTGGTAACTCATCAATTTTTTGCCAGGATGCTTAATTAGGCATCCCACTTGCACCTTGAAAAGGGGTAAGAGCTGGAGGTTTTACTGTTTCGCATATTTAGAACAGAAGCTTTCCTGTACAAAATTTTTCAACAAATAAGAGGTACGTAATGAAAAAAATATATTTTCTGATTATTTTGGCAAGTATGGTAGCTTTGTTTTCTGCAGGTTGCGCACCAAAGGAACCTTCTCCAGCTCCACCTGAAGAACCTAAGGTAGAACCTAAGGAAGAACCTAAGGTAGAACCTAAGGTGGAACCTAAGGAAGAACCTAAGGTGGAACCTAAGGTGGAACCTAAGGTGGAACCTAAGGAAGAACCTAAGGAAGAACCTAAGGAGGAACCTAAGGTGGTACCTAAGGTGGAAGAACCGAAGGTAGAACCGAAACCAGAACCGAAGGTAGAAGAAACTGTAGAAGTGCAAAAATCTGCAGAAGTGCAAAAAGCTGTTGAAGAAAAGGAAGCTGCAGTAGTAATTGCTCAACAACAGGAAGAGGTGGCAAAAGAAGAGGCTCAAATTGCAGTAGAACAAGATGCCGAAAAAAGTGTTGAAGCTCCGAAAGCTGTCACTATCATCTCAGCTCCTCCAGAGGAATCAGATGCGGCAATTTATGATTTGGAAATGGTCTACTTTGCCTACGACAAGAGTATTATCACTACTGCCTTCGGAGAAGTTATCCAGAAAAACTATGAATGGATTACTGAAAATCCGGACGTCCAGATTCAATTGGAAGGTCACTGTGATGAGCGAGGTACCAATGAATACAATCTGGCATTGGGGGAACGGCGTGCAAAAGCTGTCTTTGACTACCTGATCAGCCTGGGAGCCAGTCCATCACAATTTTCATTGGTCAGTTTCGGCGAGGAACGTCCTGCAGATCAAGGAAGTAATGAAGTTGCCTGGAGAAAAAATCGGCGAGTAGAGTTCACCCGTCTGTAAACACTTTGTAACTCTGTCACGAATTTCGACTACTCTTTGAATTATGCTCACCGAATGGTTAGGAGAAACGAGCATAGTCGGGATGGTACTGAGTGGCAGTTTAATTGCAAAGCTGGTGTTGCTCATTTTGGCTTTGATGTCGGCCCTTTCCTGGGCCATCATCATAATTAAGGCGCTTCAGTACCACAACATCCGCAAAGAAGACCAAAAGTTCTATCAAATCTACCTGAACGAGTCCAGCCTGAATCAAATCAAAAAAGTTTCTTCAGAGTATCTTTTTTCTGCTTTTTCATTCATTTTTTCTGCCACCTATCAGGAGGCAGCGCGAATGAGTCAACGCATTCAGCGTTCTTCTCCGGACATATCAGAAAGCAATTCGATGCTCCCTTATCTCAGTCAACAGTTGCAACGAGTGATTGAAAAGACAATCAATGAACGGTACTCTTTCATTGAAAACCGTTTAAATTTTCTTGCAACCATTTCTAGTGCAGCACCCTTCATTGGATTATTTGGAACTGTCTTAGGAATTATCAACTCTTTTCAGAGCATTGGAACAACGGGAGTAACAAGTCTTGCTTCAGTTGCACCAGGTATTTCTGAGGCTCTGGTTGCAACTGCTGCAGGATTGCTTGCCGCAATTCCTGCATTGATGGCTTACAATTATTTTCGCAATCAGGCTCGTCTATTAACTAATACCATGCGAAATTTTGGCATGGAACTTACTAATCGTTTTGAATGGATAGTGAATGGGAGGCTTCTGGGAAGAGAATGAGCCACTGAGTGAGATCAACGTTACACCATTTGTTGACGTACTGCTGGTATTGTTGATCATCTTTATGATAACGGCTCCAATCGTAAATCATGTGATACAGGTGGATCTTCCGGAAGACAGCTACAACCAGGATGTAATGAAGCCTTTACAGGAACCGCTAAGAGTGGTGATTGATAAGGCAGGGGTACTGTATTTAGGAAATACGCGTATCGGCGGCAGTAAAGACGATGAAAGTCAGCGGATTCTCCAGGATAAAATTCGACAATGGACTAAGAATCAGAAACAGCCGTGGATGGTTGATGTAGAAGCTGATGAAAAAGTTGACTACGGTGCAATCGTTCCAGTCATTGCCCGACTCAAAGAGTTGCACGTCAGCATGAACCTGGTTATTCGTCCCAGACCAAAAAAAAGATAATTCATTCAGCTGTTACCTTCTTTGCTGACAATTACATCTTCTTTGCTGACAGTAGAGTCCTCTTTAATTACAGTAGTATTTTCATCAATTTTTGACTGATCTTCTTTGTTTTTCTTTGTTGCACTTTTAAAATTGGTAATCATTCCGCCAAGTCCCTCACCAATCAGAGGTAAGCGTTTTGCTCCAAACAAAACTACGATAATAGCCAAAATAATCAAAAGTTCCCAAATACCTAAACCAAACATAGTGCACTCTCCTAACTAATTGTGTCATTGGTCATAGACGACCCTATAATGTGAATTATAACCAGTAGATCAAACTGGACTGATAATCGCAAGTTTAATAAAAAAAGTCAACTGTTAATAAATGTAGTTCATGAATAAAATTGAAAATTAGGTTATATTGTCATCCAGGCCTGTTTAGATAGGGCTCACTGAAAAAGTATTTCTTTTGTCATCCCGGATGATTCGGGATCCGGATCACCGATCAGCTTGAGTACAAGATTTGAAACATTTTCCTTGATTCCGTGTCTGCGCTTCGCTGTGCCCAGAATGGCAAAGGAGAAGAATCGAAAGAAGTACGACTATTTTTCACGTGGGCTCACCTTGTTGGAAAAGGGCCTCATACAACAGAAGTGAAAAGCTTTTAGTACTTTTTCATGAAAAACCTTGCGGTTGTCATCATAAATCTGATAATTACTTATTGATATTATTGAATAATATTATTATTCAGCAAGTTATAGATATTTTTTTCTGTAATCAAATAAACTGTTTCTCACACTGCTGGGAAAAAAATATTTCAATTTTTTGTCAAGCAATTAATATTTAGCAAACTGTACAAAACCGTCCATGGACATTGAAACTCCAGAAAAGGGATCCACTCTTCATCAGTTAAAGTTTTTAGCAGATGCTTCGCATGTTTTGCAGGCTGAAATTGCCAGGACAGATATATCCCTGCAAAAAGTTATGCAATGGGAACTAGGATCTGTAGTGATGTTTGAGAAAATAGTTGGATCACCGATTGATGTGTTAATTGGTGACCGTTTAATTGCCAGAGGTGAGGTAGTTGTGGTAAATGACAGTTACGGAGTGCGAATCAATGAGATTACTCATCCAGATGAAAAACCAGTTTCAAACTGGAAATAATCACTGATTACAGGTGGACGTTACGGTAAGACTTTGCCAATATCAGTTAAATCATTTTTCTTGCAGTGCCTTACGAAATGCCCTGGCTGTCCGTTCCAGATCTTTCTCTGAATGAGCGGTAGAAACAAAAAGCGATTCAAAAGCTGAGGGTGCCAGATAAATCCCCTGATTTAGCATACTGCGGAAAAACCGGGTGAAGCGCTCCACATCAGAGTTGAGTGCGTCCTGGTAATTACGTACCGGAGTTTCAGAAAAGAAAAATCCGAACATACCACCCATGGCCTGCGTCTGCAGCGGGACTCCAGCTGATTCTGCTGCCGATTGAAACTCTCCTGAAAGCCATGATGTTTTTTGTCCAAGTTCAGGGTAAGGATTTTCCTTTCTTAAAATCTCCAAAGTCGACAAACCTGCGGCTACTGCCAGAGGATTCCCAGACAGCGTACCAGCCTGATAAACGGGGCCGGCAGGTGCAACTTGAAGCATGATATCCTGACGTCCACCATATGCGCCAACGGGGAGTCCGCCTCCGATAATTTTTCCGAAAATACTCATGTCCGGAAGCACCCCAAACAGTGCCTGAGCACCTCCGTAATCAACCCGGAACCCACTCATCACTTCATCAAAAATAAGCAAAATACCCTCGCGGTCACACAAGTCACGCAAGCCCTGTAAAAATCCGTGTTCAGGAGGAATCATGCCCATATTACCTGCAACAGGTTCAATAATAACTGCAGCAATTTTACTGGAGTTTTCTTCAACCAGTTTGATGACAGAATCCAGATCATTGAATTTCGCCTGCAGCGTATGTTCAACAAAAGATGCTGGAATTCCCGGAGAATCCGGAATTCCTAAAGTCATTGCTCCGGATCCGGCCTGTACGAGTAAGGGGTCCACGCTGCCGTGGTAGCAACCCTCAAATTTAATTATTTTATCTCGGCCTGTATATCCACGGGCAACCCTAAGAACTGCCATAGCGGCTTCAGAACCGGAATTAACCAAACGCAGCATTTCAACACTGGGCACCGCCTCGCAGACCATTTCGGCTAACAAAATTTCTCCCTCGGTGGGAGCACCAAAAGAAGTTCCTTTCAGTAGAGTTTCTTCAAGTTTTCTGATAACTTCTATATGTGCGTGTCCTAAAATCATAGGTCCCCAGGAGCCGACAAAATCAATAAATTCATTACCATCCGCGTCATACAGTTTTGAACCCTGAGCACGGGTGATAAAAAGCGGTGTCATGTTTACTGATTTGAAAGCACGGACAGGACTGTTTACGCCTCCAGGTATTCTTTGCTGGGCGCGAGAAAACAATTGCTTAGACTGTGTGATCTGCATGAAGGTTGCACTTCTTAAAGTTTGATCAAGAGTTTTTCATAGAAGAATAAGTTTCCGGCTATTCCAGTTTGGGTGGATCCTGAGAACAGACCAGATAAAATTCGGAAACTGTTTATGTTCTGTTACCAACTTTAAGGTACCTGAATCCAAAAATATATATTCTATGAACGTAATTAATGTAAAAAATAGTTTGAAGAACGACTCAAGAGTTGTCAAGACTTCACTAAAAAATGCGACAAATAATCCTGTTTTTCATAATTAGCCAAATTCTGTTCAGTGGATGTTCCTCTACTGGAAATAAATTTCTGGCTTCTTATGATCTGGAATATAAGGTTGCAGATCGGGGTAAGCTTGACGTCATAGTTAAAGGCAGGGCTTGCGCACTTCTTGCGGAGGATGCCGTCTTGTATGCAAGGCAAACAGCTGAATTTCACCTGCGCAGCGTTGTAGGTAGTCAGAATCACAGGAAGGAATTTCAGGAAGTAGATCGCTACTATGATGGAGACAAAATCTGTGTGGAAATGAGTGCTGCTGCTTTGCCTCCTTTATGAAGCGGATTAATAATTTTGCCTTAGAACCTTGATTACTTGTGATTTAAGCTGCAAATCTATAAAGTAATAATAAGTTTCTGGACTTGGAAGTTTACGATTTATGAACTAAGATTAAACATAAAGTCTGGATTCTTCGGTTCTCAAGATTCAGGAATGTTTTCCTACTTCACTCACTTAGCCAATGTAAAGGTAGTTTATGTCAGGAAAAGACCAGGAAAAAAATACTGCACAAAACCAGATTGCGCTGCCAATGTTGCCTATGCGTGATATCGTCGTGTTCCCCCACATGACCGCACCGTTTTTCATCGGCCGCTCACTCTCTATTGCCTCACTGGAAAAAGCACTTGACGGAGACCGTCAAATTTTCGTTGTTGCTCAAGAAGATCCGTTAGTTGAAGAACCTGAAGCAAAGGATCTGTTTCGAGTAGGAACAATAGGTAAGGTTTTGCAAATAATGCGTCTCCATAATGGTACCATTAAAGCACTCTTTGAAGCAAAATCGAGAGGCCGTCTAATTGAGGCACACATGGAAGAGCCCCATTTTGCTGCAGTAGTGGAACCAATCCCGGAACAAGTTTCCAAGGCACCGGAATTATTGGCCCTCAGTAAAAATGTCCGCGCCGAATTTAAACGCTACCTGAAGGACGTTAAAAAAAGAACTGAAGGAATCGAAAAATTGTCCATTGAATCAGAAGAACCGCATATTCTTGCAGACCGTATCGCTCCGCTTCTGAACATGGATTTGCAAAAGAAACAGGATTTGCTGGAAAACTCGGATCCAAAAAGACGGCTCGAAATAGTCTATGGCCGGATGCTTGAAGAAAAAGAATTCAAAAAAGTTGAACGAAAACTAAAGGAGCGCGTCCAGGGGCAAATTGGCCGGACACAGAAAGAATACTACCTCAATGAACAAGTTAAGGCTATCCAGAAAGAGTTGGGTCACGGAGAAGACAGTAAAGCTGAAATGGATGAGTATGCTAAGAAAATTGAGGAAATTAAACTTTCTGATGAAGCTAGAGAAATGGCAGAAAAGGAACTTCAAAAACTCAAAATGATGCCCTCTATGTCTTCAGAAGCAAATGTCGTTCGAAATTATATTGACTGGCTGCTCAGCATGCCCTGGGCAGAAAAAACGGAAGATAACTTCGACCTGGAAAAAGCTGAAAAAGTCCTGGATGCTCAGCACTACGGTTTGGAAAAAGTAAAAGAACGTATTATAGAATATCTTGCTGTAGCTCAGCAGGTAGGCAAAATGAAAGGTCCAATTATTTGTCTGGTGGGACCTCCTGGTGTTGGAAAGACATCCCTGGCGCGTTCTGTTGCAGAAGCTCTGGGAAGAAAATTTGCACGCGTAAGTCTGGGAGGAATACGTGATGAAGCCGAAATCAGAGGGCATCGCAGGACTTATATTGGTGCCATGCCTGGAAAAGTTATCCAATCTTTGCGGAAAACAAAATTCAACAATCCCCTGCTTCTCTTTGATGAAATAGACAAGATGTCTCATGGCGTGATGGGAGATCCTGCTGCAGCCTTATTGGAAGTACTTGACCCGGAACAGAACCACACTTTCATGGACCATTATCTGGAAGTAGAGTTCGATGTTTCGGATGTCTTATTTTTCTGTACAGCCAATGTCCCTCAAAACATTCCGCCTGCACTGAAAGACAGAATGGAAGTTATCCGACTTTCCGGCTACACTGAGCTGGAGAAAGAAAACATTGCCCGCAAACATCTCCTCCCAAAACAGATGGATGAAAATGGACTGACATCAAAAAGAATTCAGTTTCAGCAAAAAGCCATCCTGAAAATTATCCGGAATTACACCAGGGAAGCCGGAGTCCGAAATCTTGAACGGGAAATTGCCAAAACATGCCGCAAAGTTGCAACCCAGTTGGTAAAGAAAACGAACCTTAACAAAGTCGTTGTTACTCCACTGCGGGTGCAAAAATATTTGGGTGTACAAAGTTACAAACATGGAAAAGCCGAAGAAAAAAATGAAATTGGCACCTCTTGCGGTTTAGCCTGGACACAGGCCGGAGGAGAACTTTTGGTAACGGAAGTTAATATTATGAAGGGTACAGGTAAATTACAGTTGACGGGGAAACTTGGGGATGTGATGAAAGAGTCGGCACAGGCAGCACTGAGTTATGTACGCACTAATGCAAATCAGTTGGGGATATTTTCTTCCGTGTTCGAAAAAACCGACATTCACATTCATGTTCCTTCGGGAGCTGTTCCCAAAGACGGTCCTTCCGCTGGAGTAACTATTGCGACTTCTATAGTCAGTGCATTTACTTCCATTCCTGTCAGAAAGGAAGTAGCAATGACAGGAGAAACTACTTTGCGCGGCAAAGTTTTAGCGATTGGCGGATTAAAAGAAAAACTTCTTGCAGCAAAACGGGGTTTAATTTCTACTGTGATTATGCCTCACAAAAATAAAAAAGATTTGAGTGAAATCCCGGAAGAAATACAGAGAGGTTTGGAAATTATTCCTGTACAAACCGTAGAAAAAGTCTTAGAAATTGCTCTTGAACGTATGCCAATAGCAGTGATTGATCCCGAACCTGAAGTTGAAGAAAATATGAAAGTTGACAGCCCAGAGGCTGCAATTCTGCCACAGACAGACC
>Ga0208568_1000851_pt1 | contig 10811 bp, 8 predicted proteins | sample DeeseametaMP2969_FD_184165 | JGI IMG/M metagenome (GOLD analysis project Ga0208568, IMG submission 184165) | Marine microbial communities from the Deep Atlantic Ocean - MP2969 (SPAdes) | ecosystem: Environmental > Aquatic > Marine > Oceanic | place: South of Funchal, North Atlantic Ocean... | reverse complement strand
CATCGGAAAGGTTACGGCCAGAACCAGCATCACCACGCCAAGGGCGGCCGCCGATCCGAGGGCGGGCGCCAGCCACCGCCTGGGAGACTTCTGTGCTGGACTTTGTATTCCGGCTTCCACCGCCGGCCAAAGGTCGCGCCTTGGCATGATATTGTTCAGCTCTTCAGCCAGGGCAGCCTCGATCAGCTGTTCGTTGAATTCTGGGATCTCTTTCTCTCTCATAGTATTTCTTCTCCAGGTTTCGGTTCTCCAGCCCAGCTCATTCTGTCCGCCGTTTCACTTGGTCTATGAGACGTTGGCTGAATCACCATTTCAGTGGTCAAAGGAGAGGATAGTGCGGCAAAGTTTTCGCGCAACCGGCGTAGGGCGTAGTGGACACGAGACTTCACCGTCCCCAGCCGGCACCCCAGGGCCACCGCCGTCTCGGCTTCACTGAAACCCTGGTAGTAGCGCAAGACCACCGCGGCACGGTGCTTCGGCTCCAGGGTGCCCAGGGCGTTTCGAACGGCCGACCGTAGCTCCGACTCCTCGGCGGCCTGCTCAGGGGTGTTGGATGGCGAAGGGAGTTCGGCGGCGGCCTCGATAGGGACATCTCGTACTTTCCGGCGCCGAAGTTCGTCCAGACTGCGATGCACCGCGATCCGGTGGAGCCATGGCGGGAAGGGGCGGCGCGCATCGTAGCGCCTGATGGCGGTGAAAAGCTCAATGAAAACCTGCTGGGTAACGTCTTTGGCCAGATCGTGCCGTCGCACGATGCCATAAGAGGTACGAAAACCGTAGTGGCGATGAAGCTCAAACAGGGCCCCCAGAGCCGCCACATTCCCAACCTGACATTGTAGGATCGCCTCTTGCTCTTCCAATTGCCCTCCCTATCCCGGGGGCCGCTTACCTCTTCCTTACGACCTATATTCGTATAGACGGAAAGAAAGGTTCATTTTCAAGACGAAACTCAGAGGGGAAAGGTTCCACGGCATTCTTCGACCGGATCGGTGGCGTGGGCTCGTGAACTGATCGCCTTTTCATCATGGACATGATTACTACCGAGATCGGGTTCTTCGGGGACATTTGGGCAGATATGATCCGCCATCGCATATCAAGGCCGCGGCGTTGAGGATTTCTTGAATCGTGATATAAACCTGACTGCGTCAGGAAGAGCGGCCGCAGGCTGGGAACCCTACAGATCTAGCATGAGTTCGATGGCTTGCCAGGATTACCCCGGCCAATCACCCGGCGGTACACAGCCACCTTGGAGCGTTCTATACTATCGGTATAATCTAGGGGATTCCGGCTGAATCCAGCATAAGGATGTGCCCCGCGAACCTAAGCCGTCCTTCGGACGTAACGAATATCGGTTCGTGGAAGAGCCAGTCGGCCCGAACCAACAGAAGAGAGCTACTCGGATGAACCGAAACCAGTTTCTGCGGCTTCTCAGTTATGTACGGCACTACTGGTATTTGCTGCCATTTGTTCTGGTAAGCATGATCGCCGCTACGCTGCTGGATCTGGTGGCGCCCTGGATCACCGGCGTGATCCTTATCGATAGAGTGATCATAGCTGGCGACGCTTCATTGTTGCCTTGGGTAGCGTTAGGACTTCTCGGGGCGGTGATTCTCCGGCAGGTATTTGAATTCGCTCACCGGTATTTCTTAGCGTTATTGACCCAGCGGACCATACATCGCCTTCGGTGCGACCTGTATCAACATATCGAAGGCCTGCCGGTCAGCTTTTTCGCCGGAACTCCCGTGGGTGACATGGTCTCTCGCCAGGTGAGCGATGCCGATGCGATAGAAGAAGGTTTGAAGGCATTCGTCACCGAGGCGGGCGTTCATCTGGTTATGGTGTTTGGAGTACTAGGGCTGCTTTTCGCATTGAACGTCCAGTTGACGCTGGTCATCTTACCTTTTCTGCTGGTCCTTGCAGTGGTGATGCATATCTTTCGGCGGGCGGTTAAGGGGTTTTCGCGCCAGGTACGGGACAGTATGGGCCGCTTGGCCACTCTGGCCACGGAAACTCTGTCGGGCATCAGGATAGTGAAAGCCTTCGCCATGGAGCGGGCCGAGCTGATCCGGTTCCGTGGAACGTCCCAGGAGATATTAACCGCCAGCGTCCGGCTGGCCCGCCTGGAAGGCTACTATCATGTTTCGGTGGAGATGATCCTGATCGGCAGCGTTGTGTTGGTGATTTGGCTTGCTGCCCCTAGGGTGCTGGCCGAGCAGATGACCGTGGGCGCGCTGGTCGCTTACTTGGGATACCTTGCCCGCGTCCAGGAACCCCTCAAAGGCCTCAGCAAGGCCAACTTCAGGATCCAAAAAGCCATGGGCGCGGCTCAGCGGATCTTCGCCGTGCTAGATGTTCCTACTGAGGAATCTAAGTCGACCGGGACGGTTGTTCTACCCAAAGCCCAGGGACACCTGCGGTTCGAGGAGGTCTCTTTTGGGTATCGAGACGACAAACCGGTGCTCAACAATTTTTCCCTAGAGATCCAACCGGGAGAGGCGGTGGCCTTGATGGGGCCGAGTGGGGCCGGTAAGACCACCATAGTCAATCTTTTACTCCGTTTCTACGCTCCCAGCCAGGGGCTAATCCTACTGGACGGCCACCCTTTGGATAGTTTAGACGCCCATTCCCTTCGCAAACAGATCGCGGTGGTGAATCAAGACACCTTCCTCTTCTCGACCACTGTCGGGGAAAATATCCTTTACGGCAAACCCGAAGCCAATCACGACGAGGTTGAACAAGCGGCCCGGGCCGCCAACATCCATGACTTCATCGCTACCTTGCCCCAGGGATATGACACCGAGGTGGGCCAGCGAGGAGTGGCCCTATCCGGTGGCCAACGCCAGCGAATCGCTTTGGCCCGGGCATTCTTGAAAGACGCGCCGATACTGATATTGGACGAGGCTACCACCAGCGTGGATTCGGAGGCTGAAGCGTTGATCCAGGACGCGTTGGCCAACCTGATGGGGGGGCGCACCACTCTTATAATCGCCCACCGCCTCTCGACGCTCCACCACGCCGGCCGCATCATAATTCTGCAGGATGGACGAATCGCGGAAGAAGGTTCACACCAGGAGTTGTTGGCGGGACAAGGCCTTTATAAGCGCTTATACGACCTGCAAGCCCTTGCGTAGCCGCTTCCGGAGCCCGGAATGCCAGCGCATCGGCATTGGGACACGGCTTAGTCCGGAGAAGTGGTTATGATGTCCCCTTCTTTAATGATTCCTTCACTTAAAATCTCGCAACTGATGCCGCCGTTGTCCCAGAGTTCCTTGTACAAACCCGGTTGACCCAGAAGTTCCTCGAGGTAGAGGCACGGCTGGGTGATCCGGTGGGCCCGCAAGCGAACCGGCCCCACAAAGAATTCGGTTCCGATGAGATCGTTGATCTCGATGCCCCGAGTCAGAATGTTGCGGCGGGACTCTTCGGGCTTAACGGTTATGTCGAACTTGTCCTTGAGCGACTCCAAAGTTTCACTCTTGATCAGGGTGACCTGCCGGCCGGGCTCAGGTTTTTTCGAGTATGTCCCAGTGCCCAGAAAGTACCGGTCGCCTTCTATTCCCTGTCCGGCTAACGCATTCATATGTTCAACTTTTTTCATTGGAGCAGCCCTTTTGTCCACAATGAAGAGCGCAACCACATTGCCGGTTCTTAGCTCTGAATCTGCCATATAGTAACTCCAAGATTACTGACTACGATCAGTGGCATCGGCGCGGTCTTCGACTCAACCGCCGTTCTCGCCTTCTCGAACCCTCATCTCTCCACGTAGTGCCTCAGTGGCCCTGAGGTCCAACTCCAGGGTTCCAGGATCTATGACAACTCCATACTCACGGCGAACGTGATCCAAAGTTAGTTTCTCCTGTTGGACATCGTCCAGCACGGCGTAAACGTCCCGGTCTAAGGGGTCGCCGTAGCCACCGCCACCAGCCTGAATCACCCGGTAAACGTCGCCTTTCTTTAGCGTCGTCAGGTACTTGCCGGGCAACTCTTGCAGGTCGGTGTCGGGGTTGAGGTAGTTACGCGTCGGCGTCCCCGGCTTGCCGCCTTGCACTCCCCATGGCAGAAAATCGGTGCGGTCCGTGCGGAGTTGGAAGGTGGCTTCTTCGGCCAGGATGCGGAAATCGCGAATCAGGCTCAGCCCGCCGCGAAACTTGCCGGCCCCCGCCGTGTCGGGATACAAGCCAAACCGTTCGATAAGCAGCGGCTGTTCCGACTCGATGCTTTCTATCGGCGTGTTGGCCATATTCAGCACTGGAGAGGACAAACCGTCGGCGCCATCGATATGGGGACCGCCGCCTCGGGGTCCGTCGTTGTCGAACTCCAGATAGACCCAAGCCTTACGGTTCTGGTCGTAGCCACCAAAGCTGATTCCGACCTCTCCGCCGCCCCATGCCGCGGGTACCTTTTCGGGCATCGCCTGAGCCATAGCCCCGAACAGGGTGTGGCATATGCGGAATCCGGCCAAGCCGCGAGCCGCCACGGGCGCCGGATGCTGGGGATTCACGAAGCAGCCTTCGGGGGCGGAGATATTAAACGCCCGGAAGAAGCCGCTGTTCGACTGGATGGCCGGGTCGATCAAGCATTTGAAAACAGCGTAAACGTTTGACTTGGTGTAAGCAAAGTTGGGATTGATCGAGCCCTTGGCTTGGGGTGAAGTACCGTTGAAGTCAACGAATACTTCATCCCCGTCGATCTTGACCTTGGCGTGAATGGCGATCGGTTGAGGGTCGATACCGTCGTTGTCGATGTAGTCGGTGAACTCCCATTCGCCATGAGGCAGGGAGCTGATCTCGGCCCTGGTCAGTTGCTCGGTGGAGTCTAGGATGTCAGCCATGTAATCTTTCATTTCTTCCACACCGTACTCGCCGACCAGTCTTAACAGGTCACGCTCGCCAAACCGAACGGCAGCCAACAGGGCCTGAACGTCGCCTAGAACCATTTCCGGCACTCGCACATTCTTTTCCAGGATCCGCCAAACTGCTTGATTCAAGTTCCCCCGGTCATAAAGCTTCAACGGAGGGATAATGAGACCTTCCTGATAGATCTCCGTGTTATCGCAAGCGTTGCCGCCGGCTACCCGGCCTCCGATGTCCGTTTGGTGCCCGATGCAACAGGTCCAGCCGAATAGGGCGTCGTTAACGAATATCGGCTTGAACAGGAAGATGTCGGGCAGGTGGCTGCCGCCCTCGTAGGGATCGTTGTTGGCGAAGATATCTTCGGGATGGACGTCGTCGCCAAAGGCATTCATCACTCCTTCCAACGCCGGCGCCATTGAACCGAGGTGAGGAGGGAGGGTAAGTCCTTGAGCAACCTGCTCTCCTTCGGCAGTGAATATGGACGTGGAGAAGTCCATGCCGTGTTTAATGACCGCCGAGCGAGCGGTACGCACCACCGTCAAGGCCATGGTATCGGCGGCGCTCATCAATGCGTTCTTGATGATTTCCCTGGTGACCGCATCCGTGGCACGGCGCATATCGATCTCCTTTACGTGCCTTTTTCCAGGATAATGTTTCGCCACGAGTCGACCGACGCTCGCCATCGGGGAGGGACCACGGTGGTCGAGTCGTATTCTTCAATGATCAACGGCCCGTCGGCCGGGTTGTCAGTCAGTCCGCCACGGTCGATCACTGTAGTATCGATCCAACCGATGTCGCCGCCGAAGTACACCTGGCGTTTAGACGGCCCATTTCGATCAGACACCGGTAGATCCAAACGCTCCGGAGTCCGCGATTCTTGGGACAAACCACGGGCGATCACTCGCAGATTGACCATCTGATAGGGGGCGTCTGTCCTGTAGCCGAAACTCTTCACGTGCTCCTCGGCGAACACCTCTCCGAGTTCGGAAAGGGTTTTTTGAGTGACTTTCCCCGGCGGCATCAAGACCGTCAACTCCGAAACCTGCCCTTTATATTTCATGTCGACCTGGGTAACGATCTGCTGGGCGGAATCAGCGAACCCTTCGGCCCGTAGCTGTTGCCTTCCCTCCTCCCAGAGACCATCGAGAATCTCGGCGAGGTCAGATACTTGAAGCTGGTCGAAGATCTTGAAGTAGGTGCGGACAAAGTGGTGCTCCACGTTGGCAAGCAACAAGCCAAAAGAACTGAACACTCCGGGAAAGGGGGGCACCACCATCCGGTTGATGTCCAACATCTCGGCCAATCCAGCCGCGTGTACCGGCCCGCCGCCACCAAAGGAAAAGAGGACGAACCGGCGGGGGTCCCGGCCCCGTTCGCTCGACACCGCCCGCAGAGCTCGAGCCATGTTGGAGTTGACCAGCAGGTGAATGCCGTGAGCAGCCTCGACGGCCGAGATTCCCAAAGGCATGGCCACGTCCCTCGTGATCGCCTCCTCCGCCAGATCCCGGTCGATGGGAAAGTCCCCACCAAGCAGGTATTCGGGATTCAGATAGCCCAGCAGAACGTCTGCGTCGGTGACGGTAGCGTCCTGGCCTCCTAGGCGGTAGCAGGCGGGACCGGGCACGGCTCCGGAGCTTTGAGGGCCAACCCTGATAGAGCCGCCCCGGTCGACGCTGGCGATGCTGCCTCCACCGGCCCCCACCTCCGCAAGGTCGATGGACGGCACTCGAAGGATGTGACCCGACCCTCGCAAAAGCCGGTGACCCGCGCTTATGTCCCCGCCGACTTCATATTCCGGGGCTTGAAGTATCTCCCCGTTTTCGATTATGGACGCTTTGGCCGTGGTGCCACCCATATCCAAAGTCATCAGATCGTCCAAACCGAGACGGCTACCCAAGTGGTAAGCCCCCACTACTCCCGCGGCAGGCCCAGACTCGATGCAGTAAACCGGCTTCTCCATGGCTATTTTGGAGGTGGCCAACCCGCCGTTGGACTGCATCACCACCAACGGCACACTTATGCCCATCCTCTGTAGCCCTTCGATCAGCCGGCCTAGGTAGCGCTCCACTACCGGGCGGACGTAGCAGTTGATCACCGTGGTGCTGGTGCGCTCGTATTCCTTCATCTCCGGCAGCAGATCGCTGGAAAGGGTGAGAATCACATCAGGAGCACGTTGCCGGATCACTTGGCCGATCTGCTGTTCGTGGTCCGGGTTGGCGTAGGAGTGAAGGAGGCACACCGCCACCGCCTCCACTTCCTCTTCCAAGATGCGGTCGACGGCCTTGTCGACGTCGGCATTGTCCAGGGGACGCAGGACTTCGCCTTGGAAATTCAGGCGCTCCCGCACCTCCAGGCGTAGCTGGCGTTTGACCAGGGCCGGGGGCTTTTCGTAGTAGAGATCGTACAGCCTGGGGACTCGGTTTCGGCGTAGTTCCAGAACATCCCGAAATCCTTCGGTGGTGATGAGGGCGGTTTTGGCTCCCTTGTTCTCAATGATGGCGTTGGTGGCGACGGTGAAGCCGTGGCTCACTTCTGACACGGAATCCGGTCCGATGCCCAGTTCTTTCACGCCATTATCTATGGCCTCCAGAACTGCCCGGCTATAGTCGTCCGGAGTGCTGGCGACCTTCCTCGCCAGGACATGCCCGCCGCTGGACAGGAAGACAACATCGGTGAAGGTGCCGCCGATGTCCACGCCTATCCGGTAATCCACCATATTGACCACGCTTTAAATTCGGTTGACTGGAGGGGAGCTTGACGGTGGGAGTGCCCCGTGGGGCATGTTACGTTGGCTTGGGCGGCTTGTCCATCCGGTCTCCCCTACAGGCTCCGGCTTAGCGGCGAGCAGGCTTCGTTCGAGACGAAGAAGCCGGTGGTACAATCCAAGCAGCCGTGGGGACCGGTAGGCGGCTTCATATTTCAGCGGAGGCAGTGATGGGCAAATTCGACGGCAAAGTGGCGGTGGTTACCGGTGCGGGCCGCATGCGGGGTATCGGGCGAGCCGCCGCTCTGGCTTTTGCCCGGGAAGGCGCCAATGTAACCCTAGCCGGTACCGGCCGCGACCCCACAACCTTCCCCCAAGACGAGCAGGACGCCGGATGGAAAGACGTGGACAGCGTAGCCCAGGAGATCAAAAGCCTGGGAGTTGACGCCCTTCCTCTGGTGGCCGACGTTACCAAGTCGGATCAGATCCAAAGCATGGTGGACCGAACAGTGGAGCGGTTTGGCAGGATCGATTTTCTGGTGAACAACGCCAGCGCTCCACGCATGGCTGCCTGGGCTGAACTGGAGGACCTGACCGAAGAGGCTTGGCGGTACGTGATGGACGTGAAGGTCACCGGCGCGTTCCTCTGTACCCAGGCGGTCACCAAAGTGATGATGCGCCAGGGTTGGGGAGGCAGCATAGTCAACGTGATCTCGGTGGAAGCCAAGATAAGCCGGCCCACCGACCTGGCCTACGCCACCGCCAGCGGCGCTCTGTACACTTTCACAACCAAAGCCGGACGGGCCCTGGCGCCCCACGGGATCCGCGTCAACGGCGTCAGCCCCGGAACCACCGACACCGCCCGTAACGATGCCCTTTATGGATACCCCCGTAGCCCGGAGTGGGCCGCAAGGGTGGAGTCCATACCGATAGGCCGGGCGGGAACGCCCGAGGAGATGGGCGGCTTTATCGCCTGGCTGTGTAGCAAAGAGGCCGAGTTTATCGTGGGCCAATGTATCGAGATCGACGGTGGCCAGGCGACCTGAAGAGTATTCGCCACCCCCACCCCAACCGATTCCCACACCCGAGCGAACCGCGATAAGGAGGCGGCAGGTAAATGTCCATTTTGATCAAGGCTGCAAAATTGATCGACGGCAAGGGGACCACCATTGAAAACGCCGCGTTATTGATGGATGGCGACCGGATAACCGCCCTAGGCCGTCAGGCAGACATCCAGCCCGCCGAAGGGGTGGAGGTGATTGACGCCGGTAATAGAACCATCATGCCGGGGTTAGTCGACGCCCACGTCCATCTGGTCAACTCCGGTGGGCCGCTCAGCGCGATGGATGCACGAAGCGCGTCGGACGACGACATGATGATATTGAGCACGAAAAACGCCCTGTTGGCGATCAGATCAGGGATCACCACCATCAGGGACCTGGGCGGCAAGGGGTTCATCACCGTGGCGATCAGAGACGCCATTGCCAAGGGCATCATCCCTGGCCCACGGGTCGTGTCTTGTGCGGCCGCGTTGACTATTACCGGTGGGCAAGCCCACTTCAAGTCCCTTGAAGTCGACACTCTCGACGAGATGAAGAAAGCCGTCCGCTACACGATCAAAGGCGGGGCCGACTGCATCAAGATCTTCGGCTCAGGAGGAAACGCCACCCCCGGAAGCAATCCTTTGGCAGCCCAATACAGCATGGAGGAGTTCCGGGTGGCCGCCGACGAGGCACACCGTTTGGGGAAACACGTGGCCGCACACGTACACCCAACAGTTGCCATCCGCTCGGCAGTCGAAGCGGGCATCGACTCCTTGGAGCACTGTAGCTGGATGGGTCTTGGTGGAATCAGTGTGGACCAAGGTTTGCTTGAGGAGATAATCAACAAAGGCATAACCATAAGCCTGGGTTTTCCGGCCAGCTGGTACCGGGTACCTTTGGACGAGATTCAAGATGTGATGGACCGGGATGGGCGGGAGGCGATGTTGGAACCCCGCTACCGAACCATAAGGGAGATGTACGATTCGGACGCCAAAGTGGTAGCCAGCAGCGATGCTGGGTCCACGGCCACCCGGATCGACGAGTTCGCCTTGTTGCTGGAATTCCTGGTCAACCGGTTGGAGATACCGGCGGAGCGAGTCATCACGTCGGCCACCAGCCTCGCGGCGGAGGCCATCGGCCTAGGCAAGGAGACTGGGAGCCTGGAACCAGGTAAAAAGGCCGATATCATTTTGATCGACGGAGACCCGTTGTCGGACATCACCGCTCTACAGCGGGTGGACACCGTGATCAAGGACGGCCGGGTGGCCGCCAGTATGGGTCAGGTGGTCATTTAAGGAAAACATTCTTGCCACACGGAGACTGAGATGCCCGTACCGGAAAGAATACAGCCCAAAAGTCTTGGCGATTACCTAGAGATTATGACTAAGGCCGTTTTCCAAAGTGGTATTTCCTGGAAAGTAGTCGAAGCCAAGTGGCCTGGCATCAAAGAAGCCTTTCAGGACTTTGATTCTGATATTGTCGCCGGCTTTTCCGAGCCGGAGTTGGACGATCTGTGTCAAGACACCCGCGTGATACGAAACCGCCGCAAACTGTCAGCGATCGTGTCCAACACCCAGCGCATGGTAGAGCTTGACGAGGAGCACGGCGGCTTTCAAAAATACCTCCGGTCCCACCCTGATTTCTCATCCACGGTTCAGGACATCCGTAAACAGTTCAAGTTCATGGGAGACACGGGAACTTACTTCTTCCTACACGTGGTAGGCGAAGAAGTCCCTCCCCACGATGAATGGTCCGCGTCCCGGAAAAGTAAGTAGTGCTAAGCCTAATTCCATCGTAGACAAACAAGGAAAGTTATAAATTAACGTACTACCCATGTTTAACGCCTGCAAAACCACTCATATTTTCTGCCGCCCAAACTGCCCCCCAGGCAGGCGGACCAAGCCGGAGAACCGGTTGGTCTTCCCCAGTTCCAGTGCGGCTATCGACATGGGATACAGGCCATGCCTAGTATGCGTGCCGATGGAAGGACAACCCGGACCGTGGAAACCCAAAAAGCAGCGGTAGGTAGGAGCAAGCCCGAATGACCAGCAGCGCCCCTGGAACCTCCGGCCGAAAGGATCCCATCGACGCCTTGGTGCGTAACGTCGTCAACACCCGCTATGAAGACTTGTCTCAAGGGGCAGTGGACGCCACCAAGATCTTCATCCTCGATGCGTTCGGCGTCGCTATCGCCGGCACGTTGGCTCCCGG
>Ga0208568_1000850_pt1 | contig 10819 bp, 12 predicted proteins | sample DeeseametaMP2969_FD_184165 | JGI IMG/M metagenome (GOLD analysis project Ga0208568, IMG submission 184165) | Marine microbial communities from the Deep Atlantic Ocean - MP2969 (SPAdes) | ecosystem: Environmental > Aquatic > Marine > Oceanic | place: South of Funchal, North Atlantic Ocean... | reverse complement strand
TGGTTGCGTTGAGTCCTGGCATACTTTTTATCCACGTCTTCCTCCACCTTTTTGGCGCATGAAGTGAACGCGACTATAGTGCAAAGGATTAGAATTTTAAGGAAACTGGCCATTCATCACCACTAAATAATTTTAGTTAAGTTAACTTAAAATTCTATTATTGACTAAATTGGTATGTCAAACACAGTGCACAATACAAAGTTTAGACCCTTAAATATTTGCCTAGTTAAATCTAAAGTTGCTCTTAAGGTCAACTACACGTTAAAATGTTTTATCCCGCGCATGGATTGGCGCTCAGAAGGTTTACAAGGAGGAGATCTTTATGGATAAGAAGAAAGTTGAACACTTTAAGCACAAGTTATTGGAAGCGAGAAAACAAATCCTTAACAGTGGCATTATGAATGACTACGAGGATCTTCACATCCAATCAGACGACCTGGCCGATGAGGCAGACCTTGCGTCATCTACTATTAACCAACAAGTAAGTTTTAGCATTCGTGATCGCGAGATGACAAAGCTAAGAAGAATAGAGGCCGCCCTTGAAAGAATTGAAGAAGGGGTTTATGGCTTCTGTATTGAATCTGGCGAAGAGATAGGCGAAAAACGGCTCGAGACCCAACCTTGGGCCGAATTTTGCCTTGAAGTTGCGGAAGAAAAAGAGCGTGAAAGCTCTCAAAGGTTCCGCAGGGCCTAGATCAATCTGTAAATCAATCCTACTAAGAGGCACTATAAAGTGCCTCTTTTTTTGTCCAAAGTTTTGATAGCCAAATCACAAAACTGTCTAATTTATTTACAGTTTTCAAAAATGCATACACATCCCCCTTTATATATGATCACAAGTCCCCGGAATCTGGACTGGATTTTGGCAAGTAACTTGCTTCTATAAGCGTGAGTATTTCAAAAAGGAAAAGGGATGAACTTGAACAAGCTAACTTTAACATTCGCAACAGTTTTTACATTACTATTCAGTGCTCAAACTTTTGCGATAAGATCTACCTCGCCAATTAAAGAAGTTCCAACTTACTACTCTGAAGCTTATCTTTCAGGAATGTTTGCTAGCTGGGCAATTGATCCAAATAAAGGGAAAGCTTCAATCAACCTAAAGCAGTCTTGGCAGAAGTTTGCCAAGAAAAAAGACGTAGTTGTTGCCGTAGTGGATACAGGAATTCAATACAACCACCCTTTTCTAGCAAAAAACCTTTACGTTTCAAACGGACAGATCGGACCAGATAACTATGGAATGGACTTTTCCAAAAAAGATGAAGAGAAAGAAAATAAAAAAGAAACAAGTTCAAAAACAAAGCCAGTAGATACTCATGGACACGGAACTCACGTGGCAGGTATCATCAAGAGTGTATTCCCAGAAGTTAAACTGATGGCACTAAAATACTACAACCCGCAAGCTTCAGGTCAAGATAACCTTAACTCTACAATAAAGGCATTAAAGTATGCTGTTGATCAAAATGTTGACGTTATCAACTACTCAGGAGGCGGACCAGAGCCTAGTGACGAAGAGCTTAAGGTTTTAAAAGAAGCTGAAGAAAAAGGAATTCTAGTAATCGCGGCAGCTGGTAACGAAAGAAGCAATATTGACCTTGCTGAAAATGCTTACTATCCAGCAAGCTATGGCCTCTCCAACATCATTACTGTTGGGGCCCACAACGAAGAGAATGAGATTATTTCTTCTTCTAACTATGGTTCAAAGTCTGTTGATATTGCGGCACCAGGATTTAAAATTAAATCTTCAATTCATGGGAATGGTTCAGGTTATATGACAGGAACTTCTCAAGCGACTGCATTTGTTACAGGTGTTGTGGCACTAATCAAAGCAAAGTATCCAAAACTAAACCACGACCATCTTAGAAACATTCTACTTTCATCATCTCTAAGTCTTCCTAAACTAGAGGGAAAAGTATTGGGTGGGGGCAAGTTAGATGCAGCCAGAGCGATGGATATGGCAGCTCAAACTTACAATCAGATGCTAAGTGGAAATGCTAGAAAACTGGCCAAAAAGTAATGCTTATTCACATTTAATCTAATAGAATCAGCGTATGGAAAAATTCAGGCCATACGCTTTTTCATTTTTAGCTGGAATTGTTTACTCCTCAGGCTTCCCTACAGGATTTGGCAGTGGACTATTGGTAACTCAACTTTTGGGTATGGGAATGCTTCTTAATACCCTACTCATGAACTTGTCTTTCAAATCAAGAGCTCTTCATACGATATTTTTCTGCCTTTCCTACAACATTATTGGTTTCTATTGGGTCGCCGACACGTTGGCTGAATTTGGAAAGCTTCCATATATCGTTGCAGCACTATTAAGTCTTTTATTTACTTTTATAATTGCTCCGCAGCTTTGGATCTACATGATAGGCACTCACTTCCTTCTAAAGAAACAAGCGTGTTTAAAATTCATTCAGCATAGATTTTCACTGTTCGCAGTTATGGCCGCAGGCGCCTTCACTCTTATAGAATACTTCACCCCCCAGCAATTCCCTGTCATGATAGGTCAACCTTGGGCAAAGCTTGGTGACTATTTGGGTTGGGCCTCCATTGGCGGCATCCCCTACTTTTCTTTTTTTAGCTATTTATTAATTTTTGAAGGCATAGGCTTGGTAAGATATAGAAAAGTTTCTTTTTTAAACCTGTTCGCAGTTGCGGCCTTCATTATTACCAATCCAATATTAAAGGAACAACCAAAGCCAATAGGAAAAGAACTTAAAAATTTAAATGTAAGATTGGTGCAGGCAAATATTAGCAACTTTCTAAAAGTTGACTCCGAAAAAGGCGGCTACGCATCTGTCTCTCAGGTTCTAAACCGTTATAGAGACTTAAGCCAAATGCCCTACAAGAAGGGAAGCTTAGACCTTCTTATTTGGCCTGAGACCGCATACCCCTATTCAATGCAATCCTCCAAGGAGGTCGGGAAAACACAAGTACCGACTCTATTCCAAGACTTGGCACTTAGACATGGTTCCTCGCTATTTATTGGAGGGTACGACTCTCTAGGCTTTAGTGGGGATTACTTCCAGAGTGAGTACAACTCAAACTTTCATATTAATGCAAATGGACACTATGAGAATGTTTATCATAAGCACATCCTTATTCCATTTGGAGAAACGCTTCCATTTGGACCTCTTAATAGAACGCTCAGTAAGTACATAGAAAACATCTCTTTTTTCTCGGAGGGTAAAAGCTTTCCAATTTTTAAAATTGAGACTGGACACACCTTCATAAGTACAATCTGCTATGAAATTTTAAAGCCCGAGTTCCTAAGAAAGTATCTTAATAGCCTCGAGTTCAGGCCACATGCATTGATAAATCTAACAAACGACTCTTGGTACGGAGACACCTCGGAGCCAGAGCAGCACCTGTTTCTTACAACATGGAGGGCCCTGGAGCTTGACCTGCCTATAATCAGATCAACAAACACAGGTATTTCGTCTTTCATCAATGTCAATGGTCAAGAAGAGCATCGCTTGGGTGTTGGTGTTACAGGAAACCTAGACATGGAGCTAAAACTCTCCCGCCACGCACCTACTATTTTTCAGAAGTACGGATTTTGGTCTTTAATGCCCGTGTGGCTTGCCCTCTTTATTTTTCAGCTTGTCCTGATAAGATTAAGAAGATGAAAAAAATTTGTATTATCCTATTCTTGGCAGTGTCTTGTGCTTCTTATGAGAACTTCAGGCAGATAACCGAAGAGTTTGAAATGCCTTCCCAAACATACAAGGCCGATTTTACTCAGACGTGGCAGGCCGTTATTCAAGTGATGAAGCGCTTTGATTTGGCATATCAAAATCAAGAAGCGGGAAAAATTAAAACTCGTTGGATGGATAATACTCTTCAAGTAAATTTCACCGATGCCTTTGGAAGTGCTGACACAGTAAAAGCAGCCGAATTCAAGTTGATGGTTAATGTCGCAGAAGGATATAGCTACGGCAGAAAAGTCAGCAAGGTGACTATTTTTAAAAGACAAAGAGTCGAGAATGATTTTCTTCAAGGATGGAAGGAAGTCCCCACCGATGGAATTCAAGAAAAGACACTGCTTTATAGAATTGGACGTTTAATTGAAAATGACAATATGTTGAAAGAAATCGATAAAGCGAGAGAGAAAGAGTTACTTGAAGACTTCTAAATAAAAAAGCCGCTTAATTAAGCGGCTTTTTTTATTTGATAATCCTAGATTTATTAGACAGGGTTGCCCAGAACTTCTTTTTAACAGTGGATGCTCCTTTTGGAGAATTCTTTCCAGTGATTAATTTTAATGAATAATCCAATTCTGAGAATATGTCGTGATACTTTTTATCCTGAATCATCGTAAGCATTGGCTGCATGGCCTTTTCAAATTTTAAATCTCCCACTGTGGAAATAACTTGCTTTACAATGTGTGCCCTTTTTCTTTTTCCTTTTTGGCCCGCATAGTTTGATTTGTCATAAAGCATGGCCCAAACATAAGGAGCAAGCTCAGTAAGATTCATAGCCTTAATATTATCTAATGCCTGCATTCTAACGATGAGAGCATCGTCTTTAAGAGCTCGGGCGTATACACCTTTAAATTGCTTTTGATCCAAGGCCAAGAGTGTTTTAAGTGAAGCAAGTCTCAACATCCAGTTTGGGTGGAATGTAAACTTAGAAATGAAGCTTGCAGACTTTTTTCCCATTATTCGGCCCAACATAAATGTTGCAACCCAACGGTTTTTATCAGGGTATGCGGAACTCTTCATAACTTTAATAAGTGCCGGCACGGCCTTTTGTGCCTTGCTCAACGTTTCGGTCTTCAACATGTTCAGACCAACCTTTGATGAGTACTTTCTCTTGTAAAGAGTAAGAAGCTTCTTTTCAAGCTCTTCTGAGGCTGTTCTGTTTTCTTTTGATAGAGAAGAGATCTTTAGAGACACAGTGTCAGTCGCAGGCAGACTCGCCAGCGCTCCAAGCGCCAGCATGCAGGATAATGCGATTAATTTCATATTTACCTTCTAGTTAATTAACCAAGCATTTTTTCGAATTCGCTAAGAAGATCCTCAGGGGATTTTGTGTCTGCCTCTTCTTTTGAATCTTCTTCAGAGCCTTCGCTTTCGGGAGCTGCACCTTGCGGCTGCTCGACAGGAGCACTTTCAGACTGCTCTTCAGCAGATGGTGCCTCTTCAGCTGTTGGCTCCTCAATAGCAGGAGCCACTTCCTCTGCTGGCTCTTCTTGAGGTTGACTGTCTTCAATGACAGGAGCTGACTCAGCTGCAGGCTCAGCTGCTTCTTCGGCCATTTCAGGAGCAGCACCACCGCCCTCTTCAAGTGATTTTTTAAGTTGTGCATTTTCCTGCTTAAGACGTTTTAAATCCGCTAGATCGTCTGAAATTATTTCGAATTGTTTTAACTCTTCTTCAAGTTGATCACGCTCTTTTTGAAGTTCTTCCACTTTTTGAGCTGCTTCAGCATCTCCAGATCCTGAGTCAGCTTCAGATTGGGCCTTCGCCAGCAACGCCTCAAGCTCTTCGATTCTTTCTTGCTTTGCTTTTACTTCTCCACCTAGTTCGGTGTTTTTATTTTCAAGGTCTTTTATTACATTTTCTTTTTCAGCAAGTTGTGCCTGGAGCTTAGAAACCTCCGCCCTCAAAGCACTGTCATCTCCACTAGAGTTCGTTCCAACATTGATCTCAGTGCTGTTTGGTAAATCAGAAAGGGGCATTACAGATGGAACGCCTTGAGCATCAACTTCAAGCCCACCACCTCTGAACAATGATGATTTAAGCGCTGTTGAATTTTGAATTATTGAGTCCAAATAGTTTTTGACTACGGATGCAGGGATTTGGTGCTTAAGGTGGTGGTATTTCTTTCGATTGTAGAACCAGATCCACACAAAAACAGCAAATATAATAAGCGACAGGCCTAACAATAAAACAGTAAGCTGTGCGTGATACTTATCTAGATAATTTATAAGTGAATTCAAACTAATCCCCTCCGTGGAATTTCATACATTTACAATTATAGGAACTCACAGCAATTTTTGTCAATGAAGGAAGAAAGCCCTCACCTTTTAATCGCTCCAAATATCTTACCATGAAGTGGCTCTCTTGCGGCCAAAATCGACAGATCAAATGGAGTGTAATCCTTACCGTCAAAGTCGGTCATTTTGACTTTGGCCTCTTTGCAGACAATTCCAGCCGCGGCGACATCCCAAGGCTTAAGGTTCTTCTCCCAGTAGCCATCAAAATTGCCATTTGCGACATAACAAAGCTCAAGGGCAGCACTGCCTAGTCTCCTTACAGCTCTGGCTCCAATAATATTATTTCTAAAGACAGACAAATGTTTTTCGAATCTTGAACTCGTTTCATAAATTGGAGCTGGGGAGAAAATACATTCGTGCATTTCCTTAGTGTTTTGCTCAGTTAGCAAGTGGTATTTCTTGAAAGGGTTAATTCTAAAATCAATTAAGTAAGCCCCTTGGTCTTTAGATGCAAAGAAACATTCTCCGCTTGTCGGGTTATACACAACTCCAACGATAGGCTCGCCCTTATATAGAAGCCCAATTGATACTGCATACAAAGGAATCCCGTTGACGAAGTTGTTAGTTCCATCCAAAGGGTCAATCAACCAAGCAAACTCTTCACTTGCAGCCTTTTGGTAGCTGGCCTTGGGATTTTTATTATAATCTTCTTCTGAAAGTATGTAGTGGTCGGGGTATTCTTCTCTTATGCGACTCAGTATGTATTCTTCGGATTTAATATCAGCTTCACTTGCAATGCCTTCTGTTCCCTTGTCCATAACCTCCAAGGCATTGCGCTTTCTTTGAAACTTTAAAAGGATTTCACCAGCTTCATACCCAACATCTAGGGCGAATTCTTGGGCGTCATTAAGAAACTTTTTAGTAATCTTCATTAAATTGGTCTTTCAACTTTTCCGGCTCTTCAATATAAACCGAGTTATCTCTTCCTTTAATATTATACGACTCCTCAAACCAGTGACCAAGATCGATCATTTTACATTTTTTTGCACAAAAAGGTCTAAACTCACTGGAGTAGTAATTAAATTTTTTCCCACACTCTGGGCATGCGACTTTAATTTTATTTTTCATCGTAACCTCTTAACAAAAGATTTTCATTTATATTCCCAATCTTTTCAATATCCATTTTATATTGAACATCATCGATCGCTGATACAGCGCTAATAATGTTTACAGAATTAGTTAAAAACGCTCCTTCGAACTCTGAAAGCTCGCTCGTTATTATTTCTCTATCAAGCAAATTAAAATCTTTTTTGAGCGCTTGAATGATAACTCCATCTAAAAAGTTCTTCTTTGGGGTGTAAAGCTTATTGCCTTTATAAAAGACGATATTGCTAGTAGTCGCCTCAGCAACATGCTTACCATCTAACACAAGCAGTGCATCATCAACACCGGCTCTTTTGGCCATCATTTTTAACCTCAAAAGCGGCATGTATGAGCCCATCTTTAAATTGGGGTAATCCCCTGATAATGGAGATGGGTAGGTTTTTAACTCCAAAGGTGGGTTGTTGGTGTTTAGCTTTTTTGCCTCACAGACAAAGTTAAGCTCTTCAAAAGAAAAGAAATTAGGAGTGATTCCCTCCCTTGGTTTAGAGAAAACAGTCAATCTAACACGATATTCAGATTCTCCAGTCAAGTCACTCAGGAAATTATCAAGCTTATCAGAGATCTGGGACTTTTGAGTGGAACTGAGGGATTTGCCGAGATAGTAATCCTCTATCCCAGAATAAATTCTCCCAAGGTGCAAATCTCTAAAAAATAATTTTCCATTTTTGGCGCGTGAGCTAGTAAAAATTGACTCACCGTACAAGAATGCAGGAGATGTTTCCATTATTCTTTCCTTTCTTATTGCTCTTTGCGGCAATATAGCATTGATATGGAGTTCTTGTCATGATACTAAGGCCAAAAGGTTGAAACTATGCATAAGTCTTTGACAATAATAGGTTTTGGCAATCAAGCTAAAACCTGGGCACTAAATTTAAGAGATTCTGGTTATGAGATTTTTATTGGACTTAGGCCAAACTCAAACTCTAAGGCATTAGCCGAAGACTTAGGCCTAAACGTTTTTGAACTCTCCCCTGGTTGTTATTCTCCAACAGCAGATATAGCAATGCTAACACCAGACTCAACCCACATAGAAATAGTTGAACAAATTCAAAACAAAAAAGGCTGCAACTTCATATTTGCTCACGGGCATTCTCTTTACTTTGAAGGTCTTTCTAAAAAATTTTCAGAGCTAAACTTACTGCTTCTTGCGCCCAAGGCAATTGCCAGTGAGATGCGACTCCAATATGAGCTGAATGGTCCAATTGGGGCCGTATACAGCGTGGAGCTTTCAAAGTTCGAAGAGGAATCGCTTTTAAAGCTTAGAGGCCTTGCTAAAGATTTGGGAGTTAAAAGCTTCCATGAAACAACGATAGAAATGGAAACTAAAGCGGACTTATTCTCAGAGCAGACACTTCTTTGTTCAATACTTCCTTATGGAGCCTTACACAGTTTTAACAAACTTGTTGAAAAGGGTGTGAACGAGGAAACGGCCTATTTTGAATGTTGGCATGAAGTAAAACTGATCGCTGATGCTATGGTAAAAATGGGTCCGGCCAAATTTTTTGATCTTATAAGTCCCAATGCCTTAGTTGGCTCAGAATTAGGCCGGCAAGCAATCTTTGATCAAGATTTTTCAGATAAACTTGAAAAGATTTATGAGGATATCAATAATTGGAATTTTCAAAATAAGCTTTCACAAACGGATGTGGCAGGTTTGAAAGACAGTGTTTCTCAAATGTGGAAAAGCGAAAAATTAAATCAAGTTCACGAGAGAATGAGCGAGGAGCTTTACAAAAAATGACTTCAAAATTAAATACAAGAAAAATAAGAGCATTTAAGAATAAAGAGCGAACTCTTCAAATGCTCACATGTTATGACTACCAAAGTGCTCTCATGCTAAACGAAACTGATCTCGACATGATTTTAGTTGGAGACAGTCTTGGAAATGTAGTTTTAGGATACGAAACTACCGTTAGTGTGACCTTAAACGACATGCAAACCTTTGGTGCGGCAGTTAAAAGAGGTGCTAAAGACAAATTTGTTGTGGTTGATCTTCCATTCGGAAGCTACAACACTCTAGAGCAGGGTCTTGAGAGTGGAGCAAAACTTTTCAGAACAACACAGGCCGAGGCTTTAAAGCTTGAAGGAGCTTTTCCCTACCAAATTGAACTAATTGAAAGACTCACCCAAATTGGAATCCCTGTGATGGGCCACATTGGACTCACTCCACAGTCAGTCCATCAACAAGGTGGTTATTATGTTCATGGAAAAACTCATTCATCCAGTGAACAGCTCATTGAAAATGCAAAAAGGCTTGAACAAGCAGGCGCATTCGCCTTAGTTCTTGAGTGCGTTGAAAAGAATACATCATCCATAATCACAAAAGAGCTTTCGATTCCAACCATTGGTATAGGTTCAGGACAGGATGTTGACGGACAGGTTTTGGTCTTAAATGACCTCTTAGGCCTTGGTCAAGATAAAGGACCAGGCTTTTGTACACCAATCGCAAACTTCTATGAAGCAAAAAGAGAGCTCATTCAAAACTACCTAAAGGAAGCACGTGATTAAGTTCACTCTTACAATTGATGGTGGAAACACTCTCACAAAGTATGCTCTCTTTGACACGAACAAAGATTTGATCGAGAGGGTTGATGGTGACCTCTCAAATTTAATCAAAAAATATGACTTAAGCCCCTCAAACACAATTTGTGCCAGTGTAAATGTAGCTCGCACAAGAAAAGAGCTTTTGGAATTTAAAGCTCATGATGTCTCTAATTACTTTAAGGACAGCTATTTTCTCGATATGCCTGTTCATTACAGTGAAACTCTAGGTATGGATCGTTTAATTTTGGCCTACTATTTTTATTCAAATGAAAAGAACGTGGCCTTAGTTGATAGCGGAACTTTTACCACAGTCGACCTAGTTGGACCTAGTGGTTTTGAAGGTGGTTTCATATTACCAGGCCTTGGACTCTTACTAGATACGTATTCATTTGGATTCAATCTCAAAAAATATAGGCCGAAAAACACCGACTTAACAGTTAGGGATATGCCAAAAGATTCCCAATCTGCAATGTCCAGTGGACTGATGATCTCGTTTATTGAGCCAATTAGGGCCATATTGGTGAAACTTAGCTTTGACGAGTTGTATTTTACCGGTGGGAACGGTGAAAAACTCTTTTTAGAGCTTAAGAAGCAGTCTTTTCAACAATGTGCGTCCATACTTTTCAATTCAGATCTGATACACAGGGCACTATTAAAATTTCTAGATAAGGTTAAAAGTTGAAAATTTTATTAGGTGTATGCGGTTCAATATCCGCCTACAGATCTTTGGATGTTTGCAGACAACTTGTAAAAGACGCCCATGAGGTAAAAGTTGTCCTAACAAAGGGAGCCTTGGAGTTTGTAAAACCTCAGGTCTTTAAATACCTTGGTGCTCAAGAAGTATTTACTGCAAATGACGACTTCAACCTTGAGGCGATGAAAGATAGGTCAGTTTTACACATCGAGCTATCCAAATGGGCACAAAGAATTCTTATTGCTCCAGCGAGCGCCAACACCCTTGCCAAGCTTGCAAACGGAATTTGTGATGACCTTCTGACCAGTATTTTCTTGGCAAGTGCTAAAACAACCACAGTGATTTTTCCTGCAATGAATACAAACATGTTAAGGCACCCGTTGACAGAAACTAACTTTCAACGCCTTAAGTCTCTAAACAGTGTATTTATCCACCCAACCAAAGAAGGGCTTCTTGCCTGTGGAGATGAAGGT
>Ga0208568_1000849_pt1 | contig 10831 bp, 9 predicted proteins | sample DeeseametaMP2969_FD_184165 | JGI IMG/M metagenome (GOLD analysis project Ga0208568, IMG submission 184165) | Marine microbial communities from the Deep Atlantic Ocean - MP2969 (SPAdes) | ecosystem: Environmental > Aquatic > Marine > Oceanic | place: South of Funchal, North Atlantic Ocean... | reverse complement strand
CCTTCCATGAATTGTTGACATGCCCTTCCTGGAAGAAGTTCTTTTTGTCTCTCAACCAGCGTGCTCCAAGTTTTGTTTTCCTCTATCTCCCAATTTACATATCCAAGTTCATCAGGATTTTTAGATACATAAGCTTCAGCTGCCATTGACGTGTCCTTTCTGTTTGTTAATTCAACAAGTTAGTTTACAATTTGTTTATGTCTTTATTAAAACTTAATTCGAAATATTGCAAGCTTAGCCCTGAGCAACGTCTATACAACATAGACCAACCAATCATTGGTCTGACAGGGGGCATCGCAACTGGCAAGTCCACTGCAAGCTCAATCATGAAGTCTATGGGCGCAAGCATCATTGACGCAGATGGCCTGGTGAAAATGATTTACCAAAGTGACGACACAAAGAAGCTTGTCAAAGAACTTGCACCAGAGTCCATCTTCAATTCGGAAATAGATTTTAAAAAGCTTAGAGAGCGTTTTTTTAGCGATTCCACAGTCAAATCTAGGCTTGAAACACATATTTATTCTCATATGCCTCAGAAGTTTAAAGAGGCCATCGAAAAGCTCCCTAAAAAGAGTCTAATTATATATGATGTTCCTCTTCTTTTTGAAAAAAGTATCGATAAATTAGTGGATGTATCTGTTTTAATTTACGCTCCAAAAGAAGTTCAAGTAACAAGACTTGTTAAGCGTGATGGAATCGACCCAAAGCTTGCTCAAACAATCTTGGCCAATCAAATGCCCATTGAAGACAAAAAAAAATTGGCTCAATTCACTATCGAAAACACAAGTGATATTAAACACTTAGACAAAAAAGTTCGTAAATTTCTAGAGGCAGTTTCATCAAAACTATAAATTTTTCAATGGACTGTTTAAAAAAACCTTAAAAATGTATGATGCGCCCCATCTAAGGGGGAAACAAATGACAAGCATCTTCAAACCAATCACCATCATAACTCTGACGGCCAGCATCGCCAGTTATGCAAGCTATCCAGGACATAATAGTAAAAGCTTTAGTGCGATAAAAGCTAAAAAAGCTAACTTTCAGCTGCATAAGTTTACTCTTAAAAATGCAAAAGGCGATATTCTAAGCTCTTCTGAAGATGGTGATGAGCCAAAAGACTGGTTCAATCTTTCACCAAAAGAAGATTCAATTCAGGGTGTTGGTACAGAAAGACTATATAAAACTTTTGGACAGCCTTTTGACGAAGTTATCGTCGCGGTTATTGACTCAGGAGTTGATGTAAACCACGAAGATCTTCAAGGCAAGATTTGGATCAATAAGGGCGAAATTCCAAACAATAACATTGACGATGACAATAATGGTTATGTTGATGATGTATATGGATGGAACTTTATTGGTGGCAAAAAAGGCATGGCCAGATTTGAAAAAGATAATTCTATTAACGGAATTAAACTGATTAAAGGTGATCCCGCATACCAAGTAAACTCTGACACACTAGAGCTTACAAGAGAAGTTAAGAGACTTAGAGAACTAAAAGAGGATCTTGCTAAAGACGGTTATTACCTTCTTCCAGAGGAAGTAAAAAAACTAAAAGAGCTTACAAAAATTGTTGAAGAAAAAAATGCAAGTGCCAAAAGATACTATGACATTTTTAAAGATAAAAAAGACATTTACGACTCAGGCCTAAAAGTTTTAATTGCAGCTGGTCTTGAAGAGTACACAATTGAAGCAGTTAATAAGTTTGAGCCTCAGAATGAAGAACAAACTCACGCAAAAAGAAAAGTGCTTAGCATTTACCAACAAGACTTCAGCCACGACGAAGTATACGAATACTACGAGTACTTCAAGGCTCAAAGCCAGTACCACTACAACTTAAACAGCGATACGCGCTCTGAAATCGTTGGTGACAACATCCATGATAAATATGAAAGAGACTACGGCAACAATGATGTAATCGGTCCAGACTCAAGCCATGGAACCCACGTGGCAGGGATCATTGCCGCTGCAAGAAACAATGGCATTGGTATGAATGGTGTTGCCAGCAACGTTAAGATCATGGCAATCAGAGCTGTGCCTAATGGTGATGAAAGAGACAAAGATGTTGCAAACTCTATTTACTATGCAGTTGATAATGGGGCCAAAGTGATTAACATGAGCTTTGGAAAGTCCTACTCTCCTTACAAGTCAGTTGTTGAGGAAGCTGTGGAATATGCAAGATCCAAAGGCGTTCTACTAGTTCACGCAGCTGGAAACGACTCAAAAGACTTAGATAAAAACGACAACTTTCCAAATAAACTGGTTAATGGTGAGCCTGTTGAAAACTGGCTTGAGGTTGGAGCCTCCTCTTATTTGAAAGGGCCATTTCTTCCAGCGTCTTTTTCAAACTTTGGAAAGACAACTGTTGATATTTTTGCTCCAGGGAAAAACATTCACGCAACCTTTCCTGATAATAAGTATAAAACTATTTCAGGAACAAGCATGGCATCACCAGTTGTTGCAGGAGTGGCGGCCTTGATAATTGGATATTTGCCAGAGGTTACTCCGGCCCAATTAAAAGAAGCAATAATGTACTCAACTGTTAGGCAGACAAACTTGAAAGTAGTCTCACCAGGATCTGGCGAAGTATTTTTCTCGGAACTAAGCGTTTCTGGTGGAGTTGCCAATGCTTTTGAAGCATTAAACAGTTTAACTCGAGACACTCAAGTTCCATACAGAGTACAGCTCGCTGAACTATAATTTTTTTCACAAAAGTTAAGCGATATCAGGCCTGGTTCCATACCAGGCCTTTTTCTATTTAAAGATTCCCGACTTTTTTGATTTTTTTGCCAATTCTTCCGATAAAAGGAAGAAATGACACCTCGCAATCTGTTACAATATCCGCAAATTTTAAATAGTTAGGATATAAAAAAAAGGAATCCACAGTGGAAGACAAGAAAAAACAACAAGCGTTGGATTATCACGCGCAAGGAAGACCGGGTAAAATCGAAGTTATCTCTACAAAACCTTGTGTCACCTCAAGAGAATTATCACTTGCCTACTCTCCGGGAGTGGCTCAGCCATGTTTGAAAATTGCAGACAATCCTGAAGATGTATACAAGTACACCGCTAAAGGAAACTTGGTTGCCGTTGTATCAAACGGAAGTGCGGTATTAGGCCTTGGAAACATAGGACCTTTGGCTGGCAAGCCAGTTATGGAAGGAAAAGGCGTTTTATTTAAGAAGTTTGCCGACGTCGATGTATTTGATATTGAATTGGATGCAAAAACAGTTGATGAAATGGTCTCCACCGTTAAGACACTTGAGCCTACATTTGGCGGAATAAACCTAGAAGACATCAAAGCACCTGAGTGTTTTGAAGTAGAAGAACAACTGCAAGAGATTATGGATATTCCTGTTTTTCACGACGACCAACACGGAACAGCCATTATTGCTTCAGCAGGATTTATAAACGCTTTAGAACTCTCCAATAAAAAGATCGAAGATGTGAAGATCGTTTTTAGTGGAGCGGGTGCCGCTTCAATTGCGATTGGTAAATTATTTTTGGAGCTTGGGGCAAAACCAGAAAACATGATCATGTGCGACTCCAAAGGTGTCATATACAAGGGCAGAAAAGAGGGCATGAACAAGTACAAAGATCTCTTTGCTGTAGAAACAGACAAAAGAACTCTTGAAGATGCTATGAAAGGCGCTGATGCATTTATGGGACTTTCTGCAAAGGGTGTTGTTTCGAAACAAATGGTAAAAGAGATGGCCGATAGACCAATCATTTTTGCTATGGCCAACCCTGATCCGGAAATTAGCCCTGAAGAGGTTGCTGAGGTAAGAGACGACGCAATCATGGCCACAGGAAGAAGTGACTACCCTAACCAGGTTAACAACGTTCTAGGCTTTCCATTTATTTTTAGAGGTGCACTTGATGTAAGGGCAAAAAAGATAAATGAAGAAATGAAAATTGCCGCCGTTAAAGCTTTAGCCTCTTTAACAAAAGAAGAAGTGCCTGATCAAGTAAAGATGTCCTACGCTGGCGAGGACTTCACTTTTGGTCCTGACTACATTATTCCAAAACCTTTTGATAAAAGAGTTCTTACTAGAGTTGCCCCTGCAGTGGCCAGAGCAGCAATGGAATCGGGAGTGGCAAGAAAGGACATCAGTGACTTCCACGCTTATGCACTAGAGCTAGAAGCTAGAATGGGTCAATCTGCAGAGTTCATGAGGGAAGTTAGATCAAGGCTTTCTAAAGACTCTAAGAAAAAGATTGTATTTGCAGAAGGTTCAAATACCAGAATTCTTCAGGCCGTATCCATTCTTGCAGAAGAAGGAAAAATTGAGCCTCTTCTTTTGGGTGATGAGGAAATCATTCACCAAAAGATGGATAGCTTAGGTCTTTCCCACCTTAAGGAACTAGAGGTTATTAAGCCAAGCCAGTCAGAAAAACTAAAAGATTACTATACTAGCTACCACCATATGAGACAAAGACAGGGAGCAACTCTCTCCCTTTCGGAAGATCTTATGAAGCGTGGAAACTATTTCGGTTCAATGATGGTAATGAAAAAGCATGCTGATGGCATGATTACTGGAACCACTCAAAACTATCCTGACTGCTTTAAGCCTATTATGAGAGTTGCTGGAAAAGGTAACAGAAAGGTAGCTGGCGTCATGATTATGGTCTTAAGAAACAGAATTTTGTTCCTTGCCGACTGTACAGTTCAAAAAGATCCAAACAGCGAAGAGCTGGCCGACATCGCACTTTCTACCACGAACCTGTATAGGACGTTCATGAGAAAAGAGCCTCGAGTTGCCTTCTTGAGTTATTCAAACTTTGGCTCAAATCTTAATGACGACACTATGAAAGTTAAAAAAGCAGTAGAGATCACTAAAGAAAGAGAGCCTACTCTTGTCGTTGATGGGGAAATGCAGGCGGATGTTGCTGTAAATGAAAAAATCTTGAAGAACCTCTTTAGCTTCTCAAGTCTTAATGGTGAGGCTGATGTACTGATCTTCCCTGACCTTCAATCGGCAAACATAAGTTACAAGCTTCTTTCACAGCTTGCCGAGTGTACGCCAATTGGGCCAATTCTTGCTCCAATGACCCACCCTATTAACATTGTTCAAAGAACATCAACTGTTGAGGAGATCGTAAACATGACTCACCTTACAGCTTTAATTACAGACAGAGGATCAAAGTAATGGGATTTAAAAAGAATATCATAAGCACTGACTTGGCCCCTGCGGCAGTGGGAACTTACTCTCAAGGTGTTGAGTATAATGGGACTTACTTCTTTTCCGGTCAAATAGGATTAAATCCAAAGACCGGTGAGATGCCTTCAGACTTTGAAGGCCAGGTTAAACAAATTATGAGTAATATTGATGGGCTGTTGGAGGCCTGCTCCATTACTCGTGAGCACATTATTAAAACATCTATATTTGTGACCGACCTTGGAAACTTCTCTAAGGTCAACGAAGCATATATTGAATACTTCAGCGAACCTTACCCGGCCAGAAGCTGTATTGAAGTCCCAGCACTTCCAAAAGGAGCTTTAGTTGAGATAGAAGTAATCGCAGCAAAGGGATAAGATTTAAAGATGTTTAGCAAGAAATACGTTTTTGAAACTCGATATACAAGGACCAAGCGCCTTGTCAGAAACGTATTCTTGGCAATTGTAGGCACTTGCATGGCAAGTACCTTATTAACAATCTATCTTCCCATTTATGCACAAAAACAAAAGGAGGCCAGTTCGAAGGCCTTCTTTCAAAAAGCGCCAGACGTTATAGCAGTATTCACAGGAGATGCCGGCAGAATAGAGCATGCTTTAAAGCTCGCTGAAAAGCACCCTAGCGCCAAGCTATTCATAACTGGTGTTTATGTTAAAAATAATCTTAAAACTCTTCTAGAAAGCCAGGGAACAAATCTCTCGGTGGAAGAATACCTTGAGCAGGAGAGCCATCACATTGAGATTGACTACCTTGCTCGAAACACAGTTGAGAACGGTCTTGCGACCCTTCACTACGCTCAAAGACTCCCTGCTGTAAAAGACATTCTAGTTATCTCAAGTGACTATCATATTTTTAGAGTCAACCTAATCATGGACACGCTTAGATCCAGCGGACAAAACTATTCATTCCATTATGAGGCCATTGAAAGCGATTACACTCAGTGGAGAAATATAAAGATACTGATGAAGGAAGTGTACAAGCTTTTAAAAACTTCTACCTTCCTTCTTTTTTGGGATAAGGAATCCCCCATCCCTCACTAAAGCTCAATCTCTACAATTCTAGAATTAAGAGCATTGCTACTAAAAGCATTCTTATCGACTTCAACATTAACTCGGTTAAAATTCCAAGCAGAGCGAGAGCAAACTTCATTGCTGTCACACTGGGCCTTGGAAATGGCCTTAACTGAGTACGTATTATTTTTAGGTGCGTAGGCGGAACTTCCGGACACCTTAAATTGTGTGGACTCCTTACGATTCCATTCCATAAAGATCAATGGCATTGATACTCTTGCAGTATAGGACTCTGCAACTTTCTCATATTCATCTTCATTTCCATCGATTCTTGTGTCTGTAAAAGAAAAAACACTCTTGTTATCAAGGGAGTTAGAACCGTATCCATATCTCAAGTCTTGATCTGGAGTACAAGCTCCATTCGCAATTGCAGAGATAAGATCATTATTATTTTGTGAAGTATACATAATGGTTCTTGGGTTTTCTTCCTCAGAATAATAATGAATGGCCATACTGTCCTTACTAACTTCATCTATCATAATAAAGTCGCTGTATTTTGCGCCATTGGACTTTTCAATCTCAACTTGAAAGTAAGTGTCGTTTTTAAAGGAGTCAGAAAAGTCATTTTTCTTCTGCATCTCCTGAAAAATTGCAGAATCGTTGATACAGGTTTCTGCTCCAAGTTGTTGCACAAGACGCCAGTCTTTATGCTTATTATCATAAAGGTACTCTTCAGTTTGCTTGCCACAAGAGCTAAGTAAAATTGAAATAAATGTTATCGTAATAATTCTCATATACTTGCTCCTAAAAGAAAAATCCCATACCAATAGTTCCAGAATATACATCTGAATTCTTATTCTCTTCGACCGAATCTAAAGAGTTGCCATCGGCCTCTCCAGCGATTTCGCGCTCATTGTAGCTTGCGCTCATCCTAGAAGCCTTTATAAAAGAGATGATTCCTGTTTTCGAAATGAAGTTTACACCTAAGCTTGTTTTTACAAAGTCAAAGCTCTCTTCCAATTCCGCTAAGTAATTCTCAGCATCACTATTGTCAGGTTGAACTCCTTCAAAGTTGTATTCTTTTTCAATATTTGATTTTCCTTGGCCCATGCCAAGTTCAATAAAGGGCTGAATATTTAGATAACTTGTTTCGAAAAGATAATTTATAGAAGCACTTGCATGAGCGCCATAAATCAGATGGTCAGTTCTAACTGTTGCCAGATCAATATCTACATCTTCGGAGGCCTTGCCATTATTGCTCTCATTGCCTTTATTGTAAAAAGCACCTATTTTAACAGAGCTTGAAAGTGCACCAGTGATTGTGAACTCTCTTCCTATGTTTAGATCTGCTCCAAAGACTCCAAAGTTTTCTTCTTGAGCAACTGTAGCGTGTGTTCCTTTATATTCTGGAAGGATGGTGGGATAATCCATGTAACCAACACCTAGATTAAATATCCACTTTTTACTTTTGAGGTCCTCTAACTTGAAGCTTTCATCTCTATACTCTAAGAAACCGCTAGCGGAAGCTCCGACACAGGATAAAAGCGTGATAAAGAGAAGGCCAAACTTCATAAATCCTCCAAAAAGTTTTCATCTGTCGAAATTTTTGACAATTATTTCATCAAAAACACAACTTTTTAACTGTTTTTGTAGGTTTTATTGCATGGATTGTGCCAATTAGGCCCTCGTTACAGAAATTACTTCTTCCATCGCCTCGATAATGCTCACAACTTTTAAGAACTCGGAATAGTCCCCCACCTCAATCTCAAAAACAAAACTTCCTTTTAAATCAGGCAATGATTTTGCGACAGCACTCTTGATATTGACACCAAGACTGTTGATATTATTTGAGATCCTGGAAAGAATTCCTGGCCTGTCATGGGTAATAACCCTAAGGCTTACAGGATGCTTAAAGGTATAGGTTTGATTCCACTCGACATGAATTTTTCTTGAGTCTTCAAATTCTTGGATTCGTGTGCAGTTTTTAGTGTGAATAGTGATCCCTCTTCCACGTGTTATAAAACCAACAATAGGATCGCCTGGGATAGGATTGCAACACTTGCCCATCCTAACCATTATATCATCCAGTCCATCTACAATTACTGCATTGTCTTTATGAGAGTTTTTCTTAGCAGTGTTGGAAATTTTACTATATAGGCTTTCAACCGTTTTTTTCTTCTCAGGTTCAACACCTTCTTCTTTGTAATCTATACTTGGAATCAACTCCAAAATATTCTTCAAATGAAGCCTGCCTGAGCCTAGTGATTGATATAGCTCCTCGGCATTCTTTAAATGAAACTGATCATAGGTCTTGCTTAGCTCATTTTTCTTATCCAAGGCCTTCACGCTTGTTCCAAAGTCCTTTAAGGCCTTATCAAACATCTCTTGCCCAAGCTCTTTATTTCTCTCTCTTTCAACTTTCAAAAGGTGTTGCTTGATTTTTGTTCTGGCCCTTGAGGTTTTGACAATTTTAAGCCAATCTTTGCCAGGGGTTTGAGTCTTGCTCGTTAGAACTTCAACCGTGTCACCAGACTTGAGGCGGTACTTAAGTGGTACCATCTTTCCATTAACCTTCGCTCCCACACACTTGTTTCCAACATCAGTGTGAACAGCGTAAGCAAAGTCTAGCGGACTTGCTCCATGACGAAGCTCTTTTACATCCCCAGTTGGAGTGAAAACAAAAATTCCGCCGATATCTAAATCATTCTTAACCACATCCATGAACTCGCTGGAAGTAGGAATGTCACGGTTATATTCCATGAGCTCTTCAACCCATTTAAGCTTATTAAGATTCTTGGCACCTTCTCCCGTTTTGTATTTCCAGTGAGCGGCAACACCTGTTTCTGCAACTTCATGCATTTCATGAGTTCTAATTTGAATCTCAATTCTTTCGGCCTTAGGCCCAATGACTGTAGTGTGAAGTGATTGATAATTATTTACTTTAGGAATCGCAATATAGTCCTTAAATCTTCCTGGAACCGGTGTAAATGATGAGTGGATAATTCCAAGACATTTGTAACATTCAGTTATATTGCCAACCATAATTCTAAAGGCCAAAAGATCCTGAATTTGTTCAAAGTCTACATCTCTATTCTGCATCTTCTTATAAATGGAATAAAAATGTTTAGGCCTTCCATAAATATCTGCCTTAACTCCATATTCAGACAGTTTCTCGCGAACAAGTTCCACAGTCTCTCTAATATAAGACTCTCTCTCTGATTTTTTCATCGCCACTTTTTCAGCAAGACGATAATACATGTCAGGATGCAAGAATCTTAAGCATAAATCTTCCAACTCACTTTTCACCGAGTTAATACCTAAACGACTAGCGAGTGGTACATAAATATCTAGAGTTTCTTGGGCCTTCTTTACCTGTTTTTCTTTTGAAACATACTGAAGAGTCAGCATGTTATGCATTCTATCTGCAAGCTTAACAATGATAACCCTGATGTCTTTGGCCATGGCCACAACCATCTTTCGAAAGTTCTCAGCTTGAGATTCTTCTTTTGTCTTAAACTTAATTTTAGAGATTTTGGTACAACCAATAACAATATTGCCTATCCCCTCTCCAAATTCTTGAATAATTTCTTCTTCAGAAACATCACAGTCTTCAACCACATCATGTAAAAGACCTCCACAAAGGGAGTCTAAGTCCATTTTGAGTTTGATTAGCGTTGCCGCCACATTTAATGGATGAATGATATAAGGTTCACCTGAGCTTCTTTTCTGTGGTCTATGGTGTCTTTCTGCGAACTCAAACGCTTTTTTTAAAGGAGTAAGATCAGTATCTTCTGGAAGATTCGCTTTGGCCCTTCTTAAAAGTTCATCAATTGTAAGGTCGCCCTCATGTGAAAAATCCAGTCTGTGATACATCTATTTCCTCAAAATTTCCTCGACAACTTTTTTAAGTGAAGCAACTGCATTCTCAATGTCGTCATTTGTCACCAAATAATCAAAGTCATTTCTTCGAGACAACTCGCTTTTGGCATTAGAAAGTCTTTCTTGAATTACTTCTTCGGAATCAGTTCCCCTAAGCTTAAGTCTTCTGCAAAGTTCTTCATAGCTTGGTGGTTCGATAAAGATAACATTGGCCTCTTGGCCATAGATTTTCTTCATTTGATCACAGCCTTGAACATCCAAATCAAAGAGAAGGTTTTTTCCTTGCTCAAGGCCTTGGTCAACAAAGCTTTTTAGGGTGCCATAATAATTGGAATGAACTTGTGCCCATTCTATGAACTCGTTATTGTCCTTTCTTTCAATGAACTCTTGCTTGCTTAAAAATCGGTAGTCCACGCCATCAATCTCACCCTTTCGGATAGGACGGGTAGTACAGGATACAGACCACTCAAGCTCTTTCACTTCATGCATTAGCTTTGCTATCAATGTGCTTTTACCAGTGCCGCTTGGAGCGACGATAACAATCAACTTTCCTCTCTTCAAAATGCCTACTCCAGATTAAGGGCCTGTTCCCGGATTTTTTCCAATTGAGCCTTCATTTGCACCACCGATTCAGAAATGTCAGTAGAGGCTGATTTTGAACCGATTGTGTTGGTTTCCCTATTCAGTTCCTGAACCATAAAGTCGATCTGTCGCCCAATTTCTCTGGAGGCCTGCAAAGTCTTATCAAGTTTTTGAAGGTGAATTGAA
>Ga0208568_1000842_pt1 | contig 10854 bp, 8 predicted proteins | sample DeeseametaMP2969_FD_184165 | JGI IMG/M metagenome (GOLD analysis project Ga0208568, IMG submission 184165) | Marine microbial communities from the Deep Atlantic Ocean - MP2969 (SPAdes) | ecosystem: Environmental > Aquatic > Marine > Oceanic | place: South of Funchal, North Atlantic Ocean... | reverse complement strand
CTGAAGGTTGAATTCATCTTCTCCAAAAATGGCATCTGTTAAGGCCTTAACATTTTGATCAAATAAAGGGTTGTTCTTATGATCTCCGGCCTTGATTTTTTCTGTGATGTACTCTTCCAAAAAGGTTCTGGCACATCCTTGGGTTGCATCCTCTTGAAAAAATGGTAATACGGAGCTTACGGCATTGTCGTAGTTAAATAGGTCTGAAACTCCATTATTATATAGAGACCTCCAAATGTAACACCCCTGTTGATTTGGAAAGTGCTTAATTGATGAAACTGCCTTGCCTGCTTTTGCAATGTAATCACTTGAGGCATGATTTCTCTTCGAGTGTTTTGGCTCTTTTGTATCAATCCTTTTCACCTGACCGTCTTTTAAGTCGGAATATTGATTTTCAAAGGTCTGTGTGTCTTGGGCAATTCGTCTACAAATCTTGTCATCTTCGCATTCTCCTGTAAATTTGTGTTCTTGGAGATAACTTTCAAAGTCGCTGACACAATTTGGGTCCAAGTTGGTAAGTGGGTTTGCGATAAGGTTTTTGACATATTGGATAAAACCTTGGGAAGTGTAGACTACCGGATTAGTTTTAAAACCATCACAAAAGTTTTTTAGTGAGATTTTATAAGTTTCTTCGCTATCTGATGAAAAAGTATGACCAGTGTAGAAACGAGGTAGGGAAGGAAGTTTACCCTTTTCTTGAATGAGATGTTTTTTGTTTAGATCTCTTTCAAAGGATTTCTGAGTAGTGTTCTTGCAGTCGTCTGTTTTACAGAGTCCACTTTTACGCAGCTCATATGAAAAATTTGATTTAAACCTATCCACACATGCAGAGATCTCGGGACTAAACTTTTTAGACTTAGTGAACATAGATCTAAAAAAAGACTTTTCCTCTTTTTTAAAGATATCTGGGTTAAATCTAAAGCTGTCTTCATCCCAAGAAACTTTAATTTCTTTGTATTGAGGGACTAATTGGGCCGGAGAGCTACCCCCATGTATTGTGGGGCAAAACCATCGAACACTTAACTCTTCGGCTAGTGAAATATTCATTAAAGTAAAAGACAACATTATTAGGTATTTCATTACATTCCTTGTCGGAATAAAAGTTTTAGAACTTTACTTATCTTCCATTAGCCATTTTTCAGGATTATTGCAGTAATTTGGCCTATCTGGGCAATCTTGCGGATTGATGTCCTTATAGGCATATTTGGCACATGTAGAGTATTTTTGGACTCTTGAAGAGCAGGCACCATGCTTGATCCTTGCAAAATGGGAAGGATGAAGGAGAGATTTGCTCGGGTTCATTGGTTGAGAAGTAAAACTAAAGGTATTTGAATCTATGACCTCCACCTTTTGGGATGCTTCACTTCTAGGTAAGTACTTAGTTTCTAAGGGGGTACTTCCTGTCGGACATGTATTGAGTTTTGGTCCAATTTGTTTAGTCACTCTTGAGCGAAGTTTTTCAAGGTCGTTGCACTCTTCTTTTGATCTACACTCCTTACATGTGTATTCATAGATATTTGCAAAGAGATCTGTTTCTAGTCTAATGAAGTCGGTATGTTGAAAGACCAGCTCTTTATCGTTATCTCTGATTACCTTAAACTTTGGGCTGTCTTCCAATCTATTAAATTCGTAGTCTTCGTAGGTGCGCAGAAGTGTATAATCACAAATACTTTTTCGTTTATTCAGAGAGCTCCACAGGCCTTCGGTATATAGTTCTAAGGGCCTTTTGCCATCTTTTAATATCTGCTTACATTGTGGCCCATTACATCTACAGGTGTGTTTCCTGCCTACGGTTTCATCAAACATCTCCCAATGACGGGACATTATACTTGGTCGATCTGCTATGGCCCTACATTGGTAACGCAAATGCTCCTTGGCTAGACCTCTATTTTTAAGGTCTTGTAAGTTATGGTTTGAATTAATAGCTTTGCCTGTTTTTGTGTTGATATATATAATTTTCGAATTTTCTTTATACTCATCATGAAGGCCTAGGATGTGGAGAACTTCATGAGTAATCGTTTCACAATTAATATCTTTTGCATAAGCAGCAGATTTGGATCGATAATCAGAGGGTTCGATTTTTATAGTTTGTAGATCAGGTCGCTTCTCTACAGGTAGTTGCAGACTTTCATACTTATCAATGATTTTGACACTTAATTGCTCTCCACTTGGAGATTTTAAGTATGGGCCGACCTGTTCAAGGCAGGATTTTGTTTTATCAAATAAGTCCAAAGATAGGGCCGGGTTGTAGGCATTGCCACCTGAGAAATCCACAGCGATGGTTGCTTCTAGCTTGTTCTTACCAATTTTCTTTAAAGCGTAGTTACCACCAATATCATCTTTATTTGGTGAGACAACCTTTACCTCTCCCATTTTTAGTGGAGCACAGGCATAAGCACTTTCAATATCTTTCAGAAGGCCTTCTAGTTTTGCTTTGGCATTGTCTTTGTTTGCACCTATTTTTTGGATGCATGCTTTTAAATTAAAGGGCCGATCATAAAATATCCTCAGAAGATCTTGAGTGTTTTCTTCGAAAAGATGTTGTGCTTGTCGGGCCTCCCTACATTGCCTGCTTAAGCATAAGGGATTTGGGGGAGAGTTGGTGTATTTGTTTGTAAGATAGGTCTCTAAAAATCTTTTTACACATTTTTTCCCAAAGGTGTCTTTTATAAAAGGCATGGCATCTGAAATAATGTTGTCGTAAAAGAACAGAGACTCGAGCTTGTACTTTTTTTGGGCCTTTTTAAGGAAGCAGTCACCATTATTGAGGTGTTCAATATCTTTAAAAAAATGGCCTGCCAGTGCACTTGTATCACTCTTTGCGATTATATATGCTCCAGAATCAATTTCTGGTATTTCAAGGATCTCTTTGTTTTTTAAATCGGATAACTCACTTCTAAAGTAGTGGGTATCAGCTTTAATTTGGGAGCAAATATCTCCCTTAGAGCAGCTACCTTTGAATTCATATTTTTTTGTAAGCTCTTCCAGCTTGTTAATGCAGCTTGCGGAAATGTTAACTAGAGGATTAGTAAATGTGTTCTTAGCATATTGCAAAAAACTTCTTGAAGTTAGAGTTGTGGCAGAAAAAGTTTTCCCATCACAAAAGTTTTTTAATAGTTTTTTGTAATTTGTCTCACTGTCATTAGAAAAGGTATGCCCGGAATATATCGAAGGAAGCCTGGTGGTGTCTTTGCCTAGTTTAACTAACTCTTTTTGATCCAGGTAATTAGAAAATCTTTGAGCAAGTACTCCTTTGCAACGATCTGAAGGGCAGATTTTTGAACGTGCTATTTTTTCGACAAAGCTCTTTTTAAAGTTCTTTAGGCAGTTCGCTATGTTTGGAACATACTTTGTGCCTCCAAAGAGAGTATTGAATGAGCTAAAACTAAACTTCTTTGACTCGAAAATATCCGGCTCAAGCTTAAAGCTGTCTTGATCTAAACGAACTGAGATAAATTGTCTTTCAGGGATATATTGAACTGAGGACTCATTATGAAAGATGTTGGGACAATGCCAATCCACGCTCATTACTTGTGCCAAAAGTTGAGTGGAGAATGCTAAAATTAGTAATAAAATCCTCATCTTAACGCTCATCGGAGTTTATCTGAGCGTTCTTGAGAGGTATTTGTTAACTACTTGGAATAATTAGCTTTGAAGTATCTTAAGAAGCTTTCTCATATTCTTCTGATAATCGAATTTTTCATCAACAGTGTTATATGCGTTTTGAGCAATATTGGGATCACTATGGGTTTTGATTTTATAGGCCATATCATTCACATCTTTGAAGGGACTCAAATGGCCATTCGTGTAGTTAATAACCTCAGGCATAGAGCTTACATCATACGCAAAGCAAATCTTTTTGTAGGCCATGGCCTCAATTAATGTGTTGGGACATCCCTCGAAGTGAGAAGGAAAGACAAAGTAGTCAATACTATTGAAAAACTTTGGCATATCTTTAACGTGTCCTAAAAATGTTACTTCGTCTTCAAGTTCATATTTTGCACATAGCTCTTTGAGCTCATTTTCAAGCTCGCCGTATCCTGCAATTAAAAGATGAAACTTAAAGCCATCTTGTTTAAGAATTTTAGCAACTTGAAGGAGCTCTTTTTGTCCCTTTTGAGAGACTAATCGTCCTGCGTTTCCTAAAACGATTTCTCCCTCTTTTTTTCTGTAGTAAGTTTGGTGGGAGTGATTTAGCTTTTCAAGCTCTATGCCATTGTAGATGGTTACGATTTTCTCTTGTGGAAACCAGTCTTCGGTATGCATTATAAGACTTTGGGCCACTTCTTTGGAATTTGCGATAACGTGGGAAATTTTGTTGAAAAGCTTCTTATTTATTCCCTTGTCTTTAATTGGATGGGGCATTCCTCTTCTATAAATTATTCTTTTAACACCAGCTGACTCGGCCGCCAAGGTTCCAACCTTGAAGTCCTGAGGCAGGTTCATTATTACTGCGTGAGCTCCACGCATGAGATATGAGAGCTCTTTTTGCTTCAGCGGATTTATGAAGCTTAGCTTTCCAACATTGATTTCGTGAGTTTTATACCGGGACTGCCTCGCTTCATGAGAGAGCTTTGAGTGGGGGTTGCATATAAATTCAACTTCGAATTCATTCTTTTTAAGATAGTATGCCGCTTCAAGATGCCACTTCTCTCCGCCGCCCCATTCCATATTTGTATTTAATAAAATTACTCTTTTCACAGCTCTTGTATTAGCCTCTCAGATTTAATTTTTCCATTCTCGAATTCAAGTTTCACTCTGCCTGCGAAACCGTCGATATCGTTACCTAGGATTGTATAATCTTTTAAATGGTTTGAGTAATCTGTTTTACTTTTAAATCCCAGTAATTCGGCCAACATCAAAGAGATGTTGAAGTGAGTCGAAGGTTGGTGTAATTCACGCACTTCTTGCACCTCGTGTTGGTATATTAAAACAGGTACTTCATATGATGTTCGGACAAGCTTGCCATGGCCCCAGTTACCTTCTTCCCCAAGGCCCTCACCATGGTCTGAAACATAAATCACTACTGCTGGCCTTTTTCTCATTTTGATCTTCTGTATTAGTCGGTCCATAAAAATATCAAACTGAATCACGCTATTGTCATAATGGTTTACTCGATTCTGTGTGTGATCATTTCCAATTGGAAAAACTGCCTGGTCACTTGGATATCTTAAATTATAAGGACTATGAGATCCTCTCTGGTGTAAAATAACAAAGTTTTTATCACTATCCACCAGATCTAGACCCTCTAAAAGAACCAAGTCGTCAGCGGCATTGGAGTCTTCAATCTCTGGATCCAAATCATCAAGACTTCGGTATGTATCTATGAATTTTGGACATATGGAGTTCGCAATATATCTTAACTGCTGTTGAGACTGTGAAGAGAGAAAGTAGGTTTTAAAACCATTTAGCTTTGCAAGTTTATTAAGGCACTGCTTGCCTCCATATACGACATTTCCAGCTCCCGGCCCATAAGTGATATTCATAAGAAAAGCTAGAGCAATGTCAGTTGATACCCCTGAAGATAAAGCTTTGGTGAAATAGAAATTTGGATCTGTTTTGAGTTTCTCCAATAGGGGGGTGGTTTGTCTTTTATAACCATACAAAGACATATGGTTTGGAGTCAGACTTTCACCCAGAACCAAATAAATGTCCCCATCCAGGGCCTTGATTTTTTCAAATTGAATTGTTGGAGCTGAATGCTCCTTGGCCCCAGATAACTTGGCCGGAAGAATTCTACCCAGAAAGTAGGAGGAAGAAAGATAGATGTTCATTCCACCCAGTTCTTCACTTGATGGCTGACGTCCCCAGGTGTTTCCTGTCACATATGTTCTAACTGGATTGTATACTAGGTAAAAAATAAAGAACGCAGAGACAAAGCGAACTTTTGCAATCTTTGGGGATAGATTCTTGTTTGCAAACCAATAAACACCTAAAGGCAAGATTGTTAGCAAGATTGGTAGAATCATCAAAGGAAGCTCTTCTTTAAGGGAGCCGTAAACTTCACCAACCTCAGCGAACAGAAGGTAGACTTCACTTGCCTGGACTGGTGTACCATAATAACCAATATGCACCATCTGGATAAGGTTTAAAAAGGTAATAAATGATAGTGAGGCATATCGCATGAAATCATTCTTAATAAGTGAAAAAATTAAGAATATAAAAAATGTAATTATGTATTTCTCGCCTTTTACAAAAGAAAAGGTGCCTGACTCTATTAGGTAATAAAGCTCTTGATTGAGTACCGTTCCGGCCAGAAAAATCGCCGCCAGTAAAATATTGAATTTAAACTTTTTCATAGGTCTAGATAATAATGTTTTGGCAAAGGAAACAAAAGGGGATTATTGAAAACCGAGTTACTCGGATTGGGCGCACTTTGCCAGTTGTGGATAGATGCCATCATGACCTAATATAGTCGCTATGCGAAAAATAGTTTTGATTGATGACGATACCCTTATTCACCAACTATGGCGCTTTGCCGCAGCGGACTCAAGGCTTGAAATAGACTGCTTCGAGAGCATTCCTGAGTTTTTAAAAAAATCAAAGAAAATATCTAAAGACTGCGAGATTTATATTGATTCTCACCTGCGAGGCGATGTTAGGGGAGAGGAAGAGGCCTGGAGAATAAAAGAGGCCGGATTTAGCAAGATATATATCACTACTGGCTATGACGCAGATGAATTAGATGTTCCTGATTTTATTATAAAGGTCGTTGGGAAAAGGCCGCAATTCTAAATTGTTAATCCCAGAGCTTGATGCTAAATTTATTGCATGAAAATTCTTCTTACAGGTGTCGCTGGATTTATTGCTTCTAAAACTGCAGAGCTTTTGCTCAAGGAAGGCCATGAGGTGGTCGGCCTTGATAACATGAATGACTATTATGACGTCACTTTAAAAGAGCACCGAATCGAGTTTTTCAAAGATAAGAAAAACTTTGAGTTTCACCAAGTTGATATCGAAAACTTTGAAGAGTTAGAACAAATATTTTCACAGTATAAGTTTGACGCAGTCCTAAACCTTGCTGCAAGGGCGGGAGTAAGATACTCAATTGAAAATCCTCACGTTTACATGAGCACTAATGCTCAGGGGTCTTTAAATATTTTAGAACTAATGAAAAAGCATAAGATTAAAAAGTATGTGCTTGCTTCAACAAGTTCATTATACGCAGGCCTTCCTATGCCTTTTAAAGAAGATCTTCCTGTAAATACTCCAATCTCTCCATATGCCGCTACTAAAAAGGCTGCAGAGTCAATGGCGTATACTTATCATCACTTATTTGGCATTGATGTATCAATTGTTAGATACTTTACAGTCTATGGGCCGGCATCAAGACCTGACATGGCACAATTTCGATTCATGAGATGGATTGACGAAGAAAAGCCAATTCAGCTATACGGTGATGGAACTCAAGCAAGAGACTTTACCTATGTTGATGACATCGCTAGGGGAACCATCCTTGCCATGAAACCTCTTGGATATGAGATCATAAATCTAGGTGGTGGCAAAAATCCTATCACTGTTAATGAGATGATCTCCATTTTGGAAGGCGAGCTAGGTAAGAAAGCAAAAGTAGAAAACCTTCCTTTTAATAAAGCTGACATGAAAGAAACATGGGCAGATATCTCAAAGGCCAAAACTCTATTGGGCTGGGAGCCTACAATCAATCTCAATGAAGGACTACGTCTTTGTGTTGAGAGCTATCAGAATAATTTCGATGTTCAGGCTAACGTAATCCTTTAAAATCAAAGTACTTTTTTTTTAATTAGCATCAAATTTTTATACGTGCTATTTTTTGACGCATGGAGCCTGTTTTATGAATACATTCGTCAAAAGAACGAAGGACTTGGAATCTTATAGATCAATGGTTAGTCCGACCATTTACAATTATAATTTAAAATACAATCCATATGATGTCGCAGACGGCTGGTTCACGTTTAGCTCCTTTATGCCCAACCTCTTAATCGAGGTATCAATGAAATTGAAATCCAACATCAAGAAGAAACGGATCCTTAAAATTGCCCTCGAAGAGTTGGGGGAGGGAGAGAAGTTCTCACATGACGTCCTTTTTCTAAATTCGTGTAAAAAAATTCATTATACTCCAAAAATTATTGACCTTAGATCCTTAAGCAAATTGAAAAGGTCAGCCTCTATGATGATTGATGACAGAGAGCTACTTGGACTTTCTTTTGGTATGGAGTTTACTGCAATTGAAAACATAGAGTTTCTATTCCAAAAACTTTCATATGGAGAGGAAGAAGATCTTAGAAATACAAGATTTTTTCAAATCCACTTTGCAAACGAGGAAGAGCACATCGCAGAGAATTACAAAAATCTTGAAAACTATATCCAAAGCAACGATGACTTTTCAGTCTTCTATCGTGGAGTGAAAGTTGGCATGGCGTTTTGGAAGGAGTTTTGGAACGAATTAAAATATTAATAGTGAAACAGTCCGAACAAGAAAAATAACATAGGAATTTAAGATGAAATTATTTTTGATTACAGGTGCTGGTCAGGGGCTAGGACGTCAATTAGCAAGAGACTTTGACCAGGAGGAGGTGCATCTTTTACTCTTTGGGAGAACCTTTGAAAAGCTTGCTAAAACTAGAAGTGAAATTAGCCATGCTATGGTGGATATAATTGATGTGGACCTGGTTCAATATGAAGAGGTCTTGCAAAAATTGGATAGATTTGACTTCTCAATCTATGAAGAAGTTGTCCTAATAAATAATGCTGCAACATGGACTGGTGGTGTATCGATAAAAGAAATAACACCTCAAACTATGAGGGAGGCTTTCGATTTGAACTTCATGTCCGCATTCAATATAACAAAAGCCACTTTAGAACTATCGAGCCCTAATACAAAAATAAAAATTTTAAACATAGGAGCAACAGCCTCCAAAAGAGGTGGTGCAAATATGGCAGCTTTCGCTATTCCAAAAGCCTCCTTGCGAATCTTCACTGAATGTCTCGCTAGGGAATTAGGAAGAGAAAAAGTCCATGCATGTCACGTGATCGTTGATGGTTTACTTAATAACGAAAGAACTAGAAGTATAAGTTCGAACCTCATGGATCATGAGTTTATTCAACAAGAATCACTCTCATCAACTTTAAGACATTTAATAAATCAGAATGAAAGTTGCTGGACATTAGAGCTAGATGTAAGGCCTTATTGTGAAAAATTTTAAAGTAGTTACATTGGCAATATTTTTTGCGTTCCTAGGGACAATGAAAGTTTCTACAGCAATTGAAGTTACTAAAAAAGAGGTTAAAGTGGGGGTGATATTTCGCCTTAATGATAAATACAATACTTTTCCTCAGAAAATGCTTAAGGCAATGGAGTTTGCCCTTGATTTCCATCAGGAGTCCTCTATAAGGCTCTACCCTGTAAATCACGATGGTTCAGCGTTATCCCTTAAGAAAGCAGTTGATAAAGTGTTGAGTTACGGAGTTAAGTTGATCGTGGGTGGGGAAACAAGTAGCGATGCCATATTAATTTCACGGATGATACCAAAAGAGAATGTTATTTTTATTACTCCAACAGCTTCGAGCCATTTGGTTCATAGAAGTAATTCAAATAGTTTTAGGATGATGCTAGATGGAAGTAAGATGAAGCACCTTGTAAGAGAAGTCCTTCATAACGAGAAGTGTAGTGAATTAGGTGTGTTGCATAATGTAAGTAAACCAAACGCTGATTATATCTCAAAAGAAATTATAAAAGATGCTAGCTCTGCAGGAACTAAAGTTTTGGCCGTAACTGTTCTGGCAGATGAAAAAGACTTTAGTCGTAAGGTGAAAGTGCTTGCGGATAGAAGAATACCTTGCATCTCGATTTTCTCCTTTGAAAGTGACTTTAGACAATTTATAGCATTTATGAAGGATAGTTCATACTTTCCTATTCTTATAGGAGGCGATGGTTGGGGAAATAATAGGAGCGTCCTAAATAAGTACTTTTTTGATAAAAAAAAGATTAAAGCTTACAGAGCTTTGTACTGGAACAACAATAATAGGGATGCTTATTCCTCAAAAGTACGGAGAAGTTACCATGAAAAGTACAAGGTAAAAATGAATGCTTTTACAGCAATAGGTTATGATACGGCTAAGCTAATAATCGATTTAGTGAATTCAAGTGCTACGTTAAGTCCAGAAATCTTAATGAAAACATTACGTTCAAAAAAATTTAAGAACTTCCTAACAACAGACTATATAATTTTCGGAGAGGAGGGAAGTCCCTCCAAGTTACTACACTCCTATATTCTAGAGGGTGAGAAAGCTGTTTATTGGAAAGGCATATCTGTTCCATAATGACCGTATTAGACTTTAAATCTTTTATTCAAAAAATATTCTATACGATGATTTTCTTCTTCGTCGTCGCCATCTTTATTCTTCTTTTCGTATATACAGATAGCCTTCTTAAATTTGATGAAGTGAAAGTTAGACAAACCAAAAATATGGCTGAGCATCTCCTAAAAATTGAGGATCGTTTCATCGTCGAGGAGTTTATGAGTCTTAGCTATACAGCAATACAGATCAGAGTTGATAGAGCTCTTGAACTCATTGGAATTCAAGATAGTGAAATAGCGATATTTGATTCAGATGAATGTGTATTCGCTAAATCTAAATGTAATTTAAAAGATGTTTCGAGCCTTTTTATCTTTAGATATCCCATTGTAGTTCTAAATGAAAAATTTGGAGAAATATTGGTTGGAGTGCCAAAGGAAGTTTTCACTAGAGGGCTAAGTTATAATAATGGGATCAAAATGTTTGCAGTCCCGTTTTTGATTTTACTTCTCCTTTTTGTCACTTGGTTTAAATATGTGAATAAAAAGGTGATTGGGCCTTACCTACTGCAGCTTT
>Ga0208568_1000836_pt1 | contig 10920 bp, 11 predicted proteins | sample DeeseametaMP2969_FD_184165 | JGI IMG/M metagenome (GOLD analysis project Ga0208568, IMG submission 184165) | Marine microbial communities from the Deep Atlantic Ocean - MP2969 (SPAdes) | ecosystem: Environmental > Aquatic > Marine > Oceanic | place: South of Funchal, North Atlantic Ocean... | reverse complement strand
ACACTGTATTCGTCCCCTGGCAGCTGCTGCGCGTTCAGCTCAGCGACCAACTGACGGATAGCACTGGACTCGCCATAACCGTCATTTTCGATTTCCATCAGACCAATCACATCGGCATTGATCGCCGTCAGTGCAGCAACAATTTTGGCGCCCTGCATTTCAAGAGCATCAGCCGTCGGTGCTCCGCGGGAAGTAGGAAAGCCACCTCCCATGCCATCACCATTAAAGTAATTGAGTACATTCATCCCAGCGATCACCAGGTCAGCGTCCACCGCAACCTGTGGCGACAAGGTGCGCGGATTGACCGGATCAATCGTTATTTCTGCAGGAATAACCATGAAGTTATTGCGGTAGGCGTGCATCACGCCTGACAACTGCGCGACTTCATCACCGATACGGAGAGGGTTGTCGGCGCGCAGGCCGGTTTCGTCCGGGAACGGAATAAACTCCGGATACGATGCCGATACGCCATCATCTATCAATAACGCATCCAGAGTGCGCTGTGCATTCGCTGCGAGCGCCACCTCAGACCCCGGCAGAGCGATTTCTGTACCCTGAAAATGCAGACGTGATGACACAACAAACTGACCGTAATTTCCCAGTCCGTATCCTGTGCCGTAGAGGTCGCTGATCACCAGAGGAGCGGTCGCGTGAACACGCATACCTTCGAGCGCTTCCCATTCGGTCAGTGAAGTAACCGGCAGAGACAGAGGTGTGCTTTCTGGCAGAGCCTGATTCTGCGCACACACAATATAATCCGCTACCTGACTGAGCTGGGTGACCTGATTATATTCACTGACGTTCGCCATCAGTCGCACGCGGTCACCGACGCTCACATTGCTGCGGTAGTCGTAAACAAAAATACCTTCTGAGGTCATGTCATCGTTATCGACTTCATGGTCCGCCTGCTGCAGCCAATAACCACTGTACTGATATGAGCTGTCACCATTTGCAAGCGGGCCGCCCTGAAGGTCCGCTACAACGACGGCTTCGACCACCTGTAATGAGCCAAGCAAGGGCGATGCATCGGCATTCACATCAAGGATATTCCCCTGAATGGCATGAATGCCGGTTGCCGGGTCACCGCAACTGCCGATCAGCGGTTCAGGAACGATATCGCAGGCATTAGCTCCACCGGGTGTGGGCGCCGCTGCGCTCCAGCCATTTGTCTCCCGCGCACCACCACTGCAACGCTGCAGCGACTGAGTGTCCTTCGCCGAATTCATATCTTCGTTCAGCTGGGGCTCCCCAGTCGAGAGAAGGGGCAGCAGACCGGTATCGTCACTGTCGTTTGTATCGTAGACAACCGCATCAATCAGGTTTTCTGTTGTTACCGCCGTGCCGTTCGGAAACGCAGTCGCTGACGCCCGGTAAAGTGCAACGGCATCTGCGCCGTTCTGAATCAGATTACTGTCAGGAGACACATCAAGATCACACCCAGCCACCTGAGCTGCGTCGCCGCACACCACGAAATAACCGTCATCACCAGTCTCGTAACCATCAAGCGACAGTGAAAAATAGCTGCTGTCGTTGCTGCCGTTAAAGAACACCAGCGACAGTCCTGTCAGTGACTCAACACCAGAACCACCGTTGTACAGCTCGATAAATTCAGCGACGTCGGTAGAGGGGGTATCCGCATCGGATTCATTAATCAGGATATCTGCCTGGGCAGCACCTGAAGCCAGCAACGCCAGCCATAACGCGCGAGGAGACATAAAGCACCATTAATTGTCTGAGAAATTTTCAGGTGCTCTATTCAGCATGAAAGGAATGTCAGTGATGCGGCAGTTTTCTTACGTTTCTGTGCCGTAATTATTACAGCTTTAATGAGTTTACCGCTGAGCTAACCAACGCTCGACGATTTTTCCTGTCGCCGTATTCCATCCACGTAATTTTTCTGTGGGAATAATTTTATAGCTATCGAGTTCATTCTGATCAAGGGTGATCGCGCCCTGCGCCTTAACGTGAAAGCCAATAATCAGCTGATTGTAATCGTGGCCATTCACTCCCTTACCATCAAACAATTCAAAACCGATAAAGGTTGCCCCGGTGGCCGAAAGCCCCAGTTCTTCTTCTGTTTCACGCAGGGCGCAGATTTCCGGAGTTTCGCCGCGCTCGAGAAAGCCGGTAATAATACTGAACATACCCGGCGGCCAGAGCTTATTGTGCGCCAGCACCACCCCTTCAGGAGTTTCAACAACGACGGCGACCACTGGGGTCGGGTTATCCCAGAAAACAAAACCGCAGGAAACCGCACAGGCTTTGCGTTCTTCACCGTCAATTATGCGGATTTCAATGTCCGCCTGACACTGGGGGCAGTATTTCATCCGTTAGTCTCCAGGCATTGGAATAAAGTATCTTGCAGGGTCTGGTGGTCGGGAGGTGTCGCGCTGATAATTTCCAGACGACTTTCTTCCAGCGCCCGGGTAGGCATTTCTGACAACACCCCCTCCCGCCAGTTAAACACATAATAGCCTTCCGTCGTACGCAGCAGTCCTTTCGCCCGCTCAACATCCAGCAGATCAAACCAGTGGCGCAGCCTGTTGAGATTGAATATCTGATCACCCGCCAATAACCAGCCGACTGAAAAATGCCCTTCGCCGTGCCCTTCAAACCGATGGAAACGCTCCCCGGGAGCGAGCGCAACGGGGGCGGTTTCTTCACGGCTGTGATGGTGATGGCCGGTATGATCCTGCAACGTCAGCCGCAAGGGGTCTGCAGGCAACGACAGCAGACTGATATCGAGCTTGCCATAGGTGGTGCGGATAACCGCCACTTTCGGCGGGACAGACGCCTCTGCCAGATCAGTAAAGCGCTTGAGGTCTTCCTCCGGACAGGCATCGGTTTTATTGGCGACCAGCACATCAGACAGCTGTATCTGATCTATAAAGGTATCATTACTGGTGTAGCGTGGCTGGCTGAGGTGACGGGGATCGATCAGACACAGGTTTGCCCCCGGCTCGAGCAGATCCCGGTAATGCTCGTTGCGCAGTGTTTCAAGCACCTTACGTGGGTGACCCAGACCCGTCGGCTCGATCAGGATGACATCGGGCTTTTCCCGGGCAATTAACATGTTCAGCCCCATCTGAAAGGGCAGGCCCGACACGCAGCAGAGACACCCTCCCGGTACTTCCCGTACAACAGCACCACTGGCCGTGAGAATCGCACCGTCGACACCGACCTCGCCAAACTCGTTAACCAACACCGCCCACTTCTGCCCTGCCGGAACCTGAGTCAGTAAGTCGAGAATGGCAGTTGTTTTTCCGGTACCGAGAAATCCGGTAATCAGATGAACCCGTATCATGGCGATGTATCCTGAACCTAATGTAATAGTGTAACACTAATATCACTGGCATCGCTTCGGGGGCAATCGCATAATCCGACAACCCACTGTTTAACGGACCGGTTGCCATGCACGAGACCAATTTACTGACACTGGCGATGCGTCTCGCATCGCAGGCAGGAGAACTGATCGCGAGCCAGCGTCAGGCCCTTAGCGTCTCCTTTAAAGACGGTACAGAGCTGGTCACGCAGGCCGACGTTGCCGCCGACCGGCTGATTACTGAAGGCATTCTGACTATCTATCCGGATCATCAGATACTGTCAGAAGAACTGAATCCAGAGCAGGCAACCGATGCCGAGCACCTGTGGATTATTGACCCCATCGACGGCACCGTTAACTTCGCCCACAAGCATCCTCAGGTCGCGGTGTCTATCGCTTATTACCACAAGGGCAAGGCCAGGCTCGGAGTTGTTCACAACCCGTTTCTGCAGGAAACCTTTCATGCGCAGGCAGGCAAAGGCGCCCGCCTGAACGACCAGCCGATCCGTGTATCAGGAAAAGAAGAACTGAAGCGAGCGCTGGTCGCAACTGGCTTTCCATACGTTAAAGACGAGCTGCCGCTGTTAATGAATCGCCTTCATACCGTCCTACAGAATTGTGCCGACGTCCGACGTCTGGGATCAGCAGCACTGGACATCTGCTGGCTCGCCTGCGGTCGGCTGGACGTGTATTACGAAAGTGTTAAGCCCTGGGATTTCGCCGCAGCGCAATTGATTGCCCGCGAAGCAGGAGCCATCACCGGACACATACACCCATTGCCCGCCGGTGCAAACCCAGAGCTGTGTGGTGACAATCTGCTGATGTCGACCCCCGCGCTGTTTAAGCCACTACAGGCTCTACTCCAGCAGGCAGATCAGCTTACTTCAAAGCAAGCTGCGACTGCCTGACCTGCAGAGCAGCATCCAGGCGCGCAGACTCGGCGGAGGAGAAGTTTTCTGCACGGAAAGCGGTAAGGCGGGCCTCATCGGCGCCTGCATCAATCAGTGACTGATAATGATCAAGCTTCTGGTGCCAGAGCTGTCTCGTCTGATCCAGTAACGCGAGGCGTACTGCTGCGTCAGCCCCGAACTGTTCTTCACGAAGAGTCTGCAACAACACGGGGTCATCGCCCGCTTCCTGACGTAAGGCCTGCAACTGAGCAGCCATACCTGACTGTTCACGTTTCACCTTAAGGGTCGTGGGCAAAGCCTCGTCCGCTGCCGCAAGCTCCTCACCGGAAGCACCCGACTGCACAAGAGCCATACGTTTCAGCGTAAAACGGTCCATCGCCTCTTCATCGGCAAAAAATGCAGCCACCACGTCATCGCTGAAATGCAGTCGTCGCACCTGCGTAATCCATTCCATACGTGCATTCAGACTGGCAAGGTCACTGCCCTGGATCTTACGCGCGGTAATTTCATCATAGTCATCGATATCACGCCGATAGCTGAGATAACTGCCGAGGATTTCTAAAGCTTCGGCATTTGCTGGCGCCGGAAGCGAACGCATCCGGGATTCCATATACGCAACAATGTCTTCCAATGATTTTTCACCGACGGCACTCAGATAAAAATCCATCCAACGCCTGAGCGACCGGTTAATCAACAGGCGGCCATTCATTACCACCAGATCACCATCTTCGTCAGCCCCGCGGAATGTCGCCATCTCTGCAGGATTGAATCCCGCCACTGAACGAATTTCCTGCGGAATTTCTGTGGTGTGTCCGGGCGCAAATTGAGGTTTTTCCGAAAGTATTATCTCGGGCGTCGTTATTAACGATTTTCCGAAATATAAAGCACAGCCTGAAACTACCGAAAAAACAATGCCAGTGAAGGTAATACGCATTTAATTATCCTCCGCAGAAATACAGAAATACCGCGCTGACCACGCATGGTCAGCGCGGAGAGCAAGCGATTAAAGGCCTGCGTTTTTCAGACGATTGGCATGCGTACGAAACACCGCCAGAGGATCAGTTTCCTGAAGGTCATGAATGCCCAGCAGCTGATTCACTTCATCAAGGTGGTTCATAACGAAATCATTGCGGACGACCATCCCGAGGTTACTGGTACATGGGTCAACAAAACCATCGTTCGCCACACCCTCCGGGAAGAACTGCGAGAACGTCAGCGTAATCAGATCGAGAGGATCAACACCACGCGTTGTCGGCACGGCACCTGCCCAGGAATAGTAACGGACGCCATTATATTCATAATCACCTTCACCACAGGCCGTATCCGGGATACCACCGGGGTGAGCAGCATTAAATACCAGTGAAGCTTCTGTCGTCATGGAACGTACAGAATCCACCGGAGCCAGTTCTTTATCGTTACCGGACGCCAATGCAACAAAGTGTGAAATGCCGGAAATAAAGAGTTCGAATGCATTCCCGAACAATTCGGAATTATCCGACCATTCAATCAGAGTATCTGCGACCACAGTCCCTTTATTCACACCCGACACAGACGTGACGGAAGCAATAATATCCGGGCGGACAGAACCTGCATAACGGGTTGTTGGGCCGCCATGGCTGTGACCAATCAGGTTGACTTTCTCTGCGCCGGTGACGGCCAGAATCTCTTCAACCTGTTCGATAACCTGCTCACCCCGGACTTCAGGGAAGTTCGTATTCGACACAGTAATAACGTAAACCTCTGCACCATCTTCCTGCAGGGTTTCGGGGATTTTGTACCAGTAGTCTACGCCCACCAGCTGATCAAATCCGAGAAAACCGTGAACCAGCACAATCGGATAACGGGTTTCGGTATACCCGGTTTCCGGTGTGTCTGACATCGCTACTGCTTCTGCGGAAATACCTAAGGCCAGTGCTGTTGCCAGCATGGTTTTTTTCATGATATTCGCCTCGTGTTTATTTTTATTTGGGGGCGCTCTGGCCAGAGCTGACACGAGTATAAGGAGGAGATGGCCGCCCAGAATGGCTTATCCGGACAAGGACGGATTAATCCGTGCACAGTAACAAAACTCCTACACTGCACACGGATTAATCAGGACAGACTCACTCTTTGGAGTGAGATGCTGGTTTTCCGTCAGGAAAAGAAGCGGTTATTTGCGTCCTGCAAAGCCTTAGCTTCACTGGTGATACGGTCGACCAGCTGCTGTACCGTGGGAATATCTTCAATCAGCCCCTGGGTCTGACCGATAAACTGCACCCCTTTATCCAGGTCGCCATCAATAGTGGCAGCCTGCAGCCGTGGCACACTGGCTCCGAAATAGGCCAGCAATTTGATCTTATCAAGCATCACCAGCATCCCCAGCATAATCTTCCACACTGGTTGCTTAACAATCTTAGCGGCCTTAGTCGCTTCAATCCCTGCAAGAATGAGATTCATCGGACGTTTTGTTTCTTTAACAGACCGTGGCGTTTTCATAACCCGGGCCCAGAGACCATCGAAGTTCTTCGAATAAATGGTTTCCTGCTCTGTCTTGCTGACGACGGTTTCTTTCACCTTGTTGTGCAGCGGGCTGTCTTTGCAGGTAGCAAAACGTGAGCCCATCGCTACCGCCTCTGCCCCGAGAGACAAGGCTGCCATCAGGCCCCGGGCGTCAGCAAAGCCACCGGTTGCGATCACTGGGATCTCTACCTTAGAGGCAATGCTTGGCACCAGAACCAGCGAAGTCACATCGCCGCCGTGAGCGGCCGCTTCATGACCTGTCACTAACAATGCATCGGCGCCAATGCTCTGGGCAGAAAGTGCGTGCTTTTCAGACACGACCGTCGCAATCACCTTGCCGCCGTATTCATGGGCTCGCTTCACCAGCCAGTCGCCTTTGCCGAGAGAAAAGTTAATGACCGGCACCTGTTCTTCCAGTGCAATCTCCGCATTCTCTTTCGCGCCAGGCATCAGCAAGGTCACGCCCACACCGAACGGCTTATCCGTCAGAGAGCGGATTTCACGAATGGAAGCGCGGGTTTCTTCCGGAGTCAGCGGGCCACTGGCGAGAATACCCAGACCACCGGCATTAGAAACGGCAGCCACCAGTTGTGGAGTAGATATCCAGCTCATGCCCGGCAGAATCAGCGGGACATCAATACCAAGGAGTTCGGTGATACGGGTTTTCATAATGCATTCCTGACTATCAGACAGGGCACACTCTAGCGCTTAGGTGAAATTTGTATATTGCCGAAATGACGCAAATAGAAAAGGGGGGGACGAAAGAGCGCTGCTCTTAACGGAAGCGCTGAGTATCAGCCTGCTGAACAAAATTGCGGAACATCTGCTGACGCTGTTCGGATGACATACCACGCAACTGCTCTAGATGCTGGAGCCGCTCCGTCGGCTGCGCTGCTCCGGTGGTACCCGGGTTAACCGGCAGGGACTGATAAAAACTGTCGAGGGCACGGCGCTGCTCTGGCAGGGTGTTGTTCCATTCGATACTCATCTGAGGGCGAGTGCCAGCATGTGGCGGATTCGCAAACGCCAGCGCAGACAGAGATGTAAGTATCAGGATTCCAATGAAACGCACGCAAAATACCCGTGAGATCTATTACTCACTCATTGTAACGGCAGATCTACAAATTTTTACAGCTGGCCGGGGTAAACTGAACGTAAAGAAACAGACTTACACATCCGGAGGCAGATCAATGATGGCCATCAGGCCACCTTCGCGGTGATTAAGCAGTCGGATACGGCCACGGTGATGGGAAATAACGCGGTGCGCGATCGCCAGTCCGAGACCAAAACCGCGATGCCCCTGTCCCAGTCGTTCACGCGCGCCTTCCGCCCGGACAAACGGACGCAGCAGGTCTTCAAGCTTATCCTCAGGAACTCCCGGGCCATGGTCGCGGATAACGACCCTGAGCATGCCATCACGCATACGGGCACTGACATCGACACTGGTGCCAACATGCGTATGCAGAAGCGCATTACGGGTGATGTTCTCGAAGGCGGACTGCAATAGCTTGCTGTCACCAAAGACGGTTTTCAGATCGCTGGCCAGAGTCAGATTAATGATGCTTTCCTGACGTTCGAAGCGTGCATCCTCCACCACCTGGTTCAGCACCTGACCGCAATCAACATGCCGCCAGTGACTGTGATCCTGCTGGGTTTCCAGTTTCGCCATATTGAGCAGATCTTCGATCATATCGTTCAGGCGCTGGGTTTCCAGCTCGATACGGTCAAGGTGCTCTTCCTGTTCCGGGACGGCATCCAGCCGTGCAAGCTCAAGCGCGACGGTGGTCCGCGCCAGGGGAGAACGAAGTTCATGAGACACATCACTGACCAGCTGCCGCTGATCATGAATAAGGCGCTCAATATACGACGCCATATGGTTGAATTCGCGACTGAGTTCACCCAGTTCATCGCGTCGCTTCAGCGAGCGCAGATCCATACGCGCAGTCCAGTCACCACTGGCAAACGCCTGAACGGTTTTCTGCATGTACCGCACAGGACGGGTGAGATACCCCGACAGTATCAGCCCCCAGATAGCGAACAGCAGCAACGACGCCAGTAAGCCCCACCCCAGATAGGCTGGCAGGTTGAACACCACCAGCGGATGAAGAAACTCAACAACCAGCAGATAGACCCGCCCTTCTGCGCTTTCGATTGGCGCCTTCACAAGAATCTCGGAGCGCCCCAGCGGATTAATCCGGGCCTCATAGGTATCCGGTGAATAGGCGTAATCCATCACCCCCTGCGGGACGACGGGTAACAGGCTGAGCCCCTGATCATCGAATACGTACGCATTGACGCTTGGATGACGGTCAAAACGCAGCAGCCATTCCAGCAGAAGAGGCTCACCTCCCTGTTGCAGAATCAACTCGGCGGCCGAAATATAGCCACCAGTAGGAGCGATCAGATTGGTAGAGTCATTCGACCACTGACGATAATAGGCCGCCAGAACGAGTGTGACGGTGGCCGTAATGACCGCCGTCACCATAAAGGCGAGATAGATCTTTAGGAAAACACCACGCATCAGGCTTTCGCGACGGCTTGCCCCGTCTGGTACATATAACCAACACCACGCACGGTTTTGATACGTGGAGAGCCATCATCAAGCGGCCCAAGTTTTTTACGAAGATTACTGAGGTGCATATCCAGGCTACGGTCGAACAGAGTGAGCGAGCGCTGCATAGACTTCTCGGCCAGTCGATTTTTATCGACGACTTTTCCTGCTTCACGGGCCAGCACGGCAAGAATGTTAAATTCGGTGACGGTCAGCTCCAGCAGTTCGCCATCGCGCTCTACGGTGTGCTGATCGAAATCGATCACGAGATCGTCAATTTCCAGCGTCGACGCTGTCACGTCGTGCGAACGCCCGCGGCGCAGAATAGATCGCAGGCGGGCTGACAACTCACGTGGATTGCAGGGCTTGGGAATATAATCGTCAGCACCGATCTCAAGACCTTCAATACGATCCATTTCATCGCCTTTGGCGGTGAGCATCAGCACGGGTAATTCACTGCGTTCACGAATGTTGCGCAGAATTTCAATGCCATTTCCACCCGGTAGCATCACGTCCAGAACCACAGCCTGGTAACGTCCACTGAGTGCTTCTTCCAGTCCTTCTTCGGCGGTATGCACCGCCGTCACACGAAACAGTTCGCGTTCCAGATAGCGCGACAGCAGGGCTGTCAGTTCCGTGTCATCATCCACTAACAATATATTCATTCGCGTCTCCACCCATCGCCCTCAGGCTCCGGTGCGTCCTTATAACCAGCGCTTCTTCTTTACAATAAACTCAGTATCACTGGATGTCATCGTCTGATTCGTCATCCCGGCCATGCTTATCCACAAAGGCTATCGCCTCGGACACCTGTTCGGATATCTGGGTCTTCATGGCCACCAGCTCATCCGGAGACATATAAAACGCCATGTCCACCTCGTAGCGAATGTAACGGGGTGGCAAACGGTTCAGTGCAACGCAGGCAATATCAGCCAGGTATCCACTGTCCCCCTGCCGCTGCATTTCCCTCAACTGACGCTGAATTTCTTCAGCCACCGGCTGTTCGTAGTAGTTGCGGATATGGTGGGAAATACTCATACAGCCTCCTCTGTGCCAGTAATGACCCGCACAATCAGCGAATCAGACTCTCTGAACAGAATAGCAGGTCAGCCATCCTCTGCTTTAATTAGTGTGTCAGATAACAGGAGGCATCAGGGATGCAGACGATCAGTGACATTATGACCCGCGATGTAGTCACTCTGAGCCCAGAGGACACTCTCTATGATGCGGAAAAGTTAATGAGAGAACGACATGTCCGGCACATACCGGTCGTGAACAGCGATGGCGCCATCGAAGGCGTTCTCAGCCAGAAAGAATTTCTGCGTGAAGCCTTCCGCATCACCGATAAATTCGGGGCGCACCATCTTCAGGAATATCTGGCAAAAACCGGAGTGAAAGACTGCCTGTCTGCCGATGTCAGCCTGGTCGATGCCGACCTGCCGCTGAAAGGCGCTGGCGAAAAACTGCAGAAAGAAAAGAGTGGTTGCCTGATGGTTGCTGACAGCGAGCGGCGACTGCTCGGTATCGCAACCTCTCAGGACTTTGTGCGGTTGGCGCTGACCCTGCTCTGATCAATCTTTAACAGGACGCTGCCAGCCTGAAATATTGCGCTGCTTCCCACGAGCAACCGCCAGTTC
>Ga0208568_1000835_pt1 | contig 10924 bp, 7 predicted proteins | sample DeeseametaMP2969_FD_184165 | JGI IMG/M metagenome (GOLD analysis project Ga0208568, IMG submission 184165) | Marine microbial communities from the Deep Atlantic Ocean - MP2969 (SPAdes) | ecosystem: Environmental > Aquatic > Marine > Oceanic | place: South of Funchal, North Atlantic Ocean... | reverse complement strand
AACTTATATTCCAAAAGTAACATCGACTCCTTCAGCACCTAATTTAGAAATTGGTACTCGCCAAGCCGATGAAGATTTTAGCCTAGAAACAGATCCTGCTGTTGAACTAGAACTGCGTAAAAAACAATAAGAATAAAATTATGACTGATTTAATAAAGCCGTTTTGGTGGCGCTGTTTGCTACTTGTTTTAGCTACTTTATATTTATTACCCGAGGCAATTTTTAATGCCCAGTTAGTGTCATTAGTAGGGTTAGGTACCCCTTCGGCAGAAGACCTTGAACACCTCGAAATTTATGGTCGAGCTGTATCTGGAGTGGGTGTTGCGCTGCTGTTAGCTGACTTTTTACCTAAAGCCATGGTTGCCAAAGTAGGCCGTGGCATTATCTCGTTTATCGCTTTATTGTGCTTAGTTTGGCCGGTGGTGTTTTTTGGCCAAAAGTATGCCATTGAAAAAACCTTAATTGAGCCTTCAACCGCAGAGCAGCGCCAGTTTGCTACCTACAGTGCAGCACTTAGAGATGCACTGGCAATTAACTCAATTAAAGTGAATGATCTTGATTACAACCCTGAGCAATTACATAGCTCAGAAAACCTAACCTTTTTGGCGCTATTTGGTGGTTTACTGTATAGCGATGCCGCGCTTTCAGATAACTTAGAGCAAGATAAGCGTAAGATTATTGCCGCGTTTGTACAGAAAAAAGCGTATCAAGATTTTGATAAACATTATAAAAACTACAGCCAGTTATATGATGAGCTGGTGGTTAAATACAAAGCCTATGCCGATGGCAGTAAAAAGTACAACAGCACTTTGGCAAGTATCGGTGAGCGCGAGCAAGGTTATTGGCAGCAAGTTGAACAAGAGATCAATAGTGGCTGGAACAAGTACCAACAAGCGCAAAAAGCCCATATAGCAAAAGCGTCAGCACGCGCACAAAAGTATGGTCCGAAGATTTATGATTACCACCACAGCATTGCCAAATGCCGTGAGCGTTATGACAAAAGCAGTGAAAAAGACCGTCGAAATCGTTGTTATGAACGCGAAGCAGCAGACTACCGAAGCACTATTTTAAAAGCGGGTATAGGCTACATTGAGCCTGATTATTGGCTTATTGAAGAAGATGTTTCGGTTGCTGAAAATGCCGCAGGCACGATTTTAATGGGGGTGCTCACTGGTGGTGTTTATACCGCACTGCAGGCTGCTAGTTTAGCAACCGGTGGCGATGGCGGCTTTAAAGATAAGCGCTACAAATACACCGATGATCCTGATCATTATCAGCTGCGTTTTTTACAACATCCAAACTTTCATAAGATGTTTGTGAGTGAAACTGGCTACCCATTTACAATCGAAAACTTAATGGCGTTTCGTGCTCACGAAACAACGCAAAAGAAGCTTAGAGCACATTTTGCGAGCAAAGGGTTAGAGCTTGATAGCAACTGGAATGTGGATCAACGCCAAGCATTTGCCAATGCTGTAGCTACAAAAGTAACCAGCGAAGCAAATGCGCAATGGCAAAGCGAAATGCGCAAACGTGGCATGAGTTTAGAGCCAAATTTAAGCTGGGTTGCGTTTCAGTTACACCCGCAAATTCAAGCAAAAATTGCCGACAGAATGGGCGATTTATATGTGAAAAACATTCGCGCTGATTGGAATAAAAAGAACTTTAAAGACAAGGTGCTTGATCCAAACATTGCAAAACGCACCGACAAATACCTTGCCATGCTCAATAGCTCAGAAGGTAAATTTGCTGATGGTGGCGAGTATGCCGAATACGGTAAACAAGCATTGCGTTCGGTGATTATTCCGCCTATTTCGATGTCGTTGTCACTGTTTTTGATTTGCTTAACCTTTAGCAAACTGCCGTTAAAACTGTGGCAATTGATTAAACCTAAGCAAGAAAAGCAGCCAACGACTGGTGTATCTGTTTTGCAAAAGCTAATTATGCCAGCGCTGATTTTGGTAGTGCCAGTAATGTTTGTGCATAACAACTTCACCGAAGACGACCAAAGCCCTGTTAACTACTTTTTAGACAAGGTCGATGAGTCAAGCAATCCGGTGTTTAGTTATGCGATTCGTTGGACCTTGCATGCGCAGCCTCTGTTGCATCCTTTGGGGTTAGCGTTTGAAGAAAAGCTACATATTTACGAGAACTTTAGCCCGATGAGTCATGCTTTAGCCAAGGTTGATATTTTGCGCCACGGCGATGCCAACTTAACTGAAGAGCAACAACAGCGTAGACAATATCTGGTAGAGCAAAAAACCAAACTTACCATTACTACAAACCCGGCGAACGCCACGATCCGCATTATGAATATCGGCCCTAAATATAGCCCCGGCATGACATTAAAAACTGGTGCTTATGATATTCAAGTGTCGGCGCCTGGGTATAAAACGTATCGACGTTGGCACCAAGTAGATGCTGGCGAACAAACATTAACCATTGATTTAAGCAATTAATTAAGCAAGGAATGAAAATGCAACATTGCCAAAATACGGTGTATGCCACCGATCTTCACTGTTGTGATTGTGGAGAAGCTCTTGAGCAAAAAAGACAAATGCACACGGTTGAAGAACTCAGTCCTGACTTGCTGGTTGATGTAAAAAACTATGCGCCACAAGCGAGCACAATCACAGGCGTTGTGAAATCAATGTATTACTACAAGCGCCGCTATAAAACCAATAACGACAATATGCTATATGGTTATTGGTGGCTAGAAGTTGAAGACAAAGACGGCATTATTCATGAGTTTAGTGTTGATGCTGAAAAAGATGTGATTGCTAACTTACAAAAGGGCAATGTGATCACTGCATTTCAAGAAACACCGTTAACACTGACTTATCGCATTGCTGATGGCAACGCTAGACGAGTAGTTAAGAATAACCGCTTTATGCCAGTTGTGATTGTGCATTTTGCTGACCAACAATATCGCAGTTGGGACAAAACCATTAGCCGAAACTACACTGGCGGAACCATACTGTGGCTTGTGCTAAGTGTTATTACATTCTTAATCATGTTGTTTGCTGCAAAGCTTGAGTTTTTGCCTGCGCTACTTGCGTCATTGCCTGTGGCAATCGGGGTGTTTATGGCAGAGCACAACTATCATAAAAAAGCCAAAGCCAAACAAGAAGCAAAGTATGATGCGATTTTAGCGGCAACCGATGTGATGCTATCGACCACCCTAAATCAATTGGGTTATAACATGCTGGCAAGAACGCCAAGTAAGTCAGATGTTATTTGTATTTCGTGCCAGCAGCGTATTAGCCAAGATGCTGCGCATTGTTATTGCTGTGGCGCTAAGCAACACGTTGAAGCGATTGCTGAAAAAGAACAATCACTTGCAAAAGATGATGAGCAAGCCATTAGCATTCAAAAAGCGTTAGAGCCAAGCATAACAAAACCAACCAGTATTGCTCAGCTTGAGCATGCCATTATGGATGAGTATAGCCTTACGTATGAAAACGATTATGTGCATAAAAATGTTTGGGCACGTAACGAAAAAGGCACTATTTATCACCGTGCAGTGCTTGGCAAAGTATTAGAAAAAGAGCAAAGCGCACATGCCAATGAAACCCGCCAAACCGTGACCACCACAGAAACCACAACCACCTATCGAGGTGGCATGTATGTTGGTAGCGATGTAAAAGAGCGCGTTGAGGTTTATCGTAATCGTAGCACCACTTTAAAAGGTGAAATCATGCTCGAAACCGCATCGGGTGAGCCATTTATTTTTAAAGCAGGTGAAGATTTACTGGGCTCTGTCGATATCGGTGATTGGGTGTATTACGCCTTCAGCAGTGTTGATACCAAGCGTTACTCCAAGTATTACCGTGAGTATGCGGTTAATGTGAGTAAAGACATTAAGTACAACAACTCTTCTGTCAGAAACTTTGGTATGGTGCATGGTTTTAACCGTATGGTATTGCTTGGTATTACGTCAGTAGGGCTAGCGTGGTACTTTGATGCCCGTGATTTTTACCCATTAGTAAATACACTTGTGCCAGATGCTGGCATTGATTTACTCAATAACTACCCGCAAGTGGTTGAGCACTTAGATGGCCTACCCGTTGCTGTGTTTATTGTGTTAAGTGTGGTTACGGGCGTTTGGGGCTTTATTTATAGCCAAATAAACGGCTCACGTTTAAAACGTAGTGTGAAAAAGCTAGAAAGCATGATCACAAAATTTTCAAATCAGTTTGGTAAAGTTTCTGAGCAAATTAACAAATTGAACTAAAAAGGGTTTCGCATGCGTATTTGGCAATTAGTTTTAGCGGGTTTATTAGCGTTCAGCTCACTAGTAAAAGCAGAGCAAGAACAATCGGTCGTGCTTATTTCGATAGATGGCTTTCGCTGGGATTACATTGAAAAACACCATGCAAAACACTTAAAAGCAATCAGTGAACAGGGCGTAAGAGCAAGTAAAATGCGCCCTGTTTATCCGACCAAAACCTTTCCGAATCATTTGTCGATTATTACCGGGTTATTGCCAGTTAATCATGGCATTGTCGAGAACCGCTTCTGCGATACTGAGCGTAACGACTGCTACAAAATGGGTAAAGGGAAAGACGATAGCACTTGGGTGAATGGCATTCCGCTTTGGAACCTTGCACAAATGCAAGGCTTGAAAGCCGCTACCTACTTTTGGCCTGAATCAGATGCGCGCTTTAATGGCATGCTGCCAGATTACTTTTATCATTATTCAAAACACAGCGACTACCAAAAGCGCGTTGATCAAATTATTCAGTGGTTGAGCTTACCAAAAGCACAGCGCCCGCGTTTAGTGGTTAGCTACTTTTCGCTGGTTGATAGCATGGGGCACGAGTTTGGCCCTGATGCCAAAGAAACGTATGACGCAGTGCAAAAGCTCGATAGTTTAATGGCTGATTTATCGAGTCGTTTAAAAGCGCTTGATGAAAACATTAACTTAGTGATTGTGTCTGATCACGGTATGGCGTCTGTTGATCCAAGCCTTAGCATTAAAATTGATAGCTTGCCGCAAGATGAAAACTTCATAGTGCAAAACACCGGCCCTCGGGTTTTATATTATGCAAAACCAGATAGTAAAGCAGACATCAGCGGATTCAGTAAAAAGCTCGCTCACGCTGCTGATGGTCGTTATATCGTGCTAAGCGAGCAGCAAAAGCGTGATTATCACTACGATAAAGGCCCACGCGTTGGCGATATTATTTTACAAACCGACGCACCTCGGGTGTTTACCGACAGAAAAATGGCCGGTTATTTAGGCACTCATGGTTACGCCTATAGCGAAGATATGGCTGCAACCTTTATCGCCACCGGCCCCGCCTTTAAACAAGGCCTACGTTTAGACGAAGTAAGTAATTTAGATGTGTACCCGTTGATCGCCAAAATTCTAGGCCTTGAGATTTTAAGCCCAATCGATAGCGACGGCGCAAGTTTATGGCCCGCGGTTGAGGAGTAGGAGTGAGTTAGCGAGGGGAAAGTTAGAAAGGGGAAAGTTGCTAGGGGAAAGTTGCTAGGGGAAAGGCTCTAGGGGAAAGAGTAAAGTTAGAAAGGGGAAAGAGTAAAGTTAGAAAGGGGAAAGAGTAAAGTTAGAAAGGGGAAAGGAGTTAGGCACTAGGACTACGAGTTTGATTTCAATTGTAGGAGGTACTTTAGTGCCGAATCAAATATAAATCAGAGCGGTCAGCCTTCAGCTTTCAGACGCGCGAAACAAGTTTCACGCCTACGAATTAAGACATTCGGTTCTAGGAGCTGGGCGCTAGGTACTGGGCGCTAGGACGCGATGTAAAATCGCTGCTACAGACTCGCACCTCGCACCTCGCATCTCGAAACTCGTTTCTCGTCACTTACTCAAACCATTCCCGGCTAAAGCCAGTCCTACGGGGAAACAATTGGTGCTAGGATTCAGGCTCTAGGACGCGATGTAAAATCGCTGCTACAGACTCGCACCTCGTACCTCGCATCTCGAAACTCGCTAACTTTCCCCTTTCCCCTTGAAGCTAGCAACTCGTACCTCCTCACCTACAACTTCGTTACCCACCCGTACTCACCATGGCTTTGAAACTTGTAGCTTTGCTTACCGGCGTCAAATTGGCCTTGTAGGGTGTTTTCTGTGAGGGTCATCACGGCTTGATGGCCTGCTTTAGCATGATCATTGACCTTGCCAAATACACTTCTATCGCCATTGCTGGCTTCGATAATGTTACTAATTTCGACGGTGTAACTGAGGTATTCATCGATCACTAAAATAATGTGATCGCCGGGTTGTAGGGTTTTTAGGGTGTCTAAATCAAATTCGCTGAATGCGGTGTTTGCTAATTGGTCAGGCAATCGACCTTGTTTATATAGATAATCGTGGGCGCGGTTAGATAACTGATTAAGCGGCGCAGTTAAGTTCACAATGGGTTGTGGGGCTATTTGGTCAGCTTCTGCTTTGTAAGAGGCAACAAACTGCTGTGTGCTGGGTTTTGTTTTAAAACCATCACTTTGAATGTGCCATTCATTCAGTGCAAATGCTGTAAGTGGCAGAATGAAGATTAATGCAAGCGTCCTGTTCACATGTTTCTCTTACGGGGTTTTATGTTAACTCATTGTTAGTTTTTACCTCAAGTTAACAACTCGGTCAATAGTTAATCACTAAGTAGTGGTTTTTATCATCGTAACGATAAAATTAATTTGTTTTACTCGGCTCTGAATGCTGAGCATAATCCGCGTTTTTTTGTCACCGAAACTCCAAGACTAGAGGTACCGACCATGCGCGGGTGGATCATTTATAAAGATAGCCAAGGCTTGTTAAAGCAAGAAACCTATGAAGTTGAGCGCTTACTTGCTGCAGCCAAAGAAGAAGGCATAGATTTACAAGTTTATTCGCCTGATCAATTTGATCTGACTATTACCCGTGAAGACGGCAAAAGTATTTTAATTGATGGCCAATCTGTTGAGCTACCAGACTTTGTTATTCCTCGCATGGGTGCAAGTACAACCTATTTTGCGCTGGCGATTATTCGCCACCTTGAGCGTTTAGGCGTTTACTGTGTCAACAGCTCGCAATCAATCGAAACAGTAAAAGACAAACTGTTTGCACAGCAAATTCTTGCTGAATGTAATTTACCAACGCCGAATACCATGTTAGTTAAGTTTCCGGTGAATATTGATTTGGTTGAAAAGCAAATTGGCTTTCCAGTGGTTATTAAAACGTTATCGGGCTCGCAGGGCAGTGGCGTATTCTTATCAAAATCAAAAGAAGAGTTTGATGACTTAATGCAGCTGATTGAGGCGGCAAACCCACAAGCAAACATCATTTTACAGCAGTTTGTTAAGTCGAGTCATGGTCGTGATTTGCGAGTACTTACTATCGGTGGCCGTGCTGTTGCGTGTATGGAACGTAACTCACAGGGTAAAAACTTTAAAGCTAATGTCAGTGCTGGTGGTACAGGTAAGTCATTTCCTATTACGCCAGAAATCGAATGGCTTGCAACCCAAACTGCGAACGTACTTAACCTTGATGTGGCTGGCATTGATTTATTGTTTGATGAGCAGCACTTTAAAATTTGTGAAGCAAACTCAAGCCCTGGCTTTGAAGGCTTAGAAGGTGCGTTGGGTATTGATGTCGCTAAAGAAATTTTACACTTCATTCGCATTCGTTTAGGCATTTTTGATAAGCCAGAAGTGGTCGAGGAGCCTTGTTTAGAGGCCGTTTAAACTTTCAAAAGGCGTGTTTATAACACGCCTTTTTTGTGTCATCTGTATAGTAAATAAATCTTAAAATACTACAAAAGTGTACAGTGCCATCTGGCAAATCATAGGATATGGTAGATTTTTAATTGCCAAGGAGTGTGTGTACATGAGTCAGCTCATCAGTCGAGCAACCGCGGGATTAGTGGCCGTTATTATTGGCTTTACCAGTTCAATCGCGCTTATTTATCAGGTTGTTATGGTGTTAGGTGGCACACCTGATTTAGTTGCCAGCTGGGTGTTAATGCTTGGTCTTGCGATGGGGGTTAGCTCAATTGCATTGTCTTATTATTACAAAGTGCCCATTCTTATCGCGTGGTCAACAACTGGAGCGGCACTGCTTATTTCAAGTGCCCAAGGGTATAGCTTAAACCAAGCTGTTGGCGCGTTTATGTTCTCGGCGGCGCTGGTGTTTTTGTCTGGTATTACCGGCGTGTTCGAAAAAATGATGAACAAGATCCCAAGCCAATTGGCTTGTGCCATGCTTGCTGGCGTGCTGGTGAATTTTGGTATTGATGTGTTCAACTTTATGAATGAGCTACCTTTAGTCATTGGTTTAATGGTGGCTGTTTATTTATGTGGAAAGCGCTATTTTCCTCGCTTTGCTATGCTGGCAGTGGTTGTGGCGGGCTTTTTAATGGCTGGTGTGACTGGGCAGATTGATACCTCTAGCTGGCAGTGGAAAATGAGCGAGTTTGCTTACATTGCGCCTGAGTTTGACTTAAACGCCATGATAAGTGTTGGTTTGCCGCTGTTTATTGTCACCATGACGTCGCAAAACTTACCGGGTATTGCTGTATTAAAAGCGCATCACTACAAAGCTCCGGTATCTGCAGCGCTAAATGTAACCGGGCTACTAAATGTGTTTATTGCGCCTTTTGGTGGCTATGCCATTAACCTAGCGGCTATCACTGCTGCCATTTGTATGAGCCCTGAAGCTGATAAAGATCCAAACAAACGTTATTGGGCAAGCATAGCTGGTGGCGTGTTTTACATTATTATGGCGCTCCTCGCGGCAACGCTCGTTGGCTTGGTTGCAAGTTTGCCACAGGCATTGATTTTGGCGTTGGCAGGCATTGCACTCTTTGCCACCATTGCGAGTAGCTTACAACAAGCATTAACTGAGGCGTATTATACCGAAGCTGCGATCGTGACCTTTTTGGTCACAGCCTCTAACCTAACCTTATTCTCGGTCGGTTCTGCGTTTTGGGGGATTGTTGCTGGCACGGTGACTTTGGTTATGACACGTAAGGATTAATGACACGCTTAAATATTAAAAAAGGCCCTAACTAGGGCCTTTTGTTATTTAAGTAATGGTTTTATCACTTCAAACATCGCATTGATATGGTCATCGCGGGTATTCAATGCAGGAATGTAGCGGTACTTTTCACCGCCAGCGTGTTCAAAGTTTTCGCGGTTTTCGCCTTCGAGTTCTTCTAACGTTTCTAAACAGTCGGCACTAAATGCAGGGCTTAGAATTGCAACGTCTTTAATACCTTCAGCAGGGTAGCTTTCAAGGGTTGCGTCTGTGTATGGCTTCAACCATTCAGCTTTACCAAAACGGCTTTGGAAGGTAGTTACAGCAAAGTCTTTCTCAAAGCCAAGTTTCTCTGCCACTAAACGGGTGGTTTGCATACAAAAACAATAGTAAGGGTCGCCGTTTTCTAAAAATAGTTTCGGTGTACCATGGTACGAAAACACCAACTTTTGCGGCGTGCCATGGGCATTTAGATCTTCGCTAATGCTAGCAGCTAGGGCATCAATGTAAGTCGGATTGTCGTGATAACCATTAATAAAGTGCAGCTCTGGCACCCAGCGCCACTTACGAAGAACATTCGATACAGCATCAAACGTCGAACCAATAGTGGTGCTTGAATATTGCGGGTACATTGGCAGCACAATCACGCGAGTGATGCCTTTTTCGCGCAGCTCTTCAAGGCCAGCTTCAATGGAAGGGTTACCGTAGCGCATGGCAAAATCTACAATTACATCATCGCCATACTCAGCCTTACAACGTTGTGCAATAGCGGCCGCTTGTGCTTTGGTGATTGCCAAAAGCGGTGAACCTTCTTCGGTCCACACCGTTGAATAAGCTTCAGCAGAGCGTTTAGGACGGAAATTTAAAATAATACCGTTTAGCACAAACCACCAAATGGCTTTAGGCACTTCGACCACCCGAGGGTCAGAAAGAAACTCTTTTAAATAGGGGCGGAGCGCTTGCTTAGTTGGCGCTTGTGGCGTGCCTAAATTTGTGACCAAGACACCGATTTTATCCGCTTGTCCGTGACTAAAGCCTTTGTTCGATTTGTATTTCATCTATTCATAATCCGAGAAGTACTGCGCTATATACGTATTATACTGAATTACCTTAGTTTATGATCGCAAATGACGCCAAAAAAGTGCGATTGCATCAATAGCTTTTAACCATTAAAAAAGCGGTAGCTGTTCAGTTTTAAAGAACAGCTACCGCTTCAGATAAGTCGCGTCTATATCGGGTGTTAACGTACAAAGGTTACTTTATAACCTTTAACCGTCAGCCTAACCTCCCTTTAGGGTTGGTAGTAGGTTGCTGCACCAGGCCCAACAGGCATACCAAGTAGGAACACCCAAATATAGAACAAGATTGTCCAACCTACGATGAATACCATGGAGTAAGGCAACATCATTGCGATTAACGTCCCCATACCCAAGTCTTTCTTATATCTTGCAGCCATAGCGAGTATAAGGCCGAAATAACTCATCATAGGTGCGATAACGTTCGTCACCGAGTCACCTATTCGGTAAGCCGCCTGAATAACTTCTGGCGCATAGCCAATTAGCATAAGCATGGGTACGAAGATGGGTGCCGTTACCGCCCACTGGGCTGAGGCACTGCCTAATGACAAGTTCACTACGCCACACATAAGAATAAACAGAATAAACACTGCTGGGCCATCTAATCCTGCTGCCTGCAGCAAGGCGGCCCCTTTAACCGCTAGTACGGTGCCAAGGTTCGTCCACTTAAAAAACGCAACAAACTGGGCTGCGAAAAATACCAGAGTAATATAGAGGCCCATTGCCCCCATACTTTTTGACATGGCATCGATGACGTCTTTGTCGTTTTTCATCGACTTGGTCACTTTACCGTATACAAACCCAGGAATAGCAAAAGTGATGAAGATGAAAGCCACTATCCCTTTAAGAAAGGGGGAACCGGCCACTTCACCTGTTT